>Ga0314774_1000824_pt1 | contig 22129 bp, 22 predicted proteins | sample MetaGCBIA2018_FD_204515 | JGI IMG/M metagenome (GOLD analysis project Ga0314774, IMG submission 204515) | Cryopeg brine microbial communities from Beaufort Sea near Barrow, Alaska, United States - CBIA 2018 | ecosystem: Environmental > Aquatic > Marine > Coastal | place: USA: Alaska | collected...
GTTGGGACGCATTACACCAATGGAAAAATGGAATCAAGACCAACACCTAATTTTAATGAAAAAACAAACCGCTTAATTAATATTTGAAATCTAGAATAATACTCTTGTTTTATAGGGGTCAAAACACCGACCCCTACCTTTACGGCAGGCAGGCCCTAAAGGGGGAGAAGAGATTTTGGTTTAAAAAATTTTAATTCACTTCATCACTTCATCAAAGCATCACTTCATCACAACGTCACTTTTAGGAAATATCTCATGTTGTGTGAATTTGAGATGTTTGCTGTCTTACCAATTTTTGGTATATTTGAAGTAAATAATACTAAAATGAGCAAAAACACATCAATATCACTCGGAAATTATTTTGAGCAATTCGTTCAGAGCAGAATAAATGAAGGTCGATTTAAAAATGTAAGCGAAGTCATCAGAGCTGGATTAAGACTTTTAGAAGAAGAGGAAAGTAAAGTTATTGTGTTGAGAACTGCTATTCAAGAAGGAATTGATAGCGGAATTGCACATGATTTTGACCCTAAAAGACACCTTGAATCTCTAAAAGCAAAAAAACACCCGAATGGCTGAATTTAAACTGACCAATAAAGCAGTTGAGGATTTAGCTAAAATTTGGGATTATACTTTTGAGGTTTGGTCTGAAAGACAAGCTGACAGATATTATGAAATGCTGATTTCAAACTGTCAAGAAATTGCGGATAATCCAGATTTAGGTAAAAGTTATGACGGAATTACTCAAAGTCTACTAGGAACAAAAGCTAATCGACATATAATTTTTTACCGTACAATGAATGAAAATTATGTTGAGATTACCAGAATTTTGCACGAAAGAATGGATTTAAAAAAACGAATATTAGAATAAAAACCTACAGGATCCGAAGAAGTAAATAAAGGGAATTTACGGGAGACTTTTTTTGCCAACCAGATAAGACAACAGCATACCGTTAGTTATACAGCAAAGGGTGATTTCTTGATAGATGGAAAATTTATTTTTGAAATTGGAGGAAAGGACAAAACCCAGAAACAAATTAAAGATCTCAACAATGCTTTTATAGCCGCTGATGACATAGAATATGACTATCAGAACAAAATCCCTTTCTGGCTCTTTGGATTTCTGTATTGAGTGTCGGGTTCCGTTTAGTGTTTAGGGTTTAGAGTTTTCTGTTTACCGTGTAGCGTTTACTGACTACTGTTTTTACCATTCTCTCCGGACGCTTCGGGACCAATTTAACACAAATCTCATTATCAAAAGTATAATTTACTTCTTGCCTAATAGGTCGGGGTTGGGGGCCAACGAATCCCTAATCCCGAATTAACTCCCGACCTTTAGGTACCGAATTCAGAACTTTACAACATCACTGCCCACTAAACAACAAAATTACTTCGTTACTTCATCACAAGGTTACTTCGATCCTTTTTAACCATAAAAGGTGCCAAGAGAAAAAAAACGCCCCTCCGACCGGTACGGGGAGGTAAAGGACACAAAATAAAATGATGATTTAAAATGAACGTTTACTGTTTCTTGCCTCAGGTTCAACATAGACCTAAATTTATTGAAGTCCCAGTAACTGACTTAACTTTGAATTTAATTCAATAATTTTATCCTCATCTACTACACCTATTTTCCCAATAATCAATTCGATTTCTAAGGTAGCAATTTTATCAATTCTAATCAAAGAAGGTTTTTTAAGGCCATTCAATTGGTCTGGAACAATGAGTAAATCAGTTTTTTCTTCCCATTTTATTCTTGATGTAATAAAGGAGACAATAACATCCAATTCTCCTCTATATAAAATAACAGCCGGTCTCCGCTTAGCTCCTTTTAAATTGGTAAAGGGAAAAGGAATCAATACTATATCGCCCTTTTTCATTTATATTTCTGAATTAAATCAGAGTCAGTATATAATTCTTCTTCCTCTTCCAGAAAATGAAATGATTTGGTTTGGGAGACAATATTTCTAATACCTTCCAAAAGCTTTTTATCGTCACTTATTTTTGACAGAAAATCTACGTAATCTGAAACTTCCTTTAATCTCCAATCTGGCAGAAGGGATATATCCTTAAGTGTCTTTTTTATTAATATTTGCCTGTTCATCGCTTAAAAATTTAAACTAAAATACTAATTTAAAAAAAAAACACGAATTATACGAATTAAAAACGAATTGCACGGATTTGGGGTTTGGAGTTTTAATCCCGATGCTTCAGTACCAAATTAACGAATCACTTCGTCACAACGTCCCTTCATCACAACTCTTCATGCAATTTTTCAATTTTACCCAACTTACCTGCTAATCCGTGTACAGAACCTAAGCCTACGAGGTACATTTTTTTCAGCTTTTCCGGCTCTTTAGACAGTATCCTGTAAAAAGTCCCCAAAAACACATATATCATACGCATAGCGCCCTTAAGGTTAAGGGGAAAAATCCGGGTTCTGTAGTATAAGGTATTCCGGATAGTATAATAATAATACCAGGATGGCCTTATCGCATCCCTACAATGTAAATGCTGCACTACTGCAGACTCGCACCGGTAAGGAATAATTTTGTGTTTCCTGATCATTCTGTTCTGCAGATACTCTGTATCCTCAGTCCAGTAAAAAAAATCTTTGATGGGCAATCCTGCTTTTTCTACTATCTGCTTTGAGATCAAAACTCCCCACCACCCAAAGGCGTGAACCTCATTTCCCGTTTTTTTGAGAACTTTGGAAAAAACATAAGGTTCTGTATTCGTACAGTCCATTAAGGCTTTAAGGCAACCTGGTTCTGGTATTATATCATCATCCATCAACCAAACAAAATCACTTTTGCTTTCCTGAAATTTCTTTAAGCCGTAATAAAAACCTCCCGCGGGTCCTACATTATCAAAAATTTGAAAAGAAATTTTGGAAGGATTCTCCAGAGAAAATTTCTTTATAACCTCTAAAGTTGATTTCTCTTTATCATTTACTATAATATGCAGATGCTCAATTTTATAGGTTGAAGATTTTAATACTGCATTTAAGCATTCCTCCAGAACATTTGACCTTTTATAAGTAACCACTACGGCAAATACCTTTTTATACATATCCCGGTCTATGATTTCAATACTTTAAAATAGCATTTGGCGAAACGTTTTGCAATTTGCTTATTTAGAAATTTTTCAGAGATCATATTTTTAGCAGCTTTGACCCTATCGGAAATATTTTCATTCCCTTTTAAGATATCTTCAAGTTGATCCTGAAATTTATCGTCCTCGTTTTTTTCTACAAGCCACCCGGTTTTACCTTGAATTACTACTTCTCCAATCCCACCAACATTATATGCTACTACTGGAGTTTCACAATACATGGCCTCTAAAATAACAGCTGGCAATCCTTCTATCAAACTTGGTAAAACAAAGGCTTTGGAATGATATAAAATATCCAACACGTCATTCCTATATCCTAAAAAATGAACGTTATTCTTAATTTGCAGTTTCTCTACTTTTGATTTGATTTTTCCCTCCAGATTGCCTTTTCCCATTAAAAGAAGCTGGGTTTCGGGAAATTTTTCTAAAATTCCATTAAAAATATTGATCAGCCCTTCATGATTTTTTTCGGGTACAAAACCACCGATATGTGATACAACAGGACCTTTTTCGAAAATTTCCTGTAGATTAGCAGGTATTCCTCCTAATTTCTGTTCCTCTACTCCTATTTCAACAGTACTGATCTTTTCCTGTGGATAAGAAAAAGTTTTTATAAAATCCCTTTCACATTCCTCACTTACGGAAATCACATAAGCAACCCTGGAAATATAAAAATCATTCAAACTCCATTTTAATTTGGAAGTAATAAAATCCCCCATTTTATTGGCATTCCTGTAAACTAATGGCTGCTTCCAGGAATATAGAATTTTGGAACTCACAGCAAACTTTAAGGTATCGGCCGCATTGGCCTGTATGATATCAGGTTTAAAATCATTAATAATCTTGCTAAAATTTTTCCAGCCTCCAAAATCAAAGAAACGATTAGAGAGTTCCCGGTTTAGATGCTGAATCTGGCCATTAAAAGGTAATTCTGAATCACCCTTATAAATAGTAACCACTAACACTTCATGACCTTGTTTTTCCAAATGATTGGAAAGCTGACAGGCAAAGATTTCTGCACCTCTTAGTTGAGGTTTTTGTATAATTTGGAGGATTTTCAATTAATTCTTTATTTTTACAATTAAATATACCGTGTTTCAAGCCTCCAATTTGTCAAAAATGAACACTTTAAAATTATTAAGCACAATTGTACAACGCTCACGTACGAATACCGAAATAGTCTTCTATCATTCGAATTTGCTTTGATATCCCCATCTCTGTTAATGCATAACTTTTTGCCTTTGAGCCTGCTGAATTTATTGCTGCTCGATCTGTTTCGATCCTCACGATCATTTCAGCTATCGAATTCTTTGAACCTGGTGAAACTAACCAGCCACCATTACTCTCCTCGATCACTAATTTAACGTCACCAACAGCAGACGCAATTACAGGTACACCAGCAGCAAAGAATTCACGAAGTTTTAGCGGTGAATAATGAAAACCTTCATTCGATTGACTCGGCAAAACTGCCAAATCAAAACTACTCATATAAGCATGTATTGCGTTGTGGGGCACATTTCCCGAAAATATCACTCGTTCATTTAATCCTAAGCCGTCTACCTTTTCTTGCAACCGAATACGTTCAGGGCCATCACCAACCAACAATAGTTTTGCTTGCGGGATGGAAGTAGAAACATCCATGAATGCTTCAACTAACAAATCAAGGCTATGAAATTTACGAAAACTACCAACCCATCCAATAACAAAATTATTAGTTAATCCCAGAGACTTACGCATTTCACTGCCTTTTGTTCGGTCAAACATTTTGTGCGATACAGTGCAAGGAGTAATAAGAACGCGACTTTCGTCAACCCCTAATTCCAAAACTGCACGCTTTACTTCTTCACTTACTACCAAAACTAAATCGGCTTTTCGGCAAGGGTGTGCATCCCCCCACCGCTTTGCAAACCACTCCCAACCAAGACGGTGGACTCCCCATTTCTTTGACTCCCAGACATAAGGAGCATCAACAAACAGTACTGAAGGTACTCCTAATTTTTTCGCAAGCTTTATTCCTCTAGTTTGAAAAAGATCGTGGTGTTGCCATACAAATGGTGCGTGCTTGAACCTCTCTAAGTCAATGGATAAAGCTTTTTGTTCCTCATAAAACCAACGCAAATCCTTAGCAAACATCTCAAAAAGCTTAGCAATATATGACTGGCGGAATTTACTTGACCTGCGCTTTCTTTCTTTCTCTGAAGACAGAGGAAAACATTTCGCCCTGATTTGAGCTGCTGAATATCCAGTTTGACCAGCAATCACCTCGGCCTTACCATATCGATCTTCTAAGCCTTCTGCCCAATTGGCTATAGTTACCCACACGGCATCTGCACGTAATCGGTTAAAACCAGGAACCAAAAGAGGGACGGACACGAATTTATTCATTCTTACTCCTTTTTTGCACAATATCTAGTGCCTTAGAGACATTAACCTCAACATTCGACGTATCATCACCAACATAAAAGATAGCTTCCCGTGTTGATTCAAAGCAGTCTATATAATTTCCGATCTTTCTGTAATGATTATCGAATAACACCTGAGGTTTTCCTAAAAGTGTTGATACAATGTGACCGTGCAGCCTATCTGTTATAACGATCTTTCCCCTAGATAATATTCGAACACCTCGATGAAACCTTCTCTGGGCAAGTAAATCGAAAGATGCTGAGTTTATTCTCCAAAAATGATCTCGAAATAATTTAGATTTTTGGAAGATACTTTGAACTAATCGCCTTACCCGTACTGTAAATTTTGGGCTGAATTTAGAGTAAAATCTACCAGGTTCACCTTGAAGCCAATCTAGTTTTTCTGTTTTGAAACTCATATTTTTTCTTTTATTACCAGCGGATTCATGGTCGGATCTTGATAACCATACAACATCTACTACTGGTTTATTGCTCTGAGCCACTGGCCCCAAGGCAAATGCCATATCAGGACAAAGTTCCACCTTTAAATCAAGCTCCTTTAAAATATTGAAGCTGACATGGTCACGCAGAAGGATATGTAAATCCTTATGTGCTTTTGCTATTTGTCCAAATCGTATTTTTTGAGACTCGTCATCAAAATAAACGCTCTGTGGCAATTGAATAATTCTCATTTCAGGTAATAACTCGATTATTCGTTCTCGAAACCTTTGGTGTGCCGGCCAAACGGAACCCAAATTCCCACCGCCATGAAGCAAAACAACACCTTCTTTTCCTAAACGCTTGCGAAGTGCATTCTCAGAAAAACTATAAATGTCGCATTGATAAACAACCTCCACTCCCATTTTTCTTAAAGCAGCTTTTTCTCCCAACCAGATCGCATTATCACCCACATTGTTGTGATTTGGAAAATCAAGCAAAGCGACTTTCGTTCCTTTGGTTAACAATTGCCCAAGACAGTCAAATAGCAGTGTTTGCTGTTCCTTAATTGTATTTAAAAAAATATTTGTTGTACTCATATAATTTATTTAACGTTTGAAGAGTATAGATTATCTAGGCAAGACTATACACCTGAATAGGAAAACTGAATTTAAAATATAGAATCACGACAACTCTACAATATAAAATTTGCAAAAGTAGTACATTTAAAAATATTAGCCATATACCAGGTTCCTTTTGTTTATTGATTTAAATTTTAGATAAGATACAATTACGTAAAAATACCATTTGTCTATTTTTGAATTTTTTGCACCTTCTTTGCCAATTCTGGTGAATCGTAATTTAATATATCATAAAGTTTTTTATCTACAATGATGTTTTTGTTAGGGGCTTCCTGTAATAGCTTAAGAAAATTGTCGTATTCCAAATCAGGATTGTGAAAACCTTGCTTAAGTATATGATTCTTATTGGCATTAATATCCCGTATATTATCCCGGTATCCTTCGGCATAGGGCGTTTTAAAAAAAGTAAAACCGGTAATAAACACCTCCTCGCATTGAACATTGAGCGCGGAATAAAGCACATAGAACCCTCTCGTAGGATGATATCCATCAAACAAGTTGGATATTTTTTGATAGTTTCGGTAGGGAAGTATGTAAATAATATTATGCGTGTGCAAGTACTTTTTAAAGTAGTTGAACATCACCTGCCAACCATGTTTATCAAAGCGAGGCTGTATAAGGTACTGAACACCAAACTTCTTGAACAGCTTCCAGTCGAGCGGGCCTCCTCCTCCAGAATCCATATTTTCATGAAAGTTATGAAATAAGATATCTGTTCTGGTACCCAAATATTTCTCATTAATCGGATCCCAGGTAATTAATGCTTTATTCATCCGAATAACAATATCATAACTGTCAATGATGTGCCCATTCTCCTGTTCATAAGCCGAATCTGCTGGTCCTACAATCGCTATACGTTTATTATAAAATACTTTATCTGGTCTAAAAATCCGAATTTTAAATGGCATGATCAAGAATCCCAAAAATGCTTTAATAATTTTCATGATACACTGAATGAGGTAATATAAGATTTTCCTTTATCCTGGAGAGCAAGGCAATTATAACCCATAAAATCAATTTGATTCATACTTGCCGCTTCATAGTCATTAAGAGAATCTCCTATTAACACACAACTACCTTTTATATAGTTATGCTGTAATAAGAGCTGATTAACCAGTTCCGTTTTAGCTGTGGGGGACCCGTGAATAGATAAAAAATATTGAGCAATACCTAATTCGTTACATAAAAACCTTAGCTCAGCTTGGTCAGAGCCGGAAACTATATGCATATTATATTTCCTATAATTCTCCTTTATGAAGTGCAGGGAATCTTCAATCAATAAAGCCGGTTGCACTAATTCTTCCTTCATAATTTCGGAAAATTTTTGTGCCCATTCTTTTATCTCTTCCTCCGTAACCTTTTCCCCTCTTATTTCTTCAAAAAAATGCCTGAATTTCACGTATCTGGAAAGCCCGCCATTTTTTAGATGAAATTGCATTAATAGTTCCACCTGTTCATTTGGAAATTCCTTAAGGACCAGTTCAAAACCTCTATTTCGAACAGGCATAGAATCCATAATAACCCCGTCAAAATCCCAGAATATATTTTTTTTATTTATAAAGTTTCTCATAAACCGCTTCCGCTATTTTAAAATCGTCTTCCCAGTCAATATCCAGGGATTGGATTTTATTCATCTCAAATAAGTAAGGTTTTTTTCCAACCCTATCTCCATCTTTTTCATAAACAGAACGATGAGAAAGGAAGATGGCACTATTTATTTCATATAATTTTTTCAGATCCTGAGTTTGGGGCCACCTTTTCGCACCAAGCCGGTTTATGATATCATTCCCCTCTTTGTTCCAAAGAAAGTTTTGAAAGGGAGTCACCGAAATCAGCGAATCAAAACCCTGATTTAACGAGTTTTTATACTTCTCAATGCTTAAATTATATAATTCTGCATCCACGAACGGAGAGGTTACATGCGTCCATAAAATATGTTCACAATGTGTAAGAGTAGGAACATAGGCGATTAAATCGGATAGATTTGTTGTGCCCGATGCCAAATAATCCGGCCTTATGTCAAGTTTTAATTTAGAATGAGCCGGAATGATCTTTTTTGCTATCTCTATGGAAACTTCATCATTTGTAGATAAAATTATTTCATCCACTTTCAGTTTAACCAACTGTTTTAACTTTAATTCCAAAAGCCCATCCTGATACCCGGCAAAAGGCCTGGTATTTTTGTTTGGAACTCTCTGACTTCCTTTTCGTGTAGGCAAAAAAACCGCTATTGACATAAATTTTAAGGTTCTGTTTTATAACTATATATTCCTTAACCGCAAAGGTTTCGCAAAGATCGCAAAGTTACGGAATCTGTCGACTAATGATAAATCCGATCCTCATACCCTCCACACCTTAAAAGTTAAACCGATTGTTTTATTTGACAGTTTAATTTCAGCTACTTTTTTCTTTGTGTTCCGATAGCTATCGGGATTGGCTATTTACACTTTGCGCTCTTTGCGCCAAAAAAAGTGAAGTCAGGAAACTATAACTCTAAGTGGACTTTTGAATACTCCACATTCATCAAAAACAGATCCATTTATATCAAAGCAAAAACCGATTGATGCCTCAACTCTGCATAAGAAGTTGGGGTTAAGGAAATTGGTATTAATCCACTTACCTCCTTTAATTTTTTGAATATGTATTCATTTTCATTGAACAATTCCAGTTCCTGCGGAGTAATATCTCCGTGATACCCGTCATAACCCACAACATAAATATTTTCTACATCCATTTTTAAAGCTGCTTCCACAGCCAGAGCTGTAACAGATTCTTTAAACTTATCGGTAAAGGATATCTCGTTAAGCTGATACGCAACTTTTTCCAGACTCTTAGGAATGTAAGTACCCATAGTTCTTGGGTAAGGCGGTAAAATGACTATTTTTTTAGTGTCCGAAATCACATCAAAGGTTTTCTCCAGCCGGTAGCCTTCATTCCCTGCCAGACAATGGATTTGCAGTTGTTGCGCATCCTTAAACTCTTTAGCATTTTTGGAACTGGCATGTATCAAACATATCTCGGGATTTTTAGCGATAAATTCGTTGATGGCTTTTGCCTGATTGGTGCCACTTGGCCCACCCCCGATAATCAATACGCTTTTAAATTTCTTATCATCCCTGAAATCTTCAAGATCTACATTGTCTTTAATTCCCTGGGACTGATTAGAAAGGGCCCTGATGATACTATTTAAAGAATAATACCTTTTGGTTACCCATTCCATTACCTCTTTTTGCGGCAGGGAATGTGCGCCGGAAACCATATACGGTAGGTTTGTACCCCAACCATAATCGCGTTGCATTTTAGAAAAAGGATCTACTACTTTACTCAAGGCATTAAAATCCAAATCGACTAATCCTTTCGCATTTAATGAAGTCAACAATAATTCTGTACTCAAATTACCTGCACCCCGTCCCATTCCTGTTACTGTGGCATCTACTATGGCAGCGCCACAGTCAATGGCAGTGAGGGTATTGATAAGTCCCATTTCCAGGTTGTTATGCCCGTGGAATCCAATTTTAACATCGGTTTGGTTTCTAACAAGCTCATACGTCTTTTTAACGTCTTCGGGATAAACTCCCCCGAAAGAATCCACCATATAAAAATAATCTACAATTCCATGTACATCTTTAATTTGGTTTAAAAAATCTTTTTCCTGTTCCCATTTGGACATATACATCACATTAAAACCAACTTCAAATCCTAATTTTTTCACTGCTTGTGCAAGTACCAGCGCGCGTTTAAAATTTTTGGGGTCAATGGCTATCCTTACCATATCCAGGTAACCTACACAAGGAGATAACAGATCCGGAACATGCTCTGCCCTAATATCTTTTTCATTTAAAATAACTACCAGTTTCTTATCGCTTAGTTGTTTAGCGTTTTCCAATACGTATTTCGGACAATAAAAATATTCCCCTAAATAAGATTTCATGGGGTTTGACCTATATCCAAGTTCCAGGTAATCTACCGGGAGTTTGTTGAAGGATTCAAAATAGGTTTTTACCAGGTCTTTGTCAAAATCCCAGTTGGTGTAATAGCCACCGTCGCGTAATGTGCAATCCAAAATTTTAAAGTTCATAATTTGATTTTTTAAATAATTTGAGTATTCATTCCCTGCAATTCTGTCATCTGCCTAAAATCACCCGAAGTTTTTAACAGTTCCTGAAAATTTCCAATAGCATTTATTTTTCCATTTTTAAGAAGTACAATTCTATCCGCATTTTTAATTGTGGCAAGCCTGTGTGCAATCATTATAATGGTATATTGACCTTTTAACTGATCTATATTAGTTTGAATTGCAGCTTCAGTTTCCCCATCCAGGGAAGAGGTTGCCTCATCCATAAAAAGAAAATCGACATCTTTATACAATTCCCTCGCTATTGACATTCGTTGTTTCTGGCCACCACTTATATTGATACCATTATTACCCAGAATTTCATCTTCTTTATCCTGAAGCGAATATACGAAATCATAAAGTGCCGCTTTTCTTATAGCTATTTTAAATTTTTCAATATTCACTGGTGTTTTTTCTGCCCAAAAAGTAATATTATTAAAAACAGTATCATTAAATACAGGAGCTTCCTGTGCAATATAACCTATCCGGCTTCTAAAAGAATTCAAATCGAATTCAGAGATATTTTCCCCATCTACCAACATTTCACCTCTGGTGGGAATTAACAAACCGGACAATATACTCATTAATGTAGATTTCCCTGAGCCACTTTCACCAACAATCGCAATGGTTTCATTCTTGGTTATATTCAAATTAAGCTCGCTGAGAATAACCGTATCATCATAATTAAAACGGATATTTCTTAAGCTGATCTTATTTTTAAAAGTATCAAATTTTAGATTTCCATTTCTTTCCTTATTTTTTCTTAATTCCTTTGTGAATTCAGTCATGTTATCCATTGAACCGGAAACACCCAGGAATTTATTCCATTGTTCCTGAAGTGCCATCAAAAATGTAAGGGCCCTGTACAAAAATATCAGGCTCAGGATTAATAGGCCAATATCCGCATTAAAATAGGTTACCTGTATTAATATGGCTATCACGACTACCAACATAGTGAGTGGTTCCCTCAAAGCCTTTAGAGTAGAATCTACAATACCTAAGCTCCTCTGCACATCTTCAAGTTGATTGATATTGGTTTTCAGTTTATTCCCATAGAAATAATTTAAACCTGAAGCCTTCAGGTATTTGAAATTTGCAACATGTTGAATTAATAAACTTTGAAAATTATGAGCGGTGCTTGTGTATTTAGCTGAAAGTTTTTTAGTTTTTTTAAAAAGCCATTTAAACAGAAAATTGGTGAGCACTCCTCCAACAGCAACAATTAACGCGAATTGCATATTTGCGGCAAAAGCAAAGGCTACATAAACCAATACCAAAACGCCATATTCTATGGCCTTAAAATAACTATTGTATGCAAGATTTACCCTTCCTACTTCCCCGCTAAAAGTATTCTGGATCTTTCCAACATCCGATTTTACAAATTCACTAAACTTATATGTATTTAACAGTTGTATATTGGTCACTCTAATTTCACGCATAAATAATTGTTGGTAAGTAACGCGAACATATCCCTCTATATATGCAACAATTCCTTTCAAACAAAAAAACGTTAGAATAATCAAAAGTGCATTTGTGATATTTAAAGTAATTCCTATACTTCCTAAAAATTCCGGTAAAAAACTTAAATTTCCCAATCCATCCCTTTCTATTTCGCCTTGGTTTGCACTGGACATTTTTAAAAGAGGTATAAACATAGCCAACCCAAACCCATCCAGTATCCCTTTAAGAAAACTTAATGAAAAGGCAATAAAAATTTTATATCTTAAAAAACTATAGAAATAATATAAGTAGTGAAAATAATTTTTAATAATATTTTTTATTGCCATAGTTGAGTTATTTTACCAGAATTCGAATTTTTAGATATTTATTGACTAGCTGAATTAATTTTACATTCAACTTTTCAAAAAATGAATATTTATATAATTCAATCCCTTTAAAAAAAACATTTTTTTCGAGATTATTATTATAATTATTAGACTTTTCACCACCTCTCATAAAATAATAACCGAGTTTAAGAGCATCCTCGTTGTTTTTAGGCTGGAGATTATTTGTTAACAAACCTATAATTTCCTCCTTATTATCAGGAATATAAGCAATGTTCATTTTATAATAAAATGACTTTCCCAACAAAATAACAGGTTTCTTCCAATAAGTAGCTTCTACACCTATGGTAGAGCCAAAAACAATAACTTTTTCAGCGATATTTAATAATGCATAGGTATCCACTGGACTCTCAGGAAAAATCACCTGTACGTTGCTCAAATCCTTACCCATTTCTCTTAATACCCGTACATAATCAAATTGAATACCTTTTAAATTTGGATGCATTCTAATCACCAGATTGCAATCAATTAAAATTTTCGAGAATATTTCTATAATGTATTTTATCCCATCATTCTGATCCCTAAAAAAAGGATTGTCATATTCCTTTCCTACCGCCGCAAATTCATCATCCGAACTTGTAAATAATACATAGGTTTTCTTAGTATAATCTATACCAATAGGTAATTTATCTTTTATTTGATCTTTTGTATAGACCTTATCATTTAAATTTTCATTATTAATCTTTTTTTCAAAAAAACTAGCTCCAATTTCTCTTCTTTCCCCGATTTTCAATTGAGACTTATTCCAAGCTTCATTTATTAAATTTGTTTTGGCATTTATATCATGAGGTATAACATTTTTAAAAATTTCCAAATAGCCTTCAGGTCTTGCTACTTCCATATTAATACAATCGATTCCATATTTTATAGAAGTACTTAATACAGCTTTTTGATAAGAATTACGACCATTAAAATTATATACTTTATCAATCTTTTTTTCCTGAAAAAAACGATCAAGAGCATTATAAAAAATCACATCATTTCTCACTATATCCTTTATAAAACTTTTATCCACATTTACCATATCTCTATCTCTCGACTTGGAGATATATGAAGATATAGCAGCCTCTCCAACGAAATAATCTTTATATTTCAATTTTTTATCTATAACAGGGTTTAATTTAAGGAAATCACTGGCTTCTTTTTCATCATTAATATTTATTAAATCGTCAATTTTTAAATGGATAAAATCTTTATCGATTAAGTTAATCCCTTTTTTAATGCCCTGTTTGCATAGGTAGCATGTCTCAGGTATTTTATTTACATTAACATGACATACATTAAAAGAATTTGAGCAACTAAGATAATAAACGTTTGATTCTGGATATTGATTTAACATATTCTGAAGCACCTCCAGCATAACTCCCTTGGCAACAGTGCCTATTCCATGAATTTGAGCAATTAAAATATTTTTCATTATTTTTTAGTATTGTAAAAAGATTAATTATAAAAAAATTTGATAAATGCTCCGCCTTTTATTAAATCCCGTGTAGCTTTTTTACCTATCACCTCCTTAGAATATTTAGGATGCAGCCCAAATCCCGGCCTGCCGGGAAAACTCCCTTCCTTTTTTTGCTTTTCGGTCAAGGTATGATCTACCTTTTAAAATAGTTTCGGATAGGAGCCAATTCTATATTTGAGTCTATATCATAAGATGAAATTTCCCTCATCACATATTTTTTTACTTTAGTAAATTCACTATTTTGCTTAATTACTTTAAAGTAATAACTACATAACAGATAAACATATAAACGATAAAAGTAGTAACAGCGGCTACCTCAAACCAAAAAAAGGGGAGGAACAATAAATTTAAAAGCACCTTAGGAAAAATCCAAAAAAAAGATAATCCATGACCTATAACGACAATTTGTGCGCTAACTCTTTTTATAAAATCTAAAAAAAATTGAATTATTGCTAGTTAATTTATATTCTTTAATACCCATTTCTTTTCTTTATATCACAATTAAATTGCTGTCCATCCTCCATCTACTATTAAATTCTGTCCTGTAATGTATTTGGCTTCATCCGACAACAAAAAAGAGACGGAAGGTGCTATATCATCCGGGTTTCCCATTCTACCCATTGGAACTTTTTTCTCGTAGTTTGCTACAAAAGTCTCATGTTGATTATCAAAAATACCGCCCGGAGAAACACAATTTACCCGAATACCTTGTCTCCCATAATAAGAAGCTAAATACCGTGTAAAATTAATAACACCCCCCTTTATAGCTGAATAAGGTGCCGCAGTATTGATACTTGTATTTTCATATATCGTCAAATCATTTCCTACTACTCCATAAATGGAAGTCATATTTACAATTGATCCTTTGGTTTTTAGAAGTTCTGGCATTATCTTCTGAATAAACAAAAAAGTAGTATTCATTTGCATATCTACATTTTTTTGCCAGGATTCGTATGTAATATCCTCAAATTTTGTTCCCCAATCTAGGCTTCTTGGATAAGCATTATTAACCAGTCCATCTATTTTGCCAAAATAATCTGAAACTAATTTTATTGCTTTCACAATAGATTCCTCGGAAGTGATATCAACAGTAAGCGTGTGTTTTTTAAAATCTGTGACTACGTTAATATCTGCATTAATTGCTATTGCTTCTTTAGCTTCAAGATCATTTATAATTTCCTTACCTAATAATCCGGAACCCCCAGTAACAATTATTATTTTGTCTTTTAAAGTATTATTCATCATTCAAACAAATTTTTAGAATTTCTATAGACTCTTTCAAGGAGTTCATAGGTAGATGCTTATTTTTCAAACAACCAATAAAATAATCTAATTGGAGTAAATAAGTGTCTTTTACATTAAAATCTACTGCTTTAAACAAATATTCGCCAGCATCATTTTTTATTTCATTTTTTATTAAATCAACTAACCAAGTATCCTCCTCCAAAACAATTTCTATCTCCCGTTTTGGTTTTCTCCTGTAATAATTCAAAACAATATTTGCCGTAAAAGTATCATATTGTAAATTATAATTTGCATAATCAACTGCATCAATTTCTAAACTTGAAATATTTCGCAAAATTGATTTGCTATTATTAGGCAATCCAAAAAGCCATGTAGTGTAGTCTAGTTCATGAAATAAATCTAAATGCACACCTCCACCCATCGAAGAATTGGCGCTATATATTTCTTTAAAATTTTTTCCAGGTCGCCAATCTGGCAAATAGGAACCACAGTACACATTTAGTTCGTTGATTCTTAAACTTTCAGTTTCTATTTTGTTTTTTAAGAATGTAAGACAAGGATGAAATCTCAAATTACAAGCTACATACGTTACTATTTTTTTGTCTTTAATTATAGTGACTAATTTCTCAGCATTATTTAAGGAATGTATTGCCGGTTTTTCAATAAATAAAGGAATACCCTTCTTTGCTAATTTTTCAATAAATTGATAATGCAGATGAGTTGGATTTGAAATTATGGCAAAATCGAATATGATATTTACTTCATCCAAATTGAAAATATTTACAACACCTTCTTCAATTTCTGTATTGGGGTTTGATCGTAATGCATAAATTTTAGTGTCAACTTTTAAAGTTTGTAAAGCTTCAATATGTTTTTTTGCAATTGAGCCTAAACCCACTATTAAAATTTTCATGTTAAAAGTTTAAAATCAAGTTTGTTATTTTTTAATAGATAAGACATAAATTCAAAATCAATCGGATGATCTAGGTCAAAACACATATGAGGCATTTCATATATCAATGATTTATTAGTTATAGCTGAATTTATGTTCATTTTGAAGAAACTTGATTTGTAAATATAGAATGAAGCATTCATGTCATAAACCTTGGGTGCAGATTGCCTGGTTAAAAAATTTCCATTTTTACAAAGCTGTGCAAATCCATTCTTATCTAGCTCCACCATATTGAAATATGGATTCCTGTTTGCTGGATTTACAGAAAATATATTCAATGCCTCACTAACTTCAGTTAATTTTTTAAAAGCATTTTCAATATCCATAATTGTCCTAAGAGGTGAAGTAACATCTAAATCGAGGATATAATCAAAACTTAAATCATTTTTGGCTTCTGCATATTTTAATACATCCTTAATCGTATCCATTTTCCCTGCCGAATCGGTCGCTAACTGAGCAGGTCTATTATAATCTGTATTAATAGAGGCAAACGATAACTCTTTCACTAATTCTTGTATGATTATTGAATCAGTAGAGAGATAAATTTTAACATTTTGATTAATTAAAGCAAATTCATTTGCGATTTTTAATGTGTAATAAATCAGTGGTTTACCATTGATTAATTTAACATTTTTGCCTGGTATTCCTTTAGAACCACCTCTGGCACATATTGTTATAAGAGTATTCATGGTCATTGGAAAATTTAATTCAAATGTTTTGCAAATTCCTGTGCCTGTTTATAATCAAGTGGTTTCCCAATATCTATCCAAAAACCTATTATTGGGTTGTGAACTAGTTTTCCACCTTCTTTTACCAGCTTATCCATTAAATCGGTGATATCATAAAACTGGTTTTTAGGGATTTTAGCTATCAATTTCTTATTCAAAATATAGATTCCTGCATTTGAATGGTAAACATAAGAGGGTTTTTCTTTAAAATCCATTACCTGCTTTTCCTTTGTTTCAAATACAGCAAACGGCACATCTACCTTGTACTCTGTAGATGAAACAGCCATATCTGCATTGGATTTTATAAGCTCCAAATACAAATCTTCAAAATCCACATTGGTAAATAAGTCGCTGTTCATTAACAAAACATGATCCGATTTGAAATCATCGACCAGAGCCAAAGCTCCGGCAGTTCCCAAAAACTCATCTTCCCAAATATATTCAATGCTAATTCCTTTCTTGCTGCCATCTCCAAAATATTCCTGGATCTGCTCCCCGAGGTATTTTACCGAAATATATATTTTCTGAATCCCGAATGCTATTAAACGATCAATATTATGTTCTATTATGGGCTTATCGCCTAAAGGTAACATTGGTTTAGGAACTGTATCGGTTAACGGACTCAATCGTTTGCCTCTTCCCCCAGCCATAATCATGCATTCCAATGGCAATACCGACTTTGTTTTCTCTAAATCTATTATCCGTAGCATTCTTTTTTCTTCATCCAGAATGGGCAATATTTTTATATCCCTTTTTCTGTAAGGTCTTAAATCCAGAAATCCCTTTTTATCAGTTTCAAACACAAAATTCCTAAAACAAACATCTCCTACTTTTTTCCTTACATCTGTCTCATTAGCCAAAGATCTGCGTATATCGCCATCGGTTAATGAACCCAAAACTGATCTATCATTATCCATTACAAATAATATTAAACGACTTACATCACGTATTTTATTCAATTTGTGAAGCGCGTCAAGAATGGTTTTATCTTTATGAATTAGTATGTTTTCGATTTCCATAATTTAAAATTGAATATCGTAAAAGGATTTTTTTAAGTTGTTTACATTTTGATTTCGCAAAATATCCATTATTTTTTCAACGGTATTTCCAGAACCATATAGTTGCGCCTGACTTTTAATTTTTGTTCTAAAAGAAATATCAACCGCTTTTTCGTGAGCTAAAGTGATAGCGTCAACTGTTGGCTCAACCTGAATAACACTTTCCGATAATATTCGTCCTTTTTGCCTGTCCCCAATATTTATTGTTGGAATATCAAAATAAGGAACTTCAATTATTCCGCTGGATGAATTTCCCATGATAACATCCATATACTTTAAAGCAGAAAGATAACGTAATTGCCCCAGGGATTTAAAAGCAACTGCCCGGTCTTGGTTTTCATTTACGAATTGTTCTATCATTTGATTTATTACACGCCCATTCTTATCAGAATTGGCATGAGTAAATATAAAATGTGTGTCTTCCAATGAACCTAAGACATCTAAAATAGCTTTAAACTGACCCTGAGCCGATTGATTTTCTAATGTAACAGGATGAAAGGTAATTAGAATATTATTCTTGCCCAGTTTAAAGTTAATCGATTGTTCAAACTCTTCTTTATTTAGAAGAACCAGATTTTTAATAGAATCCAAGCCAATGGCACCAACATTGAAAACACGTTCTGGTTGTTCTCCCAACTGAATGATCCTTTTCCTATATGTTTCCGTAGAAGCAAAATGCAAATAACTCATTTTCGTAATTGCATGTCTTATGCTTTCATCATAAGCACCTTCCGTAGTCTCTCCGCCATGAATATGAGCTATTGGTATATTCGCTACCATTGCTGCAGTTGCCGCAGCCAACATTTCGGTACGATCTCCTAAAATGATAACCAAATCCGGAGATAATTCATTTAAAGCATCTGCAAATCCAATCATCGCCAGGCCAACAGATTTGGTTATTCCCACTGCTGTATCTGAAAAAAGCAAGCATTCTACTTTTTTGTCTATTTTATAACCCTCCTTTTCAATTTCATCAACAGTATATCCAAATTCAGGAGAAAGATGCATCGCCGTTACAATAAGTTGCAATTGCATTTTCTGATCATTTTGAATTTCATCCATTAATGGATTCAATAATCCAAACTCTGCCCTGGTTCCTGTTACTACTGCTATTTTTTTCAAATTAATTCTATTAAATCGTCTTCCTGAAAATCTTTTATTGCTTTCCGTCCAAGAATTTCATCCCATCTCATTGGATTAATTCCGGTTCCCGGGCGTTTTATTGAAAGGTTTTCTTCTGAAAATACTTCACTTTTTTTAATGTTTTGAGAAGCAATAATACTTTTTCGGGCTATAGGTTTGTTTTTTGCCTCTGATGGAGAAGGTTCTTTTATTCCGGAACCTGAAATCGCCTTTTCTATATTTCGAATGGCGGTGACCATTGCCTTTAATTCTTCCGGCTCTAAAGACGCCCTGTGATCCGGCCCTGGCAAATTCCTGTCTAAAGTAAAATGTTTTTCTATCACCTTTGCTCCCAAAGCTACTGCGGCAATTGGAACTTCAATACCCAAAGTATGGTCTGAATAGCCAATTTTTGTGTTTAGCTGTTTTTGAATGTCCAACATCGCTTTTAAATTGACATCTTCCATTGGGGTAGGATACTCGGTATTACAATGCAAAATTGTAATGTTTCCTTGTTTTGTCCCATTCTCTATCAACACCCTAAAAGCGGCCTTTATTTCATCCATATTGGCCATTCCTGTAGAGAGAATTATTTCAGGAAAAAGTTTTGCCATAGCACGCAGGTAAGGCAAATTGGTGATTTCCCCGGAAGGGATTTTAGCCAATTTTAATCCTAAATATTTTAAAAAAGTAAGGCTTTCCAGATCAAAAGCCGTAGATAAAAATTTTATATTTTTACTCTCACAATAGTGTATCAATTCCAGATGCATTTCTTCTGAAATTTCTAACTTTTTCAACATTTCATATTGTGAATCCTTATCCCCGGAATTTGAATCCTGATATTTAGCCCTGGAAGCAGCCTTTGTCACCATTTTATCCGCTTTAAACGTTTGGAATTTTACATAATCCACTCCAGCCTCAGCGGCTGCATCAATTAGCTTTTTAGCTGTATCAATACTTCCGTTGTGATTAACACCTGCTTCAGCGATAATTAAAACTTGATCTCTCATATTTCCTTTCCTGGATTTCCAACTATTTTTCTGTTATCGGCAATATCCTTCAAAATTACCGATCCTGCTCCAATAATAACATTAGCACCAATTCTCACCCCTTGTTTAATTACCGAATTTGCTCCTACAAATGTATTATCGCCAATTTCTACATTTCCGGCCAAAACAGCACCCGGAGCAATATGAACTCCATTTCCAATAATACATTCATGCTCTATAATGCATCCTGTATTTAAAATACAAATATCTCCTATTTCCACCAGAGCATTTACAGATACATTCCTTGAAATAAAATTACCAATCCCAAATTGAACTTTTGCCGATATTGAAGCCGACGGATGTATTACATTAAGTAAATCTACCCCCTTAGAGATTAACAAATCTGCCGTTTTTCTTCTTATAAGGTTATCTCCAATCCCTAAAATATAATCATATTCTTTGTTCCAAAATGCAAAATCTAAATCATCTTCAAATCCTAAATAATCCAAATCAAAGGGGTTTTTAGTAATTTGTTTTTTGTCGGTATAATATCTTAATTTCATATTTGATGCAATTGCCGCATCTGCAACAACAAAACCATGACCAGAAAAACCCACAAGTACAACTTCTTTATTTAACACTACTTGGAATATTTACTATTCTATCCACCAAAAATCTGGCATTCACCTGTTCATCTTTTAAACAATCCTGATACATTGGTAATCTAAACATCAATTCCCAGATTGGTCGGGTCATTACTTTAGCCTCATTGGTTTCTTTTAAAAAAAGATCCCTGGCATTCCTATTTTCAAGCTCTACACACATCAACCAATAATTGGCTTTTGTTTCCGGCAATTCAGTCCTGAATTTTGCATCTGCTCCTTTGAAGAATTCTTCATATTTTATTGCCAACTCCCTCTTTTTTTCAAGAAACCAGTTAAGTTTTTCAAGCTGTGCACAAGCCAGAGCTGCGTTGAGATTTGGCATTCTATAATTATATCCCAACTCATCGTGAACATATTCGTATGCATGAGGTTGCTTTGCGGTAGTGGTTAAATATTTTCCCTTAATTCCCAAGGCGTCATTATTTGTAACAATTGCTCCTCCGCCTCCACTGGTCGCTATTTTGTTGCCATTAAAGGAGAAAACCCCTACTTCCCCAAAACTTCCGATTGGCTGCCCTTTAAATTCACTACCCAAAGATTCTGCAGCATCCTCCACTACCGGGATTTTCCAATCATTACAAATTTTGATAAGTTCATCAATTCGAACAGGAAAACCAAAAGTGTGCATTGGTAAACAAGCTGCTATTTTATTGCCGGTTTTTTTATTATAACATCCATTTTCCCGAAGTTCTCCATATTCTTCAAGAAAATTTTGTACTGCATTGGGAGATAGTCCCATTGTATCCAGATCAACATCTATAAAAACAGGTTTGGCTCCATTATATGCAATTGCATTGGCTGTAGCCACAAAAGTAAGCGCCTGGGTTAAAACTTCATCTCCCATATTTACCCCAACCAAACGCAAAGCAACCTGGATTCCGGAAGTTCCGTTAACAACAGCTACCGCTTTTTTTGTTTGGCTAATCTCCTGCATCATTTCTTCAAACCTATCTACATAAGCGCCCACTGAAGAAACAAATGTAGAATCTATGGTGTCCAGAAGATATTTTTTTTCGTTCCCCACAAATCGCGGTTCGTGGAGCGGAATAAAATCCTGAGTCTGGTAAATTTCCCGTATAAATGAAATGGTATTTTTAATTTCTGACATTACATTTTTGAATCTAAATATTTCCCGGTTTCCTTATGTCCAAAATCAGGGATCATTTTATGGAACAAAGCTACAATTTCTTCTTTTGTCCAATTTTTAGAGGATCTGAAATTAGTAATCCGTTCTTCAAAAAATTGAAGTTGTCCGTTTTCTAATTTCAATTCATTTTTAATAATTCCTAAATTTTGAAACCTTTCAAGGTCCAAAATTTCCTTATCGGTAAAGAACTCTTCAAAATCTTTTTCCCCGG
>Ga0314774_1000825_pt1 | contig 22124 bp, 16 predicted proteins | sample MetaGCBIA2018_FD_204515 | JGI IMG/M metagenome (GOLD analysis project Ga0314774, IMG submission 204515) | Cryopeg brine microbial communities from Beaufort Sea near Barrow, Alaska, United States - CBIA 2018 | ecosystem: Environmental > Aquatic > Marine > Coastal | place: USA: Alaska | collected...
GTTGGTTCTGCACTTCATGGAAATAAATGCGAAAAATTTATTAAAAAATTGTTATGGTTATGGTTGCCAGGGTTTTTTGTTAATAAAATTACTGTGATTTCTTTACATACTCAAAAAGAAGTTCTAGAGATAATGCCTTGGGTAAAACACAAAATTGTTGTAATTCCCAATCCTGTTAATTCAACTCTAGAGTATTTGCCTAAAGTATTCAATTCTCAACATCCAAGGATTCTTCATCTTGGCACAAAAGAAAATAAGAATTTGGAAAACACAATTCTAGGATTAAAAGATATCCAATGTACACTTCAGATAGTAGGAGTATTATCGAACAAACAAAAAACACTTTTACAAAAATCTGGGATGGAGTGGGAAAATTATTTTAATCTTCCATATAAGGCGATTAAAGACTTATATGAAAACTGCGATATCGTAAGTTTCATTTCAAAATATGAAGGTTTTGGAATGCCTATAATTGAGGCACAAAAAGTGGGGCGCGTTATAATTACTAGTCGCAGGGCGTCAATTCCGGAAGTTGCGGGAAATGGTGCACATTTTGTAGATCCTGAAAATAGTGTTCAAATCAAAGCAGGTTTTTTAAAATTGATAAATGATGATAATTATCGTAAAAAACTTATAGAACATGGATTAATAAATGTTGAAAGGTTTACTATTAAAAGTATTTCAAGGAAATATCAATCATTGTACAATAATTTGAACTAATGAAAATTTTATTTCTCTTTGAGGTAATTACTCCATATCGAATAGGAGGTATATTGGCTTACCCAAGAGTTTTGGAAAAAATGGAAATGTAATGACAAGAAAAAAACTTAGCTCTTAGATAAAATGAAAATAATACATGTTGTACCTTATATTGGTGAAGAAGCTAGTGGTCCTGCATACTCAGTACCGCGATTATGTGAGGCTTTAGCAAAACAAGGTTGTGATATTGTTCTTTATACTCTAGGCCCTTTACCTAAAAGAAAATTTGATTTTAGAGTGGAGTCCTTTTCCCGAAGTGCATTTCCTCATCCCAGTTTTGGTTTTTCCTGGAAAATGTACAAAAGTTTACTCGAAGACGCTAAGGATGCTCAAATTATCCATAACCATAGCTTATGGATGGCCCCAAATATTTTTGCCGGCCTAATTGCTGAAAAATTAAATATTCCTCTTATTAATGCACCTCGTGGGACTTTGTCTGAAAAGGCTTTAAATATATCTAGCTTCAAAAAAAAAACAGCTTTATTTCTTGGGCAAAGAAAAGCATTAAACGCAACAAACTGTTTTCATGTTACAGCAAATCATGAAGCTAATGATATACGTAATTATCAAGCCAAAACTCCAATTTGCATTATTCCAAATGGGATTGATATTCCCGTTCAAATTTCAAAAAAGCCAAAAAGGAAAACTATTTTATTTTTAGGAAGAATTCATCCAATTAAGGGAATTGAAAATTTAATTAATGCTTGGAAAGATATTGGCCCACTTTTTCCAGATTGGGATTTGAAATTGGTGGGTAAAGGAAATCAAAGGTATTTAGAAAGTCTCAAGAAATTGGTTAAAGATAATCATATAATCAACATTAATTTTGAAGGACCTGCTTATGGAAATAATAAAAACGTACTTTATCAGGATGCAAGTTTGTATGTCCTACCAAGTTTCTCAGAAAACTTTGGAATGACTGTAGCCGAAGCCTTGGCCAATAAAACTCCGGTCATTACCACTAATGCCACCCCCTGGAAGGATTTAGAAATAAAAAATTGTGGTTGGTGTATTAATCCTACAGAAGAAGATTTGACCATAACTTTAAAAGTAGCCTTGGGATTGAATAAGGAAAATCTTCAAGAAATGGGAATAAATGGGCAAAATTGGATGATGGACGAATATGCTTGGGGGAAAATTGCTGAAAAAACGTTGCAAACATATCAATGGATGATCGATAGAAAATTAAAACCAGAATTTGTTAAAAATGAATAATAAAATACCTCTTACAGTGGTCATGTTGACTTTAAATGAAGAATTTCATATAGCTGAGGCTATAGATAATGTAAAAGATTGGGCAGAAGAGATTTTTATTGTTGATAGCCTAAGTTCGGATAGAACTGTTGATATAGCTATTGAAAAAGGCGTAAAAATAATTCAAAGACCTTTTACAAATTTTGGAGATCAATGGAACTTTGCTTTGGAAAACTTACCAATTAAGACTGAATGGACATTTAAAATGGATCCAGATGAAAGATTATCAGATGAGTTAAAAAGAGAAATTCAAGAAATAATTACCTCCGGATCTGCTCAGAATGGATATGAGGTTACATTACGTTTATGGTTTATGGGTAAGCCTCTCCATGTCTTTTTAAGCGTGTTGAGGCTTTGGAAAACAGGAAAATGTAAATTCAGTAATGTTGCAGTTAATGAACATCTTTTATTGGAAGAAGGTAAAATAGGTGTTTTAAAAGGGTACATGGAACACTATGATAGCAGAGATTTACATCATTGGATAGAAAAACAGAATAAATATACTAGTATGCTGGCTGTGCAGAATGAAGATGGTTTAAAACTTGCTACAACTCCAAACTTATTTGGAAATCGTTTGGAGAGAAGAATGTTTTTAATAAATTTATTTTTTAAACTTCCATTTAGATACCAGTTACAGTTTTTTCATGGCCTTTTCATTTTAGGGGCATATAAAGACGGATTGCATGGTATAAGATATGTCAGAGCCAGAATAATGGTGAGGAAATGGCGAGAGTTAAAACAAAAAGAAATAAAAATTACCCGAAGATTACCCTATCTCCCTTCCCAAAAAGAACAAAACTTTGATTCCAGAATTTTAGAAAGTTCCCTTCAAAAAACTCTTGTAAAATGATCTTTGTTGGTGATATCGCGATTCCTTACCGAAATGCGGTAAGTCTCCTAAACTTTCCTGATACATTAAAGAATAAAAGCTGGATTGGAAATTTAGAAGGAGCGGTTATACAAGATCCTGAAAAATTACAAAAGGAATCGATCGTTTTTAATGAAAAGGAAGGTGTTCGATATTTACTTGAGGAGCTAAATTTTTCCGGTTTAACATTGGCGAACAATCACATTTTTGATACCGGTTCTCTTATGGAAACTTGTGACTTTCTAAAATCTAAAAAAATACCTTATTGTGGTATTGGAAAAACTTTGGAAGAAGCCAGAAATCCAATAGTGTTAGAGGAAGCAGGTAATAAAATTATCATTTTAAATTTTGGTTGGGAAGTTATTCAATGTGAAGTAACCAATGGGCATTATACAGGAGTTAATGCTTTGACAAGGAAAAATGTTCTCAGAACAGTTGAAAAGACAATCCTTGAAAATCCAGATGCTAAAGTAATTCCATTTATGCATTGGAGTTATGAACTGGAGGCCGAACCACAACCATTTGAAAGAGAACTTGCAAAAAAACTTATAGATATGGGTGTGGCAGGAGTAATTGGATGTCACCCTCACCGGATTGGAGGCTTTGAACTATATAAAAACAAACCTATTGTTTATAGTTTAGGAAATTGGATGTTTAAACAAAATTATTTTTTTAATGGAAAACTCAAATTCCCGGATTTTTGTAATCAAGAATTAGCCTTGGAATGGGATTTTAAAACGGATGAAATAAAATTTCATTTTTTCTCTTTCGATAGAGATGCTTCTAATTTAAGCTATACTCATACTGAAGGGATATTAAGTAAAACCATGTCTTCTAATACACCTTTCAGAGGATTTTCTAATCATGAATATAGAGAATGGTATAAAAAAAACCATTATCACAAAAATAAAGGTTTACCTATTTATTATTGGGAGGATGGTGAGCTGGTTGTGAAATTGAAAAATAAGATTAATAAGTTTAGAGATGTTCTTTTGCAAATTGTCTTAAAATTAAAATAGTGGAAATGAGCTTTGCAGTATTTTTAAAAAATAATTTAAAAAATATATCTCCAGGTTTGGGGAAGTTTATCAATAAAATCCCCTATTCCATAAGGCCAGGACTTGGTTCTGTTTATTCTAACAGGCTAACAGAGATCAATTTAATTAAAAATTATGATCAGGAACAGAAGCAGGAATTTATATTTTCTAGAATAAAGAAATTAACAAAAACTGCCTATTCAAATATTCCATTTTACAAGGGACATTACGATAAAGAAGGATTTCATCCGGGAGATTTGAAATCTTTCGATGATCTTAAAAAAATTCCTATTATTTCTAAAAGGAATTTACAAGAATGGGAATTAGAACAACGCAGTAGTCCAACAAAGGGGAGATATATAGTAAATACAGGTGGATCTTCTGGGTCACCTTTTAGTTTATATATAGAACCAAGTTCAATGGGTCATGAATGGGCACATATACATACAATTTGGGGGAAATTTAATTATAAACCATCAGATCTAAAGTTAGTTTTTGGTGGAAGAAGTGATTTAAAGGATGTAATTGAATATGATGTAGTAAGAAATCATTTTGCAATTGATATTTATGCAGATTATACTATAGTGGCTATTAAATTGAAACAACTTTTAAAAAAGTATGAGATAAAATATTTACACGGCTACCCATCTTCCATTTACGATTTTGCTATTTATTGCGATAATGAAGATGTAGAATTAAAAGAGTTATTATCTAAAAATTTAAAAGGTGCTTTTTTAGGTTCGGAATATCCACACAAACATTACAGGGAAGCCATAGAAAGTGTATTTGATATTCCAACAATTTCCTGGTATGGACATACCGAACGTGCCATATTAGCTTTTGAGAAGAATGAGCAGTTTACCTATGAACCATTTTTAAGTTATGGTTTTTCGGAGGCTTTGTCTTTGGGAGAAGATAATTATAATTTAATTGCTACGAGTTATTATAATAATGCTTCCCCATTAATAAGGTATAATACAGAAGATATTATAACTGATGTGGTTGAAAATGGGGGGATTTTGGAAAGCTTTAAAATAACCAAAGGCCGGGAAGGAGAATTTGTAACAGATAAAATTGGAAAAAAAATAAACTTAACCGGTTTAATCTTTGGCAGGCATCACGAACTTTTTAATTATTCTAAATTCATTCAGGTAAAACAAATAAAGCAAGGAGTAATTGAGATTCATTTTGTGTCAGAAACAAAAAGTGAGAATCAAGCTGCTGAACTTTTTGATAGGCAAAATTTGAACTTTGATATTAAATTCATAAAAAACAAAGAACCACATAGGACTCAGGCTGGTAAAATTAATTTATTAATTAAATAAACTCACCTTGAGAAGTTTTCACGCATCGGTCTCAGTGGAAAAAAATGCGGTGGGCGCTGCATAACTGATGTGCCTGCCGCGTGAAATCCAGTTACAGGAAATAAAAATTAAGATTCGCATAAAATTTTATATCTATTTATGAAACAAATCATACAAGACCTTAAACAGGGTAATACCATATTGGAAGAAGTTCCTGCACCACAAGTTAAAAGTGGGCAAGTATTAATACAAACTACCCGCAGCCTGGTTTCCTTGGGAACAGAGCGCATGCTTGTGGAATTTGGGAAAGCAAATTTTGTAGCCAAGGCACGTCAACAACCGGATAAGGTAAAACAGGTGTTGGACAAAATGAAAACAGATGGCGTAATGCCAACCCTGGAAGCTGTTTTTAATAAATTAAACCAGCCTTTACCATTAGGTTATTGCAACGTAGGTAAAGTTGTAGCCGTTGGAAAAGGAGTCTCAGAATTTCAGGTGGGAGATCGTGTGGCCTCCAACGGGAACCATGCTGAATTTGTTTCTGTTCCTAAAAATTTAGTTGCCAAAGTACCCGAGAACGTTAGTGATGATGAAGCCGCCTTTACTGTTATTGGCGCCATAGGTTTGCAGGGAATACGTTTGGTAAATCCAACATTTGGAGAAACTATCGTTGTAATTGGACTTGGGCTTATTGGCCTGGTAACAGCCCAGTTGCTGCAAGCCAATGGTTGTAAGGTGATAGGTCTGGATTTTGACCAACAAAAGGTAGATCTTGCAAAAGAGCAAGGAGTTATTGCCATTAATCCCGGTGCGGGCACAGATCCTGTGAAATTTGTACAGGAGTTCACCGGTGGGATTGGAGCTGATGGGGTGATTATTACCGCTTCCTCAAAAAGCAATGACATTATTCACGAAGCGGCCGAGATGAGCCGTAAAAAGGGGAGAATTGTCCTTGTTGGTGTAATTGGTCTTGATCTTCAACGTGCAGACTTTTTTGAAAAAGAACTGAGCTTCCAGGTTTCCTGTTCTTATGGAGCAGGTCGTTATGACGATAATTACGAACAAAAAGGTCAGGATTATCCAATAGGTTACGTGCGCTGGACAGAAAAACGCAATTTTGAAGCCGTACTTCAGGCGCTTGCAATGGGGCAGCTGGACGTGCAAACATTAATTACAGAGCGGGTCAAACTGGAAAATTTCCAGGAGATTTATGGAGATATGCGCAAACAGGGTTCCATCGCATCTATTCTGGAATACCCAGAAGATTCTGTACAGGATTCAAAAGTTAAAGTTTTAGAAAAAAGTTTTAAAGCTTCCGAAGGGGTTTTTGGAATAATTGGAGCGGGAAATTTCACATCTTCCACTATTATCCCGGGAATGAAAACTGCAGAAGCAAATTTAAAATACATCGCCAGTGCCGGTGGTCTTTCTGCAAAAATCCTCGCAAAGAAAGGAGAAGTTGCCTATGCTACTTCAGATTATAAGGAAATCCTTGCAGATGCCGAAGTGGATATGATAATGATAACTACCCGCCATAATCTTCACGCTTCAATGGCTAAAGAAGCTCTTGAGGCGGGAAAACACGTTTTTGTGGAAAAACCTTTGTGCCTTACAGAAGAAGAACTGGAAGAAATCACAAAGTTGGCAGAGGAAAAAAATAAAATGGTCGTGGTAGGTTTCAATCGTCGTTTCGCGCCATTAGCCGTGAAAATGAAAAGCCTGTTGGGAGAAGGTCCTAAAAATATTGTAGCCACCATGAATGCCGGTTTTATTCCTTCAGACGTATGGATCCACGATCTTGAAGTAGGCGGAGGAAGGATTATTGGGGAGGCTTGCCATTATATTGATCTATGTACTTACCTGGCAGGAAGCAAGGTCGTTTCTGTTTGTATGAATGCAATGGGTACAAGCCCGGAGGAAAATACAGATAATGCGAGTATTCTTTTAAAATATGAAAATGGCACCAATGCGGTGATCAATTATTTCGCCAACGGGAGTAAGTCTTATTCCAAAGAACGTATAGAGGCTCACAGCCAGGAGTGCACTTTGGTTTTGGATAACTGGAGAAGTTTGAAAGGTTATGGTATTAAAGGTTTTTCAAAGATGAAAACCAAGCAGGATAAAGGGCATAAAGCTCAATTTGAATTGTTGGTTAATTCCCTGAAAAAAGGAGGAAAAGCTATCGTTCCTTTTGAAGATACATACAATACAACAAAAGCTTCTTTTGCGGCGATCGAGAGTTTGAAGCAGGGGAGATGGGTAGGTGTAAATGAAGTTGGGAGTAAAAGGCTGGAAGAGAAGGAAGTAATTTTAAATTAAAAATTTCACGGAAAAGTTTTCACGCGGCGGTCGCGGAGGAAAAAAACGCGGCGTCCCGCAGCGGAAACTTTTTCGCCGCGTTCGCTGCGTAACCGCTGCGCCCGCTGCGTGAAATAACACTAAAATGGAACAGAAAATAGAAAACCAAATTTGCACCGCCATCCTGGATCAGGCTTTTAAGATTCATACTGAATTAGGACCTGGACTTTTGGAATCTGTTTATGAGAAATGTTTGCAGTATGAATTACTTCAGGCTGGTTATGATGCACAGGTACAGGTGCCTGTTCCTATGAATTATAAAAGCATTCATTTTGAGGCAGGTTTTCGGATAGATCTATTGGTGAATAACAAGGTTTTAGTGGAAATAAAATCTACAGAAAATCTTGCTCCCGTTCATTTTGCCAGACACTGACTTATCTTAGGATGAGGGATATTAAATTGGGGTTATTGATCAATTTTAACACCAAACACCTAAAGGACGGGATACATCGAATAGCAAATAAACTTTAGGAATAATGTTTTAACTAGGCTACATTTTCACGCGGCGGTCGCGGAGAAAAAAAGCGCAGCGTCCCGCAGCGTAAAATTTTTCGCCGCGTTCGCTGCGTAACCGCTGCACCCGCTGCGTGAAACCGCTACTACCAGATAGAGAAAAAACAATAATGCCCTCAAAAAAACTAAGTCTATACTTTCAAACCTTAAAACACGTAAAGCCAACCCAGCTTTACCATCAGTTATATTATAGGTTGAAAAACCGGTTTTTTAAAAAATCATACCAGGGAAAGCCTGAACAGGTTGTAAAGTTAAGGTTGAAATCTGGGATTTTATATCCCAATTCTTATTCAGGAAACAAGAAATTTTCTTTTCTGAACCTGGAAAAGTCTTTTTCTGTAATCGACTGGAATTTTAGTGAATTTGGAAAACTCTGGGCCTATAATCTTAACTATTTTGAGTTTTTAAATCAAGAGAAAATAACCGGGGAACAAGGACGGGAGTTAATTCAGGATTATATTTCCAAAAAGGAAATTTTAAAGGATGGATTCGAACCTTATCCCATTTCCTTAAGGGGAATTAACTGGATAAAATTTCTTGCTAAATATAGAATCGAAGATCAGGGAATTAATGAATTTTTATATGCAAATTATTTAAGATTAACAGATAATCTGGAATATCATCTTCTTGCAAATCATTTACTGGAAAATGGGTTTTCTTTGCTTTTTGGAGCATATTACTTTCAGGATGAAATCCTTTTCAAGAAGGCTTATAAAATCTTAATTGTTCAACTAGAGGAACAAATATTGGAAGATGGCGCACATTATGAGCTGAGCCCTATGTATCATCAGATAATTCTTCACAGAGTTCTGGATTGTTTAAACCTGATCCAAAATAACAAATGGAAAGCAGATGAGCTCAAAAATTTGTTACACACCAAAGCCGAAAATATGTTGGTCTGGCTTGAAGCAATTTCTTTTATAAACGGAGAAATTCCTAAGCTGAACGATTCTATAGACGGAATTGCTCCAAACACCAGGGAATTACTAACCTATGCAGCCGGCTTAGGATTAAAAAGCAACACTGTTAAGTTGAAAGATTCGGGTTACAGAAAGTTTGAATTTAAAGAGTTGGAAATTTTAATGGATGTTGGGCAGATTGCTCCCAAATATCAGCCGGGACATTCCCACTCCGATAGTCTGCAATTTCTTTTAAACTATAAAAATAAACCTGTAATTGTCGATACCGGGATTTCTACTTATGAAAAAAATGAGCGTCGACAATTGGAACGATCAACTGGGTCCCATAATACCGTAACGATCAATGACCAAAATTCTTCAGAAGTATGGGGAGGATTTAGGGTTGCAAGAAGGGCAAAAGTTTCAATATTTAACGAAACAGCAACCTTAATTGAAGCTTCACATAATGGTTACAGAAAGCTAGGATTTACACACGGTCGCATATTTTCAATAGAGGAAAACACATTCCGGATAGAAGACAAAATACTTCAGGATGGGAATAAATCCTGTAAGGCTAATGGATATTTGCATTTTCATCCTGATACTATAATAGAAATAAAGGGAAATTCCATAAGTATTAATGAGGAATTGAGACTTGAAATTTCAGGAGCAGATCAAATTGAATTGGGTGATTATAAATTCGCTGAAGGTTTTAATAAGATCAAAGCCGCCAAAAAGCTTGTATATACTTTTAAACATAAGGTGATATTAGAATTTCACTCAGCGTCCGAAGCGAAACCTTTGCGCCCGCTGCGTGAAAAAACTTATTAAAGCAGCCTCATCTACAATACTTTTGCGCCCACTGTGCGAAAAAACTTATAAAAACTTAATGAAACTACTATTTCTAACCGATAATTTTCCACCGGAAGTAAACGCACCAGCGAACAGAACCTATGAACATTGCAGGGAATGGGTGAGAAGTGGCGTTGATGTAACCGTTATTACCTGTGCACCGAATTTTCCGAAGGGAAAGGTTTATGAAGGTTATAAGAATAAGTTGTACCAAACTGAGATCATAGATGGAATAAAAGTCATCAGGGTTTGGAGTTACATCACTGCAAACGAAGGTTTTGTAAAACGAATTTTGGATTATATCAGTTTTGCGGTAGCTTCATTTATTGCAGGTTTATTTGTAAAAACAGATTTGATCGTCGCTACTTCGCCTCAATTTTTCACAGCTCTTTCAGGCTGGTTACTTTCAATCTTTAAAAGAAAAAAATGGATCTTTGAAGTTCGCGATTTATGGCCGGAATCTATTATGGCCGTTGGGGCGATGAAGCGAAACAGGGCGATCCGGTTTTTTGAATGGCTGGAGATACGTATGTATAAATCGGCAGATTATATTGTAGTGGTAACCGATGCCTTTAAAAAGAAAATAATTGCAAAAGGGATTGATGCGGGGAAGATATCTGTTTTTAAGAATGGGGCCAATCTGGAATTATTTATTCCACAACCTAAAGATGTTGAATTAGAATCCAGCTTGGGATTAAAAAATAAATTTGTTTTTGCATATATAGGCACCCACGGAATGGCTCACGGTTTAAGTTTTATTCTGGATGCCATAAAACCCTTGGAAACTTCACATCCCGATTTAGTTTTTCTATTTATTGGCGATGGCGCAGAGAAGAAAAGTTTATTAAAACAAGCAGAAAATTTAAATTTGAAAAATGCAGTTTTTGTTGATTCTATTGGGAAAAAAGAAATTGTGAGTTACCTGAGCCTGATGGATGCAGCCTTGGTGAATTTAATTAAAAGCGATACATTTTTAACCGTAATTCCTTCTAAGATCTTCGAAGCAGCAGCGATGGAAAAACCTATTTTATTAGGATTGCAAGGGGAAACACAAGGCATTATCCAAAAATATAACGCCGGGGTTTGTTATGAACCTGAAAACGAAAATGATTTTTACCGGGCTATTGAAGAAATAATTCAACCTGAAATATATAGTCAAACCAAAGTAGGCTCAAGGTCCTTGGTTCAGGATTTTGACAGAAGTAAAATTGCTAATGAAATGCTGGAATGTTTACAGGAAGTATAGGGTCTGGATTAGTTTACCAACGGAATTACGTTTTCAACGAATCCCGATTTTACGATGAGCAAGATAAAAAAAACGCGGCGGACGCAAAGAAAAAAATTTACGTTGCGTACGCTGCGTGAAATCCGTCATTCGAATCAACACATCCCAAATTAACAAATCACGAATCAACGAATCATGATAGAAATTACCATTATCGCCGGCGCGCGGCCAAATTTTATGAAGATCGCGCCAATTATCAAAGCTATTCAAAAGGCTAAAGCAGCCGGAAAGGACATAGATTTCAGATTGGTGCATACCGGTCAGCACTACGATAAAAAGATGTCAGGTTCATTTTTCGAACAACTTGGCATTCCGGAACCCGATGCCAACCTGGAAGCGGGTGGAGGTACCCAGGCAGAACAAACCGCTAATATCATGATCCGGTTTGAAAAGGAATTGACAGAAAACCCTGCGGATGTTGTTTTGGTGGTAGGGGATGTAACTTCCACCATGGCCTGCAGCATTACTGCCAAAAAACTAAATACCCAGGTAATTCACGTGGAAGCGGGAATTCGTTCCGGAGACATCAGTATGCCCGAGGAAATAAACCGTATGGTCACCGATGCGATTACAGATCATTTTTTTACAACTTCAGAAATTGCCAATGAAAATCTGAGAAAAGCGGGAGTTGAAGAAAACAGGATCCACTTTGTAGGAAATACAATGATAGACACCCTGCTTTCAAATATTGACAATTTTATAGATCCAAACATTGAAGTCGGCGGCGAAAAATTAAAGGAAAAAGGTTTTTTTGTGCTTACCCTGCACCGCCCGGCAAATGTAGATGAAGAAGGAAAACTCAAGGAAATGATGCAGGCCATTATGGATGGTAGCGCAAACATGCCTGTTATATTTCCGGTGCATCCACGAACCGCAAAAATATTGGAAAATATGGGAATTGTCCACGAGAATTTGCATTATGTGGAACCCTTATCTTATCTGGAATTCAATTACCTGGTTAAAAATTCCTTTGCCGTAATCACCGATAGCGGCGGAATCACCGAAGAAACCACCGTAATGGGTGTTCCTTGTTTAACCTTGCGGGACAACACCGAGCGCCCGGAAACCATTACTTTGGGAACCAACGAACTTGTTGGCACCGCACCGGAAAACCTGAAACCATACCTGGAAAAACTTATGTCCGGCAACTGGAAAAAAGGTGGAAAGATCCCGCTTTGGGACGGGAAAACGGCCGGGAGAATTGTCGATTCTTTATTGAAGATCTATGGGGAGGAAGTTAGAAGTACGAGGTTAGAAGTACGAAGTTAGAAGTTGTTTGTTGTTTATGGTTTGTAGTTAGAAGGAACCAAGAGCCAAGAGCCAAGAAACAAGACTAAAAAAAGTGTTTGTAGTTCGTGGTTTGTTTTTAGAAGTTACGAAAAACAACAAACGGAAAAGGTAAACCGAAAACAGTCCGCGAAGACTGACGCACGAAAAAAAACAAATCAACACATGATGCCACGGAGATAAATTTCAGATCTTAAATTTTGAATTTTAAAGCCCAAATTCCTTCCCTGAAGCCCCGAAGCATCGGGGGGAGGTAAATCAAAAATTCTCGATTTGACGATACTTTTTCCAAAGTCCAAAACTTTGGAAAAGTTCACGAGTTGTGAAGCCCCAAGATTCAGGAAATAATAACAAAGTCTCAAATAGGAAATGAGATTTCTTTGCGTCCGCCGCGTAACCGCTGCGGCCGCTGCGTGAAATCCAGATTTCAAATTTTGAATTTTAAATCCCGAGACCCCGAATTGTCGGGAGGAGGGACCAACACCCATCGCCCTACCGATTGGTAATCAATTACTAATCCTTCAATTTATACCCAATGAATTTACTCAATCACGAGGTGATCCTCGAGCTTTTCCGTGATTATTATTTACTGTTTGTGATGTGCATATTTTTTGGCACATTTGCCTTGACCTTTTACCTTATTCCCAAGGTATTATGGGTGAGCAAGGAAAAAAACCTGATGGCCGAGGTGGTTGGGCGCAGTGCCCATTCCACTGAGACGCCTTCCTTTGGCGGCGTTGCCTTTTACATCACCCTTATTATGGTTCTGGCCCTTATACAAAGCCTTAGGCTCAACTATGTGGGTGGCCACCTTATTGGCGCGATCACTATTTTATTTATGGTTGGCTTAAAGGACGACCTGGTGATTTCTACCGCCCGGGTAAAGTTGTTTGGGCAGATAGCAGCTGCCTGTTTTCTTGTTTTTTCACCTGAAATGCATCTAACCAACCTTCATGGTTTTTGGGGCATCCATGAAATCCCCGAGATCCTGGGCCTTTTGTTGACCGGCTTTTTGGTAATAGCCCTTATCAATGCCTATAATCTAATTGATGGGATAGACGGCCTGGCCGCTCTTGTGGGGATCGTGATCTGCACCGCCTATGCCGCGGTATTCTACCTCTCAGAAAATCCTTATTATCTTTTGATCAGCGTGAGCCTTGGAGGGATCCTCACAGCTTTTTTGCGGTTCAATTATTCCAAAGGACAGCGGAAAATTTTTATGGGGGATTCCGGCTCCCTTATCACAGGACTGGTGCTCGCTTTTTTGAGCATCAAACTCCTGGTGATGACACCTTATCTTCCCATGATCCGGGATGGCTTTAGTCCATCAAACCGCCTATTACTTATTGCATGCATCCTGTTTATCCCTGTTTTTGATACCCTGCGAGTAATTGTCCTTCGGCTTTTAAAAGGGGACAGCCCTTTTTCTGCCGATAGGGAGCACTCTCATCATATTTTGCTGGACCTGGGCCTTTCCCATAAAAAAGCGGGATTTTTTCTGGCTTCTTTGAACATCCTGGTAATAAGCACCTACTGGTTCTTTTCAAATATGCTTGCCACTATATGGCTCTGCTTCCTGGTTGCCGCGATGTATGGCGCAATGTTTTTAATGTTCTATTCATTGAAGAAAAAAAGTCTTGTTAGTATGGAAATTAAGAAGGCCGAGGAGGACCTGAGACCTGAGACGGTGAAGGAAAGAGCTCAGGTTGAAGAGTGTGAAGTGTGAGGAGGGTGAAGTGTGAAGGGTGAGGAGGCAAGAGCCAGGAGACAAGAAACAAGACTAAAAAAAGTGTTTGTTGTTTGTAGTTTATGGTTTGTTGTTTGAAGTTACTGAACCATATCTGCGGTATTCTGCGGTTTAAATCTGCGGTAATCTGCGGGAAAATGGAGACTTGGGGACTTGGAGAAAAGGAGACTTGGGGGTGAAGTGTGAAAAGTGAGGAGTGAGGAGTGAAGAACCAAGAAACAAGACTAAAAAAAGTGTTTGGTGTTTGTGGTTTATGGTTTGTGGTTAAACCCAAATCTACGAATCCATATGGTTATCAGATCTGCGTAATTCGTGCAGTCCGTATTTTCCCCAAACCCCAAACTCCAAACTCCAAACTCCATACTCCAAACTCCAAACCACAAACAACACGGTTTCAATGCCTCCCGATCGCTGTCGGGAGCGAAAAAAAAATTATTTATATTCAGAATTTAAGAATATTGGAAGTTTTATTGCGAGAAGAACCCAGTAGGGCGTATTTTCGCATGTTGATATATTATATTTTTAATTTTTATCAATCAATTAATTTTTACCAACCAATTACATTTTTATGAAAACAATCTTTACCCGAAAAAACTTTAGGTTCCTTGGCTTTGCCCTATTCACTTTGTTACTTGTTAATTGTAGCAAGAATGATGATGGTCCTGTAACTTATGAATTTGATGAATTCGATGATTTAAGTGAATTACCGGATGTTGCGGATCCGGATCCAGAATTTACCGACCCAAATCTTGGTTCTGTAGAGGTGTCTGAAGCAACACAAGCAATGCTTACCGATTTTCAGGGTGGTTCCGGGGAGCTTAGTGAAACTACAAAAAATAACTTAACAGCAGTTGGGGATTTTTCTGAAGGACTGACAACAAATTTTGGCGATGAAGCTCAGGATTTAGATGCAGCGGGTATAGACGCAATTCTCAATGCCAGCGAGTTAACCGGAAACTATGCCGCTTTAGAAGCAGAGTTGGAAAATCTTCCGACAAGTGTTGCTGCATTATTCCCAACCCTGGTTTTTTCAGATGATTATAACAGGGCCCAGGAGCAATTGAAGGCAGGAATTGTCATAAATGATTTGAAGTCAGATTTAATCAGTCTGGCTAATGAAGGACCATGTTATGATGCCGCCCTGGCAGCTTATACTGAAGCTATGAAAGCCCCAATCGAAAAAAGGGATGCTCAGACGGTTGTTGTTAACGCTAATTACAACACCAGGGTTACAGATGCGGATACCAGATATAACAGTAGGGAAGCTGCTTTAAATACTGATGTGGATACTTATAAAGCGGAGATCAAAGCTACTGCTGTTGCGATCTTAGCTTATTCAGATTCAATTGCGGATACAGATGCAGACATGGCTGGGACCCTTAGGACCTTTGCTTTATTTTATGTTATCAAGTCTTATACGCTGCTAAATACATTTAAAACGGAAGCTACAAGTTTATTGACTGACACAAAAACAACAGAATTGGCTCGTGTTGAAACTATCAAGACTGAATTGACCCAATTGATCCAAAGTAATTTTAATGCTGTTAAAGCAGAGGCGGATGCGCTATCAGCTGCCGCAAATAGAAATTGCCATAACCAGGGATCCGGAAGCTAGATCCAGTTATACTTTATTTTCAGGCTTGCTTATATTTGGCAAGCCTGTTTTTTTTATAACGTAATTATTGAGTTCCTTATTAAAATTTATGACTTCCAGGTCCTTAGCCTACTTTTTAATCTTCTTTTTACTGTTTTTTACTGATAATATTCAGTCCCAGGTAAATATTATGGGGAAACCTGGTTATATGACCACTCCCTCTGCAGATTGGCTGGAAGGGAAACAATTGGGTTTTACTTTTTCTTACTTGCCTAACGAGTATTCGATATTTAAAACACCGGTTAACAAGAACACACTGAATTTTTATAATGTAAGAGCCAGTCTTACTTCTTTTATGGAAGTGAACCTGAGTATAGCTCACAGACCTCAAATTCCGGATAAGGTTGGGGTGGGAGATCGGCAATTGGATTTTAGGTTCAGGTTATTAAAAGAAAAAGAGTTTTGGCCGGCACTGGTGCTGGGTTGGACTCCCCCGGGTTCCGTCTCGCCAGTTTTAGCCCATGATTATCTGGTAGCCACCAAACATTTTATTACCCCTGTAGGAAACTTTTCGGCAAGCCTGGGTTATGGTTCTCCTTATGTACTGGTAAGAAAACCACAAGGCAAATTTTTAGAGCTCCAAATTAAAAAAAAGGAAGAATATAAGGGAGTAAAATATTTAACAGGTTTTTACGGAGCAGCTTCTTATATGCCTGTTAATTTTGGGGGAATTATGATAGAACATGATACTCAAACTTTTAACACCGGTATTTTTGTAAAATATAATGAATGGCTTTATTTACAGGCCTATACTTTTGAGGGCAAAAAAATAGCATTAACAACTTCCATTAATCTTTCTCTGGATTTTTCTCCAAAGGCTTTAAGAAAATATGAAAAAGATCTGGATTAAAATTCTTTTTTGCTTTTTCACCTTAATTATTAAGGCACAAGAGCTTAAAGAAACCTTGTACAACGCAGGTTTTGAAAATGTGCAGGTGCTTGTGGCAAATGATTCTTCGGTGGTATTTTTTGAACATCGTGAATTCAGGATCCCGTATCACAGTATGCAATTAGCAAAACTGATATTGGATAATTCAGGGGAGCAACATTATAATAAGCTCAGTTTTATTCCGATGTATCACAATGTACCCATCGGGAAATACACTGCTGAAGCCTATAATTATTCATCCTTGACCCAATCAGAAACAGAAGCTTTTCGAACTTATAATAAAGTTTTAAAAAATTACAGGCTAAGTTTAAGAATACAGCCCGAGGTTATTTCGAGATTCGGATTTTATTCAGATCCATTTCAAACAAAATTCAATATTAATCTTGACTCCAGGATATATATAGCTCGTGGTTTAAGTTTTCAAACGGGAATTACCGTCCCTGTTGTCAATAATCTGGATAACCAAAACCTGCAATTAAGGCTGGCCCCTTCCATGATCCATTATTTTGATCAGCCCTGGGATCACAACTTTATTTCTTTAAGCATAGGCAGCTTTTACAATAACAGGTATGGAATTGATTTTGAATATCGAAATGCAGATCTCAGCAAAAGATGGAGTTTTGGTTTTGCTACCGGCTTGACGGGATTTTACTGGTTAAACGGTTTGAGCCTTTACAATGAGCCCCTGGATGACATTTACTTAAAGGCCGACCTTGAATATAGGCTTCCATTTGAAAACCTAAGCCTCAAATTAACTGCCGGACAATTTTTATATAAAGATAAAGGGCTGAGGTTTGACCTTGTTAAACAATATGCGGCCGCAGAGATTGGATTGTTTGCATCCTCCACAAACATTGGTACCACTACTGGTTTTCAATTTGCATTTTCGCTGTTCCCGGGGAAATTATATCGAAATAAAAAGCTGGAGGTTCGAACTACCGAAGAGTTTAGGTGGGAATACACCTATAATAATTTTGAACCGGTAGCCCATGATTATAGATTGGGAATACCAAGATTGCCCGACGTGCTAAGACAATATAATCAAAATTTTATGAGCTCTTTAAAATGAATACTTCAAAGGCAATAGTTAAAGTTCAAATTTAGGGTATATTAATCCCGATTCTTAAAGTTAAGTTAAATCTAATTAATTATTTTCGCAGCTAATATCAAAAAATGAAAACCCCAAATTTTATTCGAAGGGCAATTTTAGTTCTTCTAGGCGCTTACTCCATTACTTCCTGTGTTTCCGGAAAAAAGATCACATATTTCCAAAATATGGAGCAGCTGCAACAACTGGCCGAAGCCTCAAAAACAGGCCTGAGCATTAAACCCAATGACCTTTTAACAATTTCTGTTTCAGCATATAACATGGAAGCTGCGCAACCTTTTAATCTGCCTGTTGTGGGAGTTGCAACAGGAGGTGGAGATGCCGGATTAAGGGTTTCAGGTACCCCGCAATTGCAGCCATTTTTGGTGGACAGTGATGGGAACATCGAATTTCCGCAACTGGGAACAATTAAGGTTGCCGGGATGAACCGACAGGAACTCTCCGGGAAATTAAAAACCCTGATTTCTGAATATGTAAAGGAACCCATCATCAATGTGAGAATAGTGAACTTCCAGGTGAGCGTGCTGGGAGAGGTTAACCGCCCTGGGACATTCAGTGTGCCCGACGAGTATTTAAGTCTGCCAAAAGCCCTTGGATTGGCCGGGGATATGAGTATTTACGGAATGCGTGAAAACGTGCTGGTGGTGCGGGAGGAAAACGGGCAAAAGAATTATGCCTACCTGGATCTCACCGATGCAAATGTGATGAATTCCCCTTATTATTATTTAAAACAAAACGATGTGGTATATGTTGAACCCAACAATGCCCAGAAACAAGGCTCTGGATATAACCGAAACTCCTCGGTTTATATTTCCATAGCCTCCGTATTAATCTCATTAGCCATTTTGATCACCCGATAATATGTCACACCAACCCCAAAATCAACAACCACAGCAGCCCCAACAACAATTTCAGCAGGAAGAAGAGATCAACTTGCGGGAAGAGTTCGGGAAATATTTCAGGTACTGGCCATGGTTTGTCGGCAGCGTACTTTTGTGCGTGCTGATCGCATTTTTATATTTGCGTTATTCCACCCCGGTGTATCAGTCTACAGCGACCATCATCATAAAAGACGAGAAGAATGGCGGGTCAATTCCAGGCCTTGAAGCCTTTGAAGGACTTGGACTTTTAGGCGGAATGGGAGGTAACAGCCTGGAGAATGAAATGGGGATTTTGCGGTCTAAACGTCTTATTACCGATGTGGCTAAACAACTGCAACTAAATGTCCGCTATTTTATGGAGGGCAATGTGCAGACCACCGAGGTTTATTCAAACAAACCCATAGAGATCCAGATCCTGAAACAGTTTGATGAAGCCCTGGCGACAGGACAAACCTTCAAAATTCACAATAAAGGGGAAAAGACTTTTCTCATAACAGATGAGTCGACCGGAGAAGAGTTTACGGCAAAGTATGGAGAACCGGTAGATCTCAATTTTGGTACGATCGTGATCAATAAGAGCCTCACTTCCAATTTAAAAGAATTTTCTGCAAACGCAGCGCCTTTAACCGTTAGCTTTTCAACAATAGAAGCAGCAGCTGCCGGGTATCGCGGAAAAATTCAGCTGAATTTAACCGATAAGAATTCGAGTTTGATCGAACTTAATTTGAATGACCCGGTGAAAGAAAAGGCCAGGGATATTTTGGACCAGTTGATCCTGGAATACAACCGGCAGGCCATTGAAGACAAAAACCTGGTAGCATTGAATACGGCCCGGTTTATTAAAGATCGGCTGAACATTATCACCGGTGAGCTGGATTCTGTAGAAAGCGGAAAAGAAGACTTTAAACAGAACAATCAGCTTACCGATATCCAGGCTGAATCTGTGATGTTCATAGAAAATGCCAGTGAATTCAACAAGAAAAGCCAGGAGGTGAACACGCAGTTGGAATTGAGCAATGCAATGCTGGATTATATCGCCAAAAATTCAGAAAGCGACCTGTTACCTGCCAATCTCGGTATTTCGGAGGCAGGAGTGAATTCTGTAATTTCAGAATACAATAGCCTGGTGCTGGAACGGAACCGGATCTTGAGCGGCTCTACTCCCAAAAACCCGGTAGTGATAAGCATTAACAGTCAGTTAGAGCAAATTAAGGGCAACGTTTTGCAAAGCCTGCAACGCATGCGTTCAAACCTGAGGATCGTCAGGGAAGATCTGGACCGGCAGTCGGCAAGGATTGATTCCAGGATTGCCTCGGTTCCGGGGAAGGAAAAACAATTCAGGGGAATAGAAAGGCAACAGGCCATCAAGGAAGCCCTGTACTTGTTCTTATTGCAGAAACGCGAAGAGACCAGTTTGTCCCTGGCTGTTACCGCTCCCAAAGCCAAGATCGTGGACAGCGCCTATAGCCTTGCGGCCCCGGTATCTCCCAAAAATAAGATCATCCTGCTTGCAGCCTTGATCCTGGGGGTGTTGATCCCGTTTATGATAATCTATTTAAAACAACTTTTCAATAACAAGGTTGACAGTCAGAAGGATATGCAAAGTGCGCTCCGAGGTATTCCTTTGGTAGGGGAGATCCCGAAATTTACCGGAAAAGAGGAAGTGTTGATCGTTGAGAACGACCGCTCCGTACTCTCGGAAGCCTTCAGGATCCTGCACACCAATTTACAATATTTGCTGGTGAATTCTGAAAATAACGAAAATGGAAATATCCTTTTTATCACTTCAACAGTAAAAGGGGAAGGCAAGACATTTGCGGCCATTAACCTGGCCCTTACCCTTGCAAATTCAGGTAAAAAGGTGCTCGTAATGGGTGCCGATCTCAGGAACCCACAGTTACACAGATATCAGGTTAAAACAAGGCAAAATAAAGGGATCAGTGATTACCTGGTAAACAAGGAGTTGGAACTGGAGGAGCTTATAGTTACCTCTAGTTTGCATTCCAACCTGGATCTGTTGCCATCCGGGAGCATTCCTCCAAACCCTTCGGAATTATGGAGACGAAGCCGTGCTGATGAACTCTTCGAGGGCCTTAAAGCCTCATACGATTATATTGTGGTAGACACCGCCCCGGTGATGCTGGTAACCGATACCTTCCTGATCAGTAAATTTGCCGACCTGACCCTGTACGTGGTTCGTGCCGGCTATACCGAGAAGAAATTGCTCGATTTTGCCGTGGATTCCAAAAATGACGGGAAGTTACACCATGTGAGCTTTGTGTTGAACGATGTGAAAATGGCCAATTTTGGATACGGCAATAAGTATGGCTATGCGTATGGAGTTGAGAAAGAGGGACTTTGGAGCAGGATGAAGGGCAAGGCTGCAATTTGGTAGGTCTTTTGTGGTGGGGAGTGAAGAGTGAAGAGTGAAGAGTGAAGAGTGAAGAGTGAAGAGTGAAGAGTGAAGACTAAAAAAGTTTGAAATTAGAATAAAGAGAAAAGAATCCCGAAGCGTCGGGAGAGAAAAGACTAAAAAGATATCTGTAGTTTAGGTTTGTAGTTAAAAGTTTCTGAACCCAATCTGTATGCCGATAGGTAACAGGAGCGGGAAATAAAAAAACATGTTTTAATTATAAATATTTAGAACGCACAATACTAATCAGGGAAGTTTAAAATTGCCCCGAAGCCCCCCCGCCGAAGCATCGGGGGGGGGGAGTGAAAAAGACTTCTACCTTCGTATTTCTAACTTCTAACTTCGAATAATATTTCCAGGTTTCGGATTCAATTTCCGGAGCCTGGATTTTTTTTTGACCGCAGTTCTCATACCAATTCCAAATTCAAATTCCGCGCAATCCTTTTTTTAATCAGTGGAATCCGTGTTTTCAAAATTCAAAACTGCAAAAAATCTTTGTGATCCTTTGTGCTTTTGTGTCTTCGTGGCAATAAGGATATTGTATATAGTTTACGGGTTTACGCCACTAAGGCTCTAAGACTCAAAGTCGCACTCAAAAAATCATTTTACTTTCCATAAACTTTAAAAACAGAAGTAAAAATAATCAAAAATAAAGCTTCAGAAATAAGGAACAATACCAAAAATTATGTTAAATTAGAATCTCGCCAAAGCGGTGGGATTTTTCTGTTTTTAGCCCTAACCTAAATCTATGTCTACAGCCCTATCAACTTCATCATTTTCAGCTTCATATCATAAGATGGACAATATTCTCTATGAAATTAGGGACAGTAAAGGAATTCCAAAAAACAAGTATTATGAACCCTGGAAGGAGGAAATATTAAACAACCTTAAAATTTCCAATTTTATTGACCAACATAACGACTTGTGGGTACTTACCAAAACAGGGCGTGATGTAATAAAAAATGTCAGCTTTAAGGTGTATAATCAAAAAATAAGAGGAAGCAATAATGAAGCGG
>Ga0314774_1000826_pt1 | contig 22093 bp, 19 predicted proteins | sample MetaGCBIA2018_FD_204515 | JGI IMG/M metagenome (GOLD analysis project Ga0314774, IMG submission 204515) | Cryopeg brine microbial communities from Beaufort Sea near Barrow, Alaska, United States - CBIA 2018 | ecosystem: Environmental > Aquatic > Marine > Coastal | place: USA: Alaska | collected...
GCTCAACGGCGATTTGGAGGACTTCAAGATGATTAGCCGCCACATTGACAGAATGGGCAGCTGGTCATAACGCGTTATTATCGAGCTAGTTGCAGAAACACTGAGTGCGTTGGTTGAACAAAGCATCCAATCTTTTGAGCAACATTGTGGCGAAAAGCTTACATAGTTTTTTTAGTGTGGCTGGGCTCGATAATCAAAGTATCGCCGAACCTGTTGCAGGTCTTTTTCCGAACGCTGCATCAGATCCATTGGTGAATCGCCGTTAAGGCATCGGCGGTGTTCGGGCTGCCACTGTCAGGAAGCGTGGGATCATGGCCTTGAGGTCATAGCGCCGATTGAAACGGTACTCGAACTCGGCGAGGTAGCGAGGGGCGTGCTGCCCACGAATAGCATGGTAGGTGCCAGTGATGGCGTTCTTGACGTTGCCCAGAAGGGTGTTGATCCAGTTGAATTCAGGGTTCTCCACACTGGCACGCCCGCCGCCGGTGATGTGGCGCTCGTGGACGTAGTCTGGTGTGTCGAAGGCCCGGAAACACCCCAGGCCATCACTGACCACCTGGCTGCCAGGCGCCATGGCCTGCTGTGCATAGCGACGCATCTCGGCGAGGGTGAAGCCACTCACACGGCGCAGCTGGACGCGCTGTGGATGGCCTTCCTCATCGGTTTGCACAGCAGCAATAAACGGGAACTTGTGCTCAGCGCCGCGCCCGCGCTTTCCCGACCGTTCACCGCCCAGATAGGCATCGTCGATCTCGATACGCCCGGTGAGCTTCTCTCCCCGGTTGCGTTCGTGCATGACCTGAAGCAGCTTGTGCTTGAGCTTCCAGAAAGCTGGCAGCAAGTCGTGTTGCCGCACTCCGGGCAGACGAACCCATCGGGCCAACGATACTGATAGAGTGTCGTCCGGCATTGCTCTTCCGTGCCGTACTGATCGATGAACGCCGGCAGCGACATAAAAATTCAATATTCGCTTTTGTAGCAGGCCTGACCTATGTTGATAGAGCGTGCACTAGCGCAACGGCGATTGCCACCGACGCCGGAAACACGTGGGCGTCGAAGGCCGCAGGTTGATAGGCAGGGCAGGCGAAGAGACTGGCGGTGGCAGGGCCATGGTCGAAACCAATTAGCAGGAGAGAGAGATGCATCCGAACATGTATTCCGACGATAAGGTTGTCCTGACGGTTGCAACCACCGGCGGTCTGCACGGCAAGGAGGCGAACGCCGCGCTGCCCGAGCAGCCCGAGGAGATCGTTGCCGCCTTCGAGAAGTCCTTTGCCGCCGGTGCTGCGATTGCCCATATTCACGTCCGGGACAAGCAGGGCCGCACGTCCGCCGATCCGAGCATCTACGGCGAGGTGATTGCCGGAATCAACGAGCGGTGCCCCGGCATGATCACCCAGGTCGGTAACGGCATCGGGATCCGTCGCGAAGGCGACGGCAACTGGAGCGGTTTTACGCAGAAGCAGCGCATGGCGCTGCTGGACCTGGATCCGGCGCCGGACATGCTCACCGTCAACGCCGGCACTTTCCACTTCGCCCACAAGGACGCCGAGTTCCTGTTCGACAACTCCAAGGGCTGGAACCGCGAGTTCATTACCGCCTGCAAAGAGCGGGGGATAGTCAACGAGCTCGAGGTGTACGACATCAGCCACATCATGAATATGTTGCAGTTGCGTGATATGGGCGTGCTCGAGGAGCCGATGCACTTCAGCTTCGTGCTGGGCATCAACGGCGGCATGCCTGCTGATCCGCGCTATCTGATGATGATGCTCGACGCCATCCCCGAGGGCTCGAGCTGGCAGATCGTCTCCATTGGTCGCTCGCAGGTGCCGCTGACGACGATGGCGGTCGCCATGGGCGGCGACATGCGCACGGGCTTTGAGGATACCGTTCACTACCGCCGCGGTGAACTCGCAGAGAACAATGAGCAGCTCGTTAAGCGTGCCGTGCGCATCGTCCGCGAACTTGGCCGCGACATCGCCACAGTCGACGAGGCCCGGCGCATGCACCATATGAAGCCGACCGCTGCCAAGGAGGTTGTTGGGGCATGAGATGAGCGAGTCGCTGCTTAGTCTCGTCGTGTGATGGGTGGGTGTTGTGCCTGCCTTCACGCGCAGCTAACTTAGCAAATGCGGATCGAGCGGCCACGCGAGGCTCGCTCAGATAAACAATAGGCGGAACCAACCGCCGGAATGACCGGATGCATCCGGAACACAAAGAAGTGAGGAACCATGAAGAAATATTTTAGCGCATCGGTTCGATTATTGTTCGCTGCGGCAGCCATCGCCGCTGTGCCCTTAACCGCGCCCTCGACCGCACAGGCCGATACCACCATCGTTCCTATATTCACTTGCCCGATGGGCTGTGGTTTGCCGGCAACGCAGACGGCGCTGGCCGCGCAGATGGCGCGCGCGGGCTCCGACGTCCTCCCGGCTGCGCAGGAGACGCCCGGCTTCATGTACAACATCCGGGCAATGGCGGACGAGTCAAATTGGAAGAAAGTCGTCTTCGGTACCGAGGATACCGTTATCCAAGCGGCCTTCCATGGTGGCAGCCCTGAACTCCAGAAATTCGTCCCCAAGCCGATCCCGATCAAGTTCAAGCTGCTCTACGGCGAGGGCCTTGTGGCACAGGGTAAGTTCTTCGTCACCTTTGATCCGGATATCCAGAGCATCGCCGATCTGAAGGGTAAGCGTGTCGCTCTCGGCCTCCCGACCCAGAGCGACTGGGGCATGACCGCGAGTCTACTGCTGGAGCACGCCTACGGCATTACGCCGGAGAATACCGACATTCGTCACGTCACTCCGCCGGTAATGACCCAGCAGTTGATCGATGGCACCACGGACGCTGCGCTGATGGCGCTGATTACTAACGCCGATGGCAACATTTGGTGGACCAATTCGCTCACCAGTAAGCTCGACGCTTCCGGCAAGACGATTCGTTATCTCCCAGTCACGGAGGAGGCTATCGATACTATTAACGAGAAGTTCGACATGACTCTGCTGAAGATAAAAGTTCCCGCCGGTAGCTTGCCGGATCAAGACAAGGAGCTACTCGTTGGCGGCAACCGTATCTATGAGGCGGTGCATCCCAGCTTCCCCGAGGACGTGGCCTACAAGCTGGTAAAGGCAGTCGCCGAATTTGGCCCTAAGCTGCGGGAGTCCGGACAAGGCATCTGGCGCTTCTGGTCCCCTACCAACATGGTGGCCGGCCTGTCGGAGGAAAATGCCCACCCCGGCGCAATCAAGGCCTATAAAGAGCTTGGCTGGTGGGAGAACCGGAAAAACTACGAGCCGGTGACTTACCCGAAGCAGTAAACAACCGCGCCTGCGGGCGTCAGGTACGGAGGGGCTGCCAGCAGACGGCCACTCAACTCAGCCAAATCAGGGAGTGGTGCTCGCCGTATGAATGCACAGGGAGCTTTCTTTATCCGGCACCTCGCGAGGGGTGTGGAACTTGCGTTGTGGCTAATCGGTCTTGCGCTGGTGACCTTTATCGGCCTAGGCGTGTTCGGCTTGGTGTCGCACGGCCCGGGCTACTACGTCACCTTCGTGCTGGGAATCATCGTTATGGCGGGGCTGCTGGCCCTGATCGAGCTCGCCGAGGTCACCGAGGCCGCTATCGATCCTGGCGACCATACGACCGCGCGCCCCATCAGCCCGCGGTGGGCCGCCTTCAAAGCAATCGTTACGCTTACGGCCATGATCAGCGGCGTGGTCGGGGTCGGTTACTACTGGTTAAACGTCGAGCACCTAATGCTCAACGCGCCGTTCTTCGGCGAGACCGCAATCAATATGGGCTACCTCATCATCTACTCCATCATAGCCCTCACATGGCTGCACTGGGGTTGGTTGCTGGCGAGCCTATCGGCCGCGTCCATCGCCTACTTTTTTTTCGGCGATATGATTCCGATCGCCCTGCTGCGCCACCCCGGCTACGGCGAGGCGTTTATCATGAACTACGTGGCTCTGAACACTAATCAGGGCTTTTTTATGTTTTCTGGTGTCGCCGCCGACGACATCTTTCTGCTTACCTATTTCGGCGTCGCTCTGCTTGGCGTAGGCATGCTGCGCATGATGATCGAAGTGGGCCGGGCAGCTGGCACGCGGGTTAGGGGGGGCGCGGCGGTGCCGGCCATACTCGGCAGCTCCGCAATCGGTTCCGTCATGGGGCAGGCCGTCTCAAATGTGGTGCTCACTGGGCGACTCACGATCCCGATGATGAAGCGCTACAGGTACGACCCGGCTATGGCCGGGGCCATCGAGGCCACCGCCTCGTCGGTAGGCCAGTTAATGCCGCCGGTTCTCGGGCTCGCGGGATTCATTATCGCCTCGTTTCTGGGGATGCCTTACGCCACTGTGGCGCTGGCGGCCGTGATACCCGCCGTCTTGTACATCTCGGGCGCTACTATGTCGATCGCGGTCTATGCCATGCGTGAAAACCTTCCGAGGCTACATGAGACAGTGGAGACGCCGCTGATCTGGCGCATGTTGCCGACCCTCGTGATCTCGCTCGGCCTGGTGATCTGGCTGCTGTTGGGTTTTCGCTCGCCCGGCTTTGCCGCGCTCGTGGGCATTATTTCGGCGCTGGTGCTGGCTTTGTTTCAGGGGCCCTACCGGCCCCGATGGGCCGATCTCAGGAGTGCGCTACGCGAGGGCATGGTGCTGACGACGATCCTGTCGTTGTTGATTCTAGCGATCGGGCCGCTAGGCCAGGTGATGGTGACGACTAATCTTTCTGGACGGATGGCCACCGTTCTCGCCACCGTGTTGCCGGATGCACAGCTGCTGCTGCTGTGCGGCGCGATGGTGCTGTCCATCTTTCTCGGAATGGGCCTGCCGACTCCAATCGCTTATGTTGTAGCTTCGCTGGCGGTGGTCCCGTTTCTTCAGGAAACGGGGGTGCCTGCCTTCCAGGCTCATTTCTTCGTTTTCTACTTTGCCGTCTTTTCAACGCTAACCCCGCCTATAGCGGTGTCGGTGCTGGCAGCGGCGAAGCTGGCAGGGGCATCTTTTCGAGACACTGCTCTGAACGCGATGAAGATTGCGGGAACAACCTTCATCATTCCCTTCGCCTTCATCTACAACCCCCGCCTGCTGGGCTTCCCGAACGTCGACAGCAGCGTCATCATGCCGATCATCGAGGTTTTGGCCACTCAAGCCGTGGTCGCAATCGCTGCTTATGGTTACTGCTTCAAGCGGCTTGGGATGACCGAGCGTTGGGCGTTCGCGCTAGTAGCGCTGATTGGATACTGGACGCTGACTACTTATGAACGGCCGGTCATGCGTGACATCGTCTTGATCAGCAGTATCTTGTCGCTAGTGATTTGGTGCTGGACGTCTGCGCGGTATTCTCGCGCCCGTGCGGGCGCTGGAGAGGCCAACTAGCTTTTTGTTGCTCGGCATGAGCGCTGGGATAGGGAGTGGGTGGATATGTTGCTGGTTGGTAGATACAGATCGCCTTTTGTGCGGCGGGTAGCGGTCAGTCTCGGCCTGCTAGGGATGGAGTTCGAGAGCAAGCCTCTAACGGCCTGGGACAACCTGGAGGATGTCCGGCGGCTGAATCCAGTGGGACGGGTCCCCGCGCTGGTGCTCGACGATGGCGAGGTGCTGTTCGACAGCAGTGCCATTCTCGAGTATCTCGACGAAATCGCGGGGCCGGAGACGGCCCTGGTGCCACCGCACGGTCACGCACGGCGTGAGGTGCTGCGCCTGACGGCGGCGGCTTTGGGAGTTATGGAGAAGGAGGCTGCTGTGCGGTTTGAGTTGAACCAACGGCCTAGCGAGAAGGTTCACCAGCCTTGGATCGAGCACAACCGCGGCCAAGTCCATTCAGGCCTCGAGTGGCTGAATAGCCAGGTCAAGGGCCCCTGGATGACCGGTGAGCGTCTAACGCAGGCGGACGTGACTACAGTGGTGACATGCGATTTCCTGCGGGCGTTCGATGAAAGTCTGCTGCCTAGCGGTAAGTACCCGGCCTTGGACGGACTTATCGAACGCGCCACCTCTATGATCCCCTTTGCGGTGACTCACCCCGCGGTACACTGAGTGTCCGGTGGGGCTGCCCTCGATGGGCGTGATTGGGGAGGCGGCATGGGTGACTCACTGCTAATGTTTCTGGCTGCGGTCGCCTTTGGTGCCTACGTGCAGGCGGTCACCGGGTTCGCGCTGGGAATCTTCGTTCTTGGCGCAGTGGTGCTTCTCGATATCAGCTCCATCGCGATCACCGCGACCGCCTTGAATTTCATGACTCTGGCGACCGGATCGGTCGTGGTGCTGCCGCGACTCCGGAGCGTGCACTGGCGTCTCGTCATGATGACCCTCGTCGGGCTCATGCCGATGATGGTAGTAGGTGTTTTGGCGCTAAATTATCTCAGCGCCCACTCGCAATTGATGCTGCGCCTCCTCCTTGGCTTGCTGGTTATGGCCGGAGGTTTCGTGCTGGTGTGGCGGCCGCGGCCTCGTGAGAAGCTGTCAGGCCGTACAAGCTTCATATCAATGGGTGCGGTCGGCGGTGTGTTAGGTGGGCTGTTCAGCGTGCCTGCTCCACCGTTGGTCTACCAACTCTATCGGCAGCCCCTCTCGGTTTTAACGGTGCGCGCCACGCTGATCGCCCTGTTCTCCGCCCTCGGTATCGGACGATTGGTAGTGGTAGGACTCGAAGGTGATATTAGCGAGCAGGTGCTACAAATAAGCGCATTTTCGATTCCGGTGGTACTGGTCGCCGCATGGCTGGGCAATCGATTCCCCCCCCGCATCTCGGATACAACGATGCGCCGCAGCGTCTTTGCGTTGCTGATGGTTGCGGGCGGATTTATTACGTTCACCTCCATGACAGGCCTGGCGGGAGTTGGCGTTTCCGGCACCTCCCGCACGGGAGAAATCCAAGTTGCAAGACCGACAGTCTCGCCTGTGGGACTGTGACAGCGGCCGCGCCGGCTTATACGTGGTGCCCTATTACGGGCTGCCGGCTTCGCGGTTATTCGGTAAGAGGAAGGGCCGGTACCGTGGGGTCGGAGGTTCTTTCCTTGCGCAAGACGCATTAGGAGGTTCCGGCGATTCGCACCCACGGCCTCACTTGCTCGAATGCCCGCGATGCACGCAGAACCAGCGCATCCTCTAAGCGCCGGCCTACCAGTTGTAGACCGATGGGCATGCGCATGATCCCTTCTTCCCACTTGTTGCGGTGCTGATTCGATCCTACCGTGGCTACTGATGAGCGGACAAGCATTTCAGCAGCCGCTGCCAAGGTGCAACATGCGGCGCTGCGGGCTTTAGCGTGAGGAGGGGTGCAAGCGGCCATTAGCCAGCCATACACAATGGTTCTCATCTCAAAGATGAGGGAGCTTGGTTCTGGCTGTTTCACGCTCCGGGTGCTGGAGGTGCGGAGCCGCTTGCGACGGGCAGGCGTGATGAACTACATTGGTACAACATGTATATGACCTATGTGTGTCTTCAGCGATGTTGCACGTCATAGGGATCAACCACGCGCCGTCGGCTCGGCCGGTCGGGGCACCCAGAGGAGAGACAACGAGATGCAGCCGACGATCATAACCGTCGCCATCAATGGCGCAATCGCTCGTAAGAAGAACAACCCCGCCGTCCCGATCTCGCCTGACGAGGCGGTAGCGTCAGCTCAGGAGGCGTTTGAAAAAGGCGCCACGGTTTTACACGTCCACGCTCGGAATCCTGACGAGAGCCCGTCTTCCGAGCCTGACTACTTCGCGGAGGTACAGGAAGGGATGCGTCGGCATTGCCCGGAGATGATCGTGCAGTTTTCCACCGGCGGCCGTGGGCGCGATCCGGCAGCGCGCGGCAGCGCGCTCTATCTCAAGCCGGAAATGGCGTCGCTGTCCACGGGGTCGGTAAATTTTCCGAAGGGCATTTATGAGAATCCGGTGGAGTTGGTCGAGCAGTTGGCGTCATCGATGGTGCAGTACGAAATAAAGCCCGAAATCGAGGCCTTCGACCTCTCCATGCTCTACGCAGCCAAGACGCTAGTAGACCGCGAGTTACTCAAGGCACCGTTGCACGTCCAGTTCGTAATGGGCGTGCCGAACGCGATGCCGGCCCGCCGCAAGGCGCTGGAATTCATGGTCAGTGAACTGCACGAGCTGCTGCCTGGCTCCACTTGGACAGTGGCCGGCATAGGGCGTCATCAAGCCGAGGCGCATCACTGGGCGGTCGAGATGGGTGGCCACATTCGCACAGGTCTCGAAGACAACCTCCGCATAGGTGACCGTCTCGCAGACAGCAACGCCGAGCTGGTGTCGCTAGCCGCCGAGATCTGCCGTGAGCATGGGTCGCGGCATGCCACGCCCGCTGAGGCGCGCGAGTTCCTGGGGCTAGCTGCGGGTGTCTCGGCCTAGGGATTTCCTAATCGCCTTCCCGCAGCTGCTCAGCGAGTAGCTGCGGATTGGGCTTTTCCGTTCCGGCTGCGTTCGAACTCGCAGCAACTACTCTGCCGTCGGAGCCCTCGTCAGCGCCGGCGCCCAGGAGATCCGATGTCTAGCCATGCCCCAACTCTCCGTTACGACTGGGCCCTGCCCGAGGTCCAGGCGTTGTTCGAGCTGCCCTTCAACGATTTGCTCTTCCAGGCGCAGGCAGTCCATCGACAGCACTGGAACGCGAACAGCATCCAGGTGAGCACGCTGCTCAGCATTAAGACGGGCGCGTGCCCGGAAGATTGCGCGTATTGCCCCCAGAGCGTCCGCTACGACACCGGTCTCAAGCGCGAGCCTTTGATGGAAGTGGACGCGGTGATCGCTGCGGCTGCCCGCGCCAAAGCCGCTGGCGCGAGTCGCTTTTGCATGGGAGCGGCTTGGCGTAACCCCAAAGGCAAAGACGTGGTCAAAGTGGCGCAGATGATACAGCAGGTAAAAGCTCTGGGGCTGGAAACTTGCGCCACGTTGGGGATGCTCAGCGCAGAACAGGCCAAGGATCTCAAGGAGGCTGGCCTGGACTACTACAATCACAATATCGACACCTCGAAAGAATTCTACGGCGAGGTTATTACCACCCGTAGCTTCGAGGACAGGCTAGACACGCTCTCGGTCGTGCGCGACGCGGGGATGAAGGTCTGCTGCGGCGGCATTGTGGGTATGGGGGAGAGTCGGCGCGACCGCATCGGTATGCTCGCCACGCTAGCCAACTTGCCGGAGCACCCACAGAGCGTGCCGATCAATCAGCTGGTTCAGGTGGAGGGGACGCCGTTGGCCGGCCGTGAGGTGCCGGATGGCTTCGAATTCGTGCGGATGATCGCGGTGGCGCGCATCCTCATACCGCAGTCTTACGTGCGGCTCTCCGCTGGGCGTACCAAAATGAGCGACGAGAAACAGGCGCTCTGCTTCCTCGCTGGCGCCAATAGCATCTTCTTTGGCGAGAAGCTACTTACGACGGGTAACCCCGACGTTGCGCAGGATGAAGATCTGTTCCGCCGGCTGGGGCTGAGGTTTGAGCGGGTGCCGGCGACTGAGGCCGTGGCGCAGCACGCTCAAGGCATGGCTGCGGGTGTATCGCTTTGATCTCGACGTGTTCAGCTGCACCCGCAGTGGCGGCCGCGGAGAATTGGCCATGAGCGAGGAGCAGTGGCAGGAGCATCTTCGCTTTGACAGCGACCATCTCTGGCATCCCTACACTTCGATGACGGCTCCGACTCCGGTGTGGCCGGTAGTCTCCGCCGAGGGCGTGAGGCTGAAGCTTGCCGACGGGCGTCAGCTCATCGATGGAATGGCGTCCTGGTGGAGCGTTATCCACGGCTATAACCACCCCGTCCTCAACGACGCTATGCACGATCAAATCGAGCGGATGGCCCACGTGATGTTCGGCGGCCTCACTCACGAGCCCGCGATCGAACTGGGGCGACAGCTAGTGTCGCTAACCCCCCCAGTCCTTGGAGAAGGTTTTTCTTTGCGATTCCGGTTCGGTCGCTGTCGCGCCGGTAAGCACCGCCTGCTGGCGCTCGGCGGAGGGTATCACGGGGACACCTTTGGTGCGATGTCCGTGTGTGATCCGGTCAACGGCATGCATCACATTTTCAGCGGCAGCCTCCCGGCCCAGCTATTCGCACCCGCTCCGACCTGTCGCTTTCAGGATGAGTGGGAGCCGGGCGACGTCGAGGTTATTGAGCGGCTGATCGAGGACCATAGCGAGGAGCTCGCCGCGGTTATCCTCGATCCGATCGTTCAGGGCGCAGGCGGTATGCGGTTTTACCATCCGCAGTACCTAAGCCGCGTTCGCGAGCTCTGCGACCAATTCGACGTGCTTCTGATCGCTGACGAAATCGCCACCGGCTTTGGCCGTACCGGCAGGCTCTTCGCGTGCGAGCACGCCGATGTGGTGCCGGATGTGCTTTGTCTGGGGAAGGCGCTTACCGGTGGGACGCTGACGTTGGCCGCTACGCTGACCACTGCCGAGGTGGCGGAAACCATCTCGAGGGGCGGGGCGGGCTGCTTCATGCACGGGCCGACGTTCATGGGCAATCCGCTGGCCTGTCGGGTGGCGGCGACCAGCATCGGTTTGTTGCTCACCAGCGGCTGGAAGGCGAAGGTTGAACGGATTGAGCGCGAGCTCCGGCTGGGGTTGGCGCCGGCTGCGGATATGGAGGCCGTTGCGGATGTTCGCGTGCTCGGCGCCATTGGCGTGGTGGAAATGCACGAGCCTGTCGATATGGACGAAATCATGTCGCGTTTCGTAGATGCCGGGTTTTGGGTGCGGCCGTTCGGTAAGTTGGTGTACGTCATGCCGCCGTACGTGATTGGGAAAGAAGATCTTGCAGCTCTCACTGCCGCTGTTGTGCAAGTAGTGTCGGCGAGAAATTTCAGGTGATAGAATTGGTATTACGCCATTTGACCGGCACTTGAGGAGAGAAACTAGATGAGCAAGGTTTACGCTGACGCCACTACCGCCCTAGACGGGTTGGTGTCCGACAATATGACGATCGCCGCGGGCGGTTTCGGCCTGTGCGGCATTCCCGAGAACTTGATTCAAGGCCTGCTAAAGCTCAACAAGAAGGGCTACACCATCGTCGGCAACAATGCCGGCGTGGACGATTTCGGTATGGGCCTGCTGCTCAAAGAGCGCCAAGTGAAGAAAGTCGTTGCCTCATATGTCGGCGAGAATAAAGAGTTCGAGCGCCAGGTGCTGGCCAGCGAGCTGGAGCTGGAGCTGGTCCCGCAAGGCACCTTGGCCGAGCGCATTCGCGCCGGCGGCGCCGGCATCGCCGGCTTCTACACCAAGACCGGCTACGGCACCAAGCTTGCCGAACACCGCGAGGTCAAAGTCTTCGACGGCGAGAGCTATGTGCTCGAGCCGGGGATCGTTGCCAATCTGGCCATCGTCAAAGCCTGGAAGGGCGACAAGGCCGGCAATCTGGTTTATCGCAAAACGGCGCAGAACTTCAACCCGATGATCGCCACCTGCGGCAAAGTCTGTGTGGCGGAGGTCGAAGAACTGGTGGAAGTCGGCGACCTGGATCCCGAGGAGATCGACACCCCCGGAATCTATGTCGATCGCATCATCCAGGGCAAGGATTACGAGAAGCGCATCGAATTCCGCACCGTTTCCGGTGCCTCGGTGGCGAAAAAGGACAACCCGATCCGCGACCTGCTGGCCAAGCGCGCCTCGCAGGAGCTGCGCGACGGTTACTACGTCAACCTCGGCATCGGCATCCCGACCCTGGTGGCCAACTACATCCCCGAGGGCATGACCGTCACGCTGCAGTCCGAGAACGGCCTTCTCGGCATCGGCCCCTTCCCCACCGAGGACCAAGTCGACCCGGACCTGATCAACGCCGGCAAGCAGACCGTCACCACCCTCCCCGGCAGCAGCTTTTTCTCCAGCGCCGATTCCTTCGCGATGATCCGCGGCGGCCACATCGACCTCGCCGTATTGGGTGCGCTGGAAGTAGCCGACAACGGCGATCTGGCTAACTGGATGGTGCCGGGCAAGATGGTCAAGGGCCCCGGCGGCGGCATGGATCTGGTGGCCGGCGTGAAGCGCGTCGTGGTGCTAATGGAGCACACCACCCGCGATGGCGCACCGAAGATCCTCAAGCAGTGCCAGTTGCCGCTGACCGGCAAGGGCGTGGTGAACATGATCGTCACCAACTTGTGTGTGTTCGAAGTCGAACCGGATGGCCTCGGGCTGATGCTCACCGAGCTGATGCCGGGCGCCACCGTCGATGAAATCCGCGCCAAGACCGGTTGCGACTTCCGTGTCTCGGAGAATCTCAAGCAAAACTAAGAGCAAGATCGGCGGACCGTGCTCCCTTTCGTGGCAGGGCGAGCACGGTTGATTACTATCTGTCTCCGTTCTTGCCAGTTTGCGGCACGGAAAAACGCTGCAGAACAGCCTTGCCGTTGCATTTTGCTCCTAGGTGGCATAAAACATATACATGACTGCGATGACCTACACGATGCGCTGCGGCAAGTCCGGAGCCGGAAATCAGAGCCGTCACTGGCATCCCAATCGGGAGTGGTTGTTCCACGTCGGCGGTTTTTCTGAGGATGGTCCCTGGCCGCGTTGCGGTGACTTGACAGGGAATGGCCCTGCCGGCGCCACCGCGCCTTGCCAGGGAAGCTCTGAACCGGTCAAGACTCCTGTGGCGAGGTACTAGTTGCTCGGGGCAGAGGCGGCGGATGCGATTCGATCTGAGCGCGCCGAGTGCGGGGGATGGCCTCCAGAATGCTCAACATGAAAACGCCAGAAGGGATTGAGAGATGAGCGAAGATATCTTTGACGTGCAGGGCCGGGTGGTCCTGGTGGCCGGCGGCGCGAGAGGTCTGGGTGAGTCCCTGGCGCGAAGTCTCGCCGAGCGTGGAGCTCGAATCGTGCTGGCCGATCGCCTGGCGGATGAGGGTGAACAGGTGGTGAGTGCCTTACCCGGCGAGGGGCACTTCTTTCAGCCGCTGGATCTTGGCGACGAGAGTAGCATAGAGGCCGCGGTTAAAGCTGCAGCGACGCGCCTCGGGCGTCTTGACGTTGTCGTCAACAGCGCGGGGGTGGCTGCAGTCGGGGCGGCTCTGGAATTGTCGAAGGAAGAGTTCGAACGCTCGATGGCAATCAACGTGACCGGCGCCTTCCTGCTGTCTCGGCACGCCGCGAAGATCATGATAGAGCAAGGCGGCGGCCAGATCGTACACATGGCCTCGGTGTCGAGCCGGGTTTCCAACCCCTTGTACAGTGCTTACTCGACGAGCAAGGCAGGTCTTTCTCAGCTCGTGAAAATCCTCGCGGTCGAGTGGGCGCAGCACTCGGTTAACGTCAACGCCATCGGTCCGGCAATGACCCCGACTCCGCTCACCGAGCGGCAGTTGCTGTCCAGTGATGAGAAGCGAGCCAAGGCGTTGGCTCAGATTCCGATCGGGCGTTTCGGAACACCGGAAGATCTTTTGGGAACTGTATTGTTGCTGTCGTCGCCGGCAGGAAAATTCATCACAGGCCAGACTATTTTCGTCGACGGCGGACGCACTCTGGTCTAGGCATTTAGCGGGATCACGACAAAACCGAAAGCGGCGGTAGAAAGCCGCCACAGCGTACCTCAGATCGGAGTGGTTAGCGCACGCGAGAGTTTGGTCCGCTTCGATCGAACACCGGAGATGGGATGAGTATGAGCTTAACGTACACATTAACGTACACAGAGGTTGCGAGGATCCTGTCCATTTTGGACAACGCCGAGCAAGCGGATCTGGACTTTACCCTGCAGGGTCGCCGGGTCGCGGTGACCGCGTGGTTGCCGGAGGCGCAGCAAGCGCCAGCCGCCGCACCCGCACCCGCAGCTAAGGTTCCGGCCGCGGCCGCCAAGCAGGAGACGCAGGATGCGCCGGTGGAGGTTCGTGCGCAGCAGATCGGATATTACCGGCAGCCGAGAGGAAAAGGCTTTGGCTCCGGGGTGCAGATAAAAAAGGGCGATCCACTCGGGGAGATTGTCGGTCTCGGCGATCAAGCCCACGAAGTGGTGTCGCCTGCCGACGGCCAACTCGTTGAAGTCTGCGTTGCCGACGGCGACTTCATCGAGTATGGCGAAGCCGTTGTTGTCCTTGCGCCCAGAGGCGGTTCGCAAGCGTAGCCGCGGTGAAGCAGACGGCATAGTACCCGCCGTAAAGCGAAGCACGGAAACAACATCCCCATTAGCCAGAGCGGTAGTCAAAAAATGGCACTCACACATAAAGAACTCGTTGAAGTCCTAACACACCTCGAAGAGAGCTCATGCGAAGAGTTCAGCCTGCAGATGGAAGGCGTGGACCTTTTGTTGCGGCGCAAAGTCGAAGGATCCGAGCGGCAACCGGCGCCGCGTCCTTCGTTGCGGCAGCCTGCCGCCAGTCCGAAGCAGCAGGCCCCGCAGGAGCAGCAGGTCCAGGAGCAGCGAAAGGCGGAGCCTGCCGCTGCCGCGCCCACCGCGCAGCCGGGTAACGGTCTTGAGGTGGTCGCCCCTATGAGCGGGACGTTCTACCGTCGCCCTGCCCCCGATGCTCCGCCTTTTGCAGAGGTTGGCGCGCAGGTCAAGCAGGGCGACCCGCTGTGCATGATCGAGGTCATGAAGCTTTTCTCTACCGTTTACGCCGATTACAACGGCCGGGTCGTCTCTGTCGAGGTGGACGATTCTCAAACGGTCGAGCAAGGCCAAGCTCTGTTCGTGATCGAGAAGCAGGCGTAGATGAGACGTCCCCTATTGAAGTCCCCTCACCGTGTAGCGGAGCGAGCGCAAGCCGCTGTCGGCCTCTCAGGTGAACCTCCGGCCGTGCGGGCCGAAAAGGAAGGAGTATGAAAAAGGTACTTATTGCAAACCGGGGCGAGATCGCGCTGCGGATCGTCAAAGCCTGCCGCAAGGCCGGTGTCCAATCAGTGGCGGTTTACTCCGAGGCCGACCGCAACTCCATGCATGTATGGGCGGCGGACGAGGCGATCTGCATCGGTCCGGCCCCTTCCGCGCAGAGCTATCTCGCGATCGATCGTTTGCTGCTGTCCGCGAAAGCTTCCGGAGCCGACGCGGTTCATCCTGGCTACGGGTTTTTGGCTGAGAATGCTGGCTTCGCCCGTGCGTGTCTTGAAGCAGGATTGGCGTTCATCGGCCCAAGCCCCGAGATGATCGACCTCATGGGCGACAAGGTAAGAGCGCGTGAGGCTGCAGGAAAAGCCGGCGTGCGCCTGGTGCCAGGCACTCCGCGCGGTTTCACGAGCGCGGAGCTTAGTGAGGCGCAGGCGATGGTGGACGACATCGGCTTCCCGCTGCTGCTGAAAGCGGCTGCCGGCGGCGGTGGTCGAGGCATGCGCGTCGTTCGTGCACCAGAGGCTTTCGAGGCCGAGTTCAAACAGGCTTCCCGTGAGGCGGAGGCCGCCTTCGGCGACGGCACCGTTTATATGGAGCGTTACTTCGACAAGGCGCGTCACATTGAAGTGCAGGTGCTAAGCGATAAGCACGGCACGCATATCCATCTCGGCGAGCGAGACTGCACCATTCAGCGTCGTCACCAGAAGCTTATCGAAGAAAGCCCTTCCCCCGCCCTGTCAGACGCGGAGCGCAAGGAAGTCTGTAATATGGCGGTTGCGCTGACCCGGACCCTCAATTACGAGAACGCAGGCACGGTGGAGTTTTTATACGACGCCATCAACGGCGGCTTCTACTTTATTGAAATGAATACTCGAGTGCAGGTCGAGCACCCGGTGACAGAAATGGTCACGGGAGTGGACATCGTTCTCGAGCAGATTCGGATTGCGGCCGGTGAGCGGCTGGAGCTAAAGACGCCAGAGCAAAAGCCCTGGGGGCACGCCATCGAGTGGCGCATCAATGCTGAAGACGCCTCGCGCAACTTCATGCCCTCGCCAGGTCTCGTGCAGAAGTGGGAATGCCGCCGCGGCGGCGCGGTGCGTCTCGACTCGCACGTCTATCCCGGTTATACCGTGCCGACTCAGTACGACTCGCTTTTGGGGAAGCTGATCGTTGGCGGCAAGGACCGCGAAGATGCCCTGGCGAGGTCGAAGCGCGTTTTGGCGAACTTCAAGGTGGAGGGCGTGTCGACCACAATCCCCTTCTACCAACTGCTCATGGAGCAGCCGGAATTCCAGGCTGGCGCGGTTTACACGCGTTGGGTGGACGACAACATTGGGAGGCTCTATGAGCACGCGCAGACAAATTAAATTGATCGACGTCACCCTGCGGGACGCCCACCAGTGTTTGTGGGCGACCCGGATGACGACTGCAATGATGAAGCCTCTTGCGGGCCACCTGGACGAGGCTGGCTTCGAAGCAATTGATCTGGTGGGCGGTGCGGTCTTCGATGTTGCCGTGCGGTTCTTGCGAGAGGATCCGTGGGAGCGCATGCGGATCCTGAGCAAATGGGTGACGAAAACCCCGCTGGTTCTGCACCATCGGGGCCAGAGCCTTTTTACCTTCAAGTACTTCGCGGACGACGTCGTCGCGCTGACCGCCGAACGTATGTTCGCTAACGGTATACGCTATCACACGACTTACGATGCTCTCAATGATACCCGCAACCTCGAGGTTCCGATCAAGGCTGCCAAAGCTGTGGGCTTGTACGTGGCGGCAGGCTTCGTTTATACCGTGAGTCCTGTCCATACCGATGATTACTACGTCCGCAAAGTTGAAGAGTTGGTGCGTTTGGGGGCCGATGCGATCTACCTAAAAGATCCGAGCGGCTTACTAACGCCAGAGCGGGCGGCAACGCTCGTACCCGCGGCAAAAAAAGCCTGCGGCAGCCTTCCTTTGGGTGTCCACAGTCATACCCTGTCGGGCTTGGCGCCGTACGTTCTGCTCCGCTGCGCCCAGCACGGTGCTGACATCCTCCACACAGCGACGTCAACGCTGGCCAATGGTGCATCCCATCCGGCGACTGAAAGCATGACGCGCAATTTGCGTCACGCGGGTTTCGATGTGCCGGTTAATCTTGATCAGATCGAGCAAGTCGCGGACAAGCTGGCCTATATCGCGTGGAAGGAAGGCAAGCCTGTGGGCGAAATACGGGAGTACGACGAGTTCCATTTTCACCATCACGTTCCGGGTGGAATGATCTCCAACCTACAATCGCAGCTCGCCGGGATGAACATGGCGCACCGAATGGAAGAGTTGTTGGAAGAGGCAGGTCGAGTGCGGCAGGATCTGGGCTATCCCATCTTGGTGAGTCCGTTCGCGCAGTACATCGTCACGCAAGCCTTCCTCAACATCACCGGCAAGGGCCGCTATGAGGCCGTGGCGGACGAAATTCGGCAGTATGTTCTGGGTTACTTCGGCGAGGTGCCAGGCAAGATCGACCCAACGCTGTACGACAAGATTACGCGCGGCCAGGAGCCCATCATCGGCCGGACGGGGGATTACGTTGCGCCCCAGCTGGAGCCGGCAAGGAAGCGGGTAGGCCGTGCCATGTCCGATGATGATCTGTTGCTGTCGATTTTCTACAACGACACCGAGTACAACGCCCTCAAGGCTGCCGGTCCAATTCATACGGATTACGTGATCGGCGAGTCGCCAATAGGATCGCTCATCAAGGGAGTTGCCGACCGGCCCTGGGTCCGCTCCTTCTCGATGTCTGGCCGAGACTAGTTCACGCTGCCGGTGCGCCGAAAGAGCGGCGCCCCGGCAGCCGTGGCTATGACAGGATGCAAGTTTTGATGAGGGAGGCCTTCGATGCTCTTGCTAGGAACCAATCTGTCGCCGTTCACGCGGCGCGTGGCGATAAGCCTTAGCCTGCTCGGATTTGCGTTCGAGAGAAAGCCCCTGACGGCATGGAAGCATCTCGACGAAGTGAGGCGTTTCAATCCGGTAGGCCGTACCCCTGCCTTGGTCCTAGATGATGGCGAAGCCCTCTTCGACAGCGCGGTAATCCTCGACTATGCGGACGGCTTGGTCGGCCCCCGGAAGGCTCTGATCCCGCCGCAGGGTGCGGAGAGACGGCAAGTGTTGCGACTTACCGCTGCCGCGGTCGGCGTGATAGAGAAAGCGGTCGTGGCGCGTTATGAAGTCGTGATGAGGCCCCAGGACAAGGTGCATGAGCCCTGGCTTGAGCACAACAGAAGCCAAGTCCGTTCAGGCATCGAGTGGCTGAGTCGGCACGTTGCTGGTCCCTGGTTTGCCGGTGAGCATCTGACGCAGGCGGACGTAACGGTAGTGGTCATGTACGATTTCGTACGGCTGGTCGATGAGAACCTGCTGCCACTCGGGGCATTCGACAAGCTCGACCGCTTGGTTGAGCGCGCCTACGAACTCGAGCCCTTCGCCGATACCGTTCCCAACGCGGGCTAGGACCGCTGTGCGCTCCTGAAGTGGCGTGGTCGCGACGAACAAACCTATTATCACTATAGCCCTGCCGAAGAGTTGCGACCGACTCTTCGCGCGACTGCTGCTGACAGCAACAGTAGCGACAGCATCTCATGCGACCTTTCTCGGTCGACAGCCGGCTTCATAGAAGCACGGAACTAAAACGAGCACCCGGCTTCATGCCCGCCTGTCGAAAAGCAGCAGGCAGGGATGCGTTGGGTGCTCGTGCGCGGGATAGCCCCAAAGCGCGACTATTTGTGAAGGTTGTACTTAGAGAGATAGCCGTGGAACATTTGCTCAACAGTTGGCTCATTGGCCGGAATGGTGCGTGCAATGCGTGTGATGTTGAGGTAATGCCGATAATTCAAGTTTTCGGAAATGCTGTTGCCTCCCCAGGTGCCGCACCCCATTGACAGCGAGAAGGGCAAGCCGTTGTCGAAGTTACCTCCGGTCGCGAAACAATGCGCCTGGTTTACGATCACGCGGCAAACTGGCATCTCTAAGCCCAGCCGGCGAACGTTGGCATCGTCCTTGGTATGGATGCCACACGAGTGTCCTTTGCCCTGGTGCTCTAGCAGTTGCTGAGTAATCTTGAAGGCGTCGTCGAAGTTCTTGGCCCGATAGACTGCCAGTACCGGAGAGAGCTTTTCGCCGGAGAAGGGATACTCGCTGCCGATTCCAGTCTCTTCGACGATGAGGAATCGCGCTGCGCTCAGCCCGTCGCGCGTGAGGCTCGCAGCATTAACAATCGTCGGAGCGGGCTTCGCGATCACCTGGCGGTTGAGTGATCCTTCCTGCCACATCACGCTCTCTAGCTGGGATTTTTCCTCAGCAGTGAGGACAGCTGCCCCAGCGGCCTCCAGCGCCTCCAGTGCTGCGTCATAGACGCTATCGACAATGACTAAGCTGTTTTCCGAGGAACAGCTGGTTGCGTTGTCAAAGGTTTTGGATGCAGCGATCTTGCGAGCGGCATCGGCAAGGTCGGCGCTTCCATCAATGATAACTGGAACGTTGCCAGCCCCGACGCCGACGGCGGGGGTGCCACTGGAGTACGCGGAACGAACATTGTTCTGCGATCCAGTCACCACCAGCAGATCGGCTTGCCGCATCAGTTCGTGTGTGGTCGCCTTGTTCACCGGCGTTGGCAACTGCTGGACGAGATCGACCGGCGCGCCCACCCGCTCTAGCTCCGCATGGACGTACTCAAGCAAGCGCGTGCACACGCTCTGGCCTTTGGGAGATGGGGCGATAATGATCGCGTTACGGCCTTTGAGCGCGTTAAGTGTCTTGTTCATGGGCGTGGCAATAGGGTTGGTCGATGGCACCACGGCACCAACTACGCCAACTGGACGAGCGATCTCGACCAAGCCACGGTCGGGGTGTTCCGACATTACACCGACCGTTTTCGCACCCTCCAAATCGCGCAGCAGTCCCAAGGTCTTGCGCCGGTTCTTGGTCATCTTGTCTTCGACGTCGCCGAGGCCGGTGTCCCGAACTGCCAGCTCGGAAAGTAAACGGTTGTGCTCGGGATTTATCACTGCCCACGCAGCCGCCATCACGACTTCATCGACCTGCTCTTGGCTGTAGCTGTCGAAGATGCGCTGCGCAGCCCGAGCTCGATCTATCAACGTTGCCACGACTCGGGATTCCTGGCTTTCCGTGACCGTCGGTTGCGTCTTCGTCGCCATCTGTTTCTCCAGTTCACGGCCCAGCGAGCGCGCTGGACATTTAGGTCATGTATATGAGGCAGACTCTAGTGTAGTAGACTCGGTACCGCAAGCACTACGAGCAAATGTCGTGTTGCCTTGGGAGTTCATCCTTAACCGGCAGTTGTGATCATTCCCGGAGTCCCTCTATGAGCGCAGGGCAGTCGCGCGACAAGCCTCTCTATCGACTGGTTGAAGACCACTTAAGAGAGAAAATTCGGTCTGGAGAGCTAATTCCCGGTGATCTCATTCCGTCCGAGCCGCAGCTGGCCGTGTTCCTAGGGGTAAGCCAGGGGACGGCAAAAAAAGCGATAGATAATCTTGTCTGGGAGAGTTTGCTCTATCGCCATCAGGGCAAGGGCACATATGTATCCGCCGTCGACTTCGGCAAGAGCATGTTCCGTTTCTTCTCCTATGGCGATGCGCGCGGTCGGCCGATTCGCATTCATAAGGAGACGCCGGTTCGGCGCTTGAAGCGCGGCCCCGAAAAAGTCCGCCACAAACTAAACGTGCCTGCCGGCGCGGAGCTCCTCTACATAGAGCGGGTCGGGTACCTGGATGATACGCCTATCCTCGTCGAGTATTCATGGTGGCCGGCCGAGCTCGTCCCCGGGCTGGAGAGCGAGGATGTGCACATTCCCGACTACCTGTACGCGCTGGTGATGAACCGATACCAGGTCCCGGTGATTCGAGCAGAAGATACGCTCACTGCCGAGGCCGCCGACGCGCAGACCGCCAAGACCCTCAACATTAAGCCTGGCACCCCAATAATCGTCCTCAAGCGTTACACGTACTCTAGCGCCGATCGGGCTATCGAAGTACGAACCACTAAAGGGCGTGCCGACAAGTTCAGCTACACGACCGAAATCCGGTAGCCACTCGCAATAGGAAGATAGGAAAGTCAGGAGGCAGGCGCTAATCGCCTGCCCCCTGAGAGTGGCGGGATTACTCGGCGGACTGCTTCGCTCGTAGAACATCATTTGACTCCGGCTCTAGTAATCGAGAACCGACGGCAACCAATGAACAATTCCGGGGAAGGCCACCAGCAGCCCAACAACTATTAGCTGAAGCACGATGAACTGGAGCTGACCTGCGTAGATGTCGCCCATTTTCCAGCTCGGCACCACGCCTTTTAGGAAGTAGGACGAGAGCGCCATGGGAGGCGTGAGCCACGAGGTCTGCAGCGTGACCGCGACCAGGATCGCGAACCAAAGCGGATCGATGCCCAGCTGCACGACGGTGGGCATGAAGATCGGAACCACGACCAGCACGATCGGAATCCACTCCAGCGGCGACCCGAGCACGAACACGATTGCCAGCATCAGCAGGAGCATCCATGTCCCCGTCAGGGGCAGGTTGAGCAGGAACTCCGTCAGTACGTGATCGCTGCCTAGCCGCGAGAACACCGCGCCGAAGAAGTTCGCCGATACCAACAGGAACATGATGAAGGCCGTGGTGATCGTGGTGCGGTAGACGGCGACCTTGAACTGACTCCAGGTCAGCCGCCTGTACGCTAAGGCCAGGATTAGCGCCGCGAAGCCGCCGGTGGCAGCCGCGTCAGTGGGTGTGGTGATGCCGGCAAGGATGAAGCCGAGCGTCGCACCAATTACTATCGCGACCGGAAACACGCCGACCACAAGCTCATACAACTTCTTGCGCCAGGTCACGTCTGACTCTTCTGCAGTCAGAGGAGGCCCAAGGCTGGGGTTGATGGCGCTGCGGATTAACGTATAGGAGATGTAGAGCACCGCGAGCATCAGCCCTGGGACGATCGCGGCGGCAAACAGGTCTGTTACCGGCACACCCATCACAGGACCCATCACGATAAGCAGAATGCTCGGCGGGATAAGCACGCCTAGCAGCCTGTCGGACTTTCCGGGCCAGTATGAGATACTGCTGGCCTCAAATGAATCATGGATCAGACATGAGTAACTTTCGTTCTTTCGACCGTCACACAGCCTATTTGCTTCCGCCATCCGTTGATGATTGGTTACCCCAGGATCATCTGGCGCGATTCATTGTCGAGGTGGTCGACGGTCTTGATCTGCGTTCAATGGTGAATGCCTATGGTGGGCGCGGCAGCGCGGCCTATCATCCATCGCTGCTGTTATCTCTGC
>Ga0314774_1000827_pt1 | contig 22081 bp, 20 predicted proteins | sample MetaGCBIA2018_FD_204515 | JGI IMG/M metagenome (GOLD analysis project Ga0314774, IMG submission 204515) | Cryopeg brine microbial communities from Beaufort Sea near Barrow, Alaska, United States - CBIA 2018 | ecosystem: Environmental > Aquatic > Marine > Coastal | place: USA: Alaska | collected...
AGCGCGAAATAAACTTATGCCCCTGTTAATTTTAACCAATAATAAATAGTTTTGGCCGCTGTTGGTTTATCTCTGGCAATATATTCATCCTGATCCGCAAGTTTTAATAAGAAACTTAAAAGAATTTTAACCTCTTGTTTTTTTATTCTTTCATCTAACATTAAATCCAATTGATCTAAAGTAAGGAACTCAGCGTCCCCATTATCAATTTCTTTAAGTTGATGATCGAGATATTTTTTGTCTTTGGCCATATTGCAAACTTTTCTTCTACAAATTGAATTTATCGGTTCAAAAATCTGTGACCCAAAATCCCGCACCTTAAAATAACTGAATAAAGAATGAAATAGTAAACTTTAAATATTTGCCTTTTTATTCAGCAACTTATAAAAAGGCGTGGTTTTTCTGTTCACAAATCCGTGGTAGCTGATATAGGCGAGAAGTAAAATTGCGCCTCCAAGCGCTGTGTAAGCAATTAGTTGATCTCCGCCCTGATGCCTCACATAAATAGCGATAAGTGCCCAAACTCCCACCAATGCAAATTCCCGCATATTTCGTTTATAGATCATAAATGAATTTACAATCACCGCAATACCAATCATAATCACAGTCCATTGGCTTTCGCTGAATATTCCCCCATCCCAACCTATTTTGGAAAGGTAAGCCGCTACATTGGCAATTGAAGCCACCGCGATCCAGCCGCTGTACAAACAAATTGGCCACCAGGTAAAAGCGATTATTGTTAGCGGAGCATCCCAACGTTCCATATTGGTTTTTAAAACGATTTTCAGAAGGCTTCCCAAAATAATAAACATCACGAGCACAGAAATAAAGGTGTATTCATACAACCATACGATTACCCACAGGGCATTGGCTAAATTGGCAATGATGAACCAGTATCCGGTTTTCAGGATAAAACCCGAGTCGAAGTAACTTGAAAATGCCTTGTATACCTGAAATCCGGCATAAAAAAGCAGGGAAATAAAAATTATTCCCCAAATAGAAAAGGCATAGCCTGCCGGGGTGAACATATTATCGTATTCCCTGCTCAAACTGGCCATAGTGTTATTATTGAACTGCCCGGTCTGGGCAATAAAATTCACTACAATCACCAGGATTACCGAAAGAAAATTTAGTATTGAAAGTTTTTTGCTCATTATAAAAAGAATATTTAGTGAACTAAAATTACTTCATTTTTTGTTATCACAAACACCTGATCTCCAACATTTGGCGAAATCCAGTAATTTCCTGTGAATTCTCCAAAAGCCGGCAGGACCATTTGTTCCCCGCTTTTATAAAAACAACTGAGTTTAACCTGCTGTCTCCCGACACCATTGAGCTTAAACCCGGGATGCAAATGCCCGCAAAAGTTAAAGTAGTTTTCCCTGATTTCAGGATGATGTGTCAGCAGAAAATTTTCCAGGATCAATTCTGAATAAATCCTGATACCAAGGGATTCATATTTTATTTCTGAAATGATGTCATGATTACCAACCACAAGTAGTACCTCAGCATAAATATCATGCATCCAGTTTTCGAATAAACCCCATTCCAGGTTGAGGGAACTGTGAAACAGATCTCCTAAAAAACAAATTTTTTCCGGCTTAAAACGGTCTACCACCCGTGTCAAACGCTCAAAATTCTCGGTTATGGCATTTTGTGGAACAGCACTGCCGTATTTTCTGAAATGCGAGATCTTTCCCAAATGCACATCGCTTATAAGCAGCATTTTTTTCTCGCGCCAAAACATAGCACCGGAGGGATGCATGCTGAAGTTTTGCCCGTTTATTTCAATGGTTTCAATCACCCTGCAAAAATATCATTTTTCCCATTGAATAAGCATACGCCTGATTCGATCTTCGAGTTTTTCTGAAGATAATTTTTCCCGAAGTCTGTCTGTAATAATTGGAAAAGAAAAGGGTGTTGGCTTTTCACAAGCTTTCCAGATGATCTTTTGTGTGGAGATCCTTTCCAGTGCCAGCCTTAGTCGCCCTTCTTCCAGCTGATGTTCAAAAGTTTCCTGAAATGCCTGCAGGAACAATAAATTTTCAGGTTCATAATCCCGGAACACGCTAAAAAGCAACTGCGAGTTCGCCTGAAGATGCCTGGTTTTGATCAACTTATTGGGAAAACCGGTAAATACCATTCCCGAGATCACAGCTATATCCCGGAATTTTCTTCGTGCCATTTCCGTAGCGTTTAAGCTATTGTTGAGATCTTCCATTAAATATTCCGGGGAAAATAAGTCATTGTCCAGCACCTGCTGCATATCGATTTCCTGATTGGAGAGCAATTCAAAACCATAATCATTGTAAGCCAGGGTGAAACTTATAGGGGACAATAAACTTATCCTATATGCCAGTAAACTGCTTAGCGCTTCGTGCACAAATCTCCCTTCAAAAGGATAAAATATAGCGTGATAACCTTCACGGGTCTTGAAGGTTTCAATAAGAAATTCGTCTTTATTGGGAATGATGGATTCCCGTTGTTGCCTTTCAAAAATGGGTTGTAACGCAGAAAGCTCCAGGGATTTTCCGCCTCCGGATTTTGCGGATTCCCGGGCCTCATACATCTCTTCCCGGAGCAACTCGCTCATTTGAGCAGAAAAACCCATTCTGCCACCCATCCAACTGGGCACCTTAGAATTCTTTTTCTTTGAAGCCCTCACTAAAACCTGCATCCCCTTGATTTTTGAAAGTTCCAGATTTTTTCCGGCGAAGGTAAACGCATCCCCGGGGGATAATTTGGAAATAAACCATTCTTCAATGGTGCCAATATATCCTCCGGAGATATATTTCACGCTGAGCATAGCGTCGCTCACAATTGTTCCTATTTGCAAGCGGTGGCGCATCGCAACCCCGCGATCGTTCACCTTAAATTTTCCGTCTGCCTCGATCTCTACTTTTTTATACTCATCATAAGCTTGCAAACTCTGACTTCCTTTGGTGATGAAATTCAGGATCCATTTCCACTGTTCCTCCGTAATTCCTTGAAAGCAGAAAGTAGATTTTATTTCAGGGTAAATATCTTTCGGAAAAAATCCGTTGGAAACTGCGAGGGAGGTAAGGTATTGTACCAAAACATCAAAACTGAGAAGGTAGGGAATCCGGTCTTCTACCACCGATTTTTTTACCGCCTTTTGCAAGGCTGATGCTTCTATCAACTCAATGGCATGAGTTGGTAAAAAATAGATCACACTTTCTTTTCCGGGCTGATGCCCGCTTCTTCCTGCCCTTTGTATAAACCTCGCAACTCCCTTGGGACCGCCAATCTGGATAATCGTTTCCACCGGCGCAAAATCCACCCCAAGATCCAGGCTGGAAGTACAAACCACCGCTTTTAAACGCTCATCCCGGATTGCTTGCTCAACCCAGATTCGGGTTTCTTTATTGATACTTCCGTGGTGCATGGCTACTTCCCCCGCAAACTCGGGATATTTATGCATTAACCGCTGAAACCAGAGTTCGCATTGTGATCTTGTATTGGTGAAAATTAAAGTGGTTTTTGAATCTCTGATAATAGGAACCACCATATCAATAAGATGCATTCCCAAATGTCCGCGCCAGGGAAATTTTTCCATTTTTTCCGGAATGATGGAGCGAACTGTTATTTTCTTATCCAACTTTGCCCGAATCAATTCTGAATTTTGAAAAGCATCGGATCCTGGTCCCAGTAACACTTCCCGCGCTTCCTGAAGATTGCCTATCGTAGCCGAAATTCCCCAGATCTTCAGATTTTTGGAAATTGTCTTTAAGCGGGATAATCCCAACTCTACCTGCACTCCGCGCTTTGTTCCCAGCAATTCATGCCATTCATCAACTATAATGGCCTGTAGGTTTTCAAAGGTTTTATCATAGTCTTTGGATGATAACAACAGCTGAAGACTTTCGGGTGTGGTAATTAAAAGATCCGGCATGATCTTTTTTTGAGCCGCGCGATCTTTTTGGGAGGTGTCCCCGGTTCTTTTTCCTACGGTTAATTGAGTGTCCATTTCCTCTGCAAACCGGGTAGCAGCCTGTTCTATTTCCACAGAAAGTGCACGGAGCGGAGTAATCCATATCGCTTTTATTCCCTTTTTGTGTTTGGTTTTATAATCTGGATTGTTCTTTATGTATTCCAACACAATCGGTATCCATAACGCGTAAGTCTTCCCGCTACCTGTAGGCGCGTTTAAAAGTCCGTGTTTTCCCCGTAAATAAGCTTTCCAGGATTTTCTTTGAAAAGCAAAAGGTTTCCACCCCTGCCCTTCAAACCAGGATTCCGCTAATTTTATAAGTTGTGTTTGGTTCATTATTTTTTATAACTCCCTTTTGGGAGTTGGAGGCTTTTATTAACCCTTCCATCTCAATCGACAGAAAAATCCTGGTAAATCAGAAATATTTTAGTGCCGAGTATCAACTTTCCTTTCAAGGGAAGGACCCTTCATAATTAATTTTTTAAAACTCCCCCTTCGGGGGTTGGGGGGCTTTTATCAATCCCTTCAAATCTTCCAGCGTATTGGCGTCTTCAATCTTCTTATCCTGTCTCCATCTCAAGATCCTGGGAAATCTGGTTGCCACTCCGCTTTTATGCCGCTTGGATTCGGCAATTCCTTCAAAAGCTATCTCAAAAACATGATGCGGCACAACGCTGCGCACCGGGCCAAAACGTTCGAGCGTGTTTTTCTTGATCCAGGCATCAACTTTTCTAAACTCGGCATCGGTCAATCCGGAATAGGCTTTGGCAAAAGTTACCAGCTCTTTCTTCTCCTCATCCCATAATCCAAAAGTATAATCGGTAAACAAATTAGTTCGCCGGCCGTGACCACGCATGGCATAAGTAAGTACTGCATCTATAGTAAGCGGGGCCACTTTCCACTTCCACCAGTCCCCTTTTTTTCGGCCTACCAAATATGGGGAATCAAGTCTTTTCAGCATCAATCCTTCCGACCTTTCCTCGCGGGCACGGGATCTTTCTGTAGCTACTTCATCCCAGTTTTGAAAGGAAATGGTTTCAGACAAATGCAGCGGAAAATCAACGATAATTGTTTCTTTAGTGACTTCTAAGAATAATTTTTCCAGGATCTTTCGTCTTTCCGAATACGCGAGATCCCGGATATCCTTTCCCTTCCATTCAAGTATATCATAGCTTTTTAAGATAACCGGCGTTTTTTTTAGCAGCGCTTTAGAAACGGTTTTCCTGCCAATACGGGTTTGCAGCTCATTAAAAGTTCCTATAGTATTGTCAAAATATGGCAATATCTCGCCATCCAGCACAGTACCATTAGGTATTGTATTTACAAAGGCTTCAAATTCCGGGTATTTATCGGTTACCAATTCCTCGCCACGGCTCCAAACAAAAAGTTGGTCATTGCGAATAATTACCTGAGAACGAATGCCATCCCACTTATGTTCTGCCGTCCACTCCTCTACGTCTCCCAGGGTTTCCACTTCATTTTCAATTGCGTATGCCAGGTAAAAAGGATAGGGTTTAGAGAGATAATCTTCCTCGTTTTCTTCCAGGATCAATTGGGTAAAAGTAATTTTTTTCGGATCCCAATTTCCCATAAGTTTATATGCAAGAATATCTTCATCCAAATCGGTAGCTTTCGCCAGGGCGCGGGTCATTAACTTCTGACTTACCCCAATCCTGAAACTTCCGGTAATAAGTTTACAAAAGACAAAGCGTTCGTAGTAATTGAGAGCCTTCCAGTTTTCAAAGAGATATTGTTTTTTATCCTCATCGGTTTTGGCTTTTAATTCGATCATTTCCTCAAGAAACTGGGAGAGCGTTTTTTCTGAATTGGTTTCAGAAACAGGGATTATCAGGGCAATGGTTTCAGCAAGATCTCCAACAATATGATAGGATTCTTCGAACAACCACAACGGGATGTTCGCCAATTCAGAAGCCCAGGTTCTTAACAGAGTAGTATTGACCGGCCTTTTGGGACGGCGATGGGATAAAATGGCAATGGCCCAAACCTTGTCCTTATCCTGGGCCAGGTTAAAATATTCGGTAAGCGCAGCTACTTTTAGGGTGGTTTTATTAGTGCTGTCCAGGGTTCTTATAAGTTCCGCGAAATTTCTCATATGCCCCTCCCCGGCCCTCCAAAAAGGACGCCGTTTTATTTGTTTATAATTTTGTTTGATCCTACTTTGATGTTCGCATTTTCTTCATCTGGTACAAGATCATCAACGCTCTCTACCTTGCTTTCCAATTCGCCCAATTCCCCTTCATATTGGGTTTCTTCTGTTCTTGCGTCATAGCCCAGCTCATTTAAATACCGGGAAAAGATATCGGTATAGCCGTGGGTACAAATCACTTTTTCACATCCCGTTGCTTTTATGGAGGACAACAGCCCCTGCCAGTCACAATGATCGGACATAACAAAACCTTTGTCGATGGCCCTTCTCCTTCTGGCGCCCCTGAAAGTCATCCATCCGCTTGCTGAGGCGGTAACATAAGGCACCATTTTTTTAATCCAGGAAGTACCGTGAGCACTTGGCGGCGACAGTACGATATTTCCTTTTAATTCCTCTTTTTTGGTTTCGCGGGTAATCCGGATAGTTGGAGGCATCACGATAAGCGGTCTTACCACCTCGGTCATATTCTCAATTGCGCCGTGGGTGTAGATCTTTCCAATAGATGGATCCAGATGTTTTAATAATCTTTGGGCTTTCCCCAGGGAATATCCAAAAAGAACGGAGGTTCTTCCGTCTTGTTTATTTTTTTGCCACCATTCATTTATCTCCGTGATAACCTGCTGCTGAGGAAGCCACTTAAATGCCGGAAGCCCAAAAGTGCATTCCGTAATAAATGTATTACACTTCACAACCTCATAAGGAACTGCAACACCATCATCTTCGGTTTTATAATCTCCCGAGAAAACCCAAACCTCTCCCTTGTATTCCACCCGAATTTGAGAAGATCCTATGATATGACCGGCGGGATGCAGTGAAAAAGTAACGCCGTTGATGCTAAAAGTTTCATTCCAGGCTTTTCCGGCTACTTCAATTTCCCCAAGTCTATGCCTGATAATTGGAACGTTGCTGTGATGCGTAATATATTTTTTGTGGCCCCAGCGGGAGTGATCGGCATGACCGTGAGAGATTATGGCCTTATCAACAGCTTTCCAAGGATCGAGATATACACCTGCCCGGGCGCAATAGATCCCATTTTCATTAAATGCCAGGAGCGGAGCTTTCATTTGCATTTTAATTATCGCAAAATTACAGAAAATTAACAGGGATTTTTTAGCGATTAAGAAAAGATTAGCGATTTTAGAATATCATATTTATAAGGAAATAGCAAACATCAAGAGACTATAAATTGACAGGTTTTATTATATTTGTTTTAATAAAATATTAAAATATGGCATTTTTAGATTTGTTTGGCTCTGGAGAGCATACGCGCAATTTAGGTCACTTTTCGGCTATCGTGCATTTGGCGCTTGTTGATGGTGAATTAAATGAACTTGAGGAGGTTCAATTGCGACGTTTTGCCGCAAAACTGGATATTAATGAAACGGAATATTTGGAAATAATGAAAGACCCCAAAGCCTATCCGGTTCACGCTTTAAACACCTATGAGCACAGACTTGAAAGACTCCATGATTTGTTCAAGATCATTTTTGCAGATCACGAAATTGATGAAGAAGAAGTTCATTTGATTAAAAGATATGCTTTAGCCATAGGATTTACTTCAACAACTGCCGACCCCCTTATTAATCGTTCAATTCAGATTTTTAGCGGAAGATTAGATTTTGAGGATTATAAATATTTAGTGGAAAAAAATAAGTCTTAATTTCCATGTTTCGCCATAAATTCTTCTGCTTTCTCTACCATCTTAGTGCTACCGCAAAAGTAGGGAGCTCTTTGGTGGAGCTCAGTTGGGACGATATCCATAATTCTCGAAAATCCGTCACTGGCTTTTCCTCCTGCCTGTTCCATGATATAAGCCATAGGGTTGCATTCATATAAAAGTCGGAGTTTTCCGTTCGTGGCTTTAGAACTTTTAGGATAAATAAAAATTCCGCCCTTGATAATATTCCGGTGAATATCGCTTACCATAGATCCAATATATCTTGAGGTATACGGTCTGTCTTCTTTTTCTTCCTGACAATATTTTAGATAATCTTTCACTCCCTGCGGAAAATGTACATAATTTCCTTCGTTTATGGAATAGATATTTCCGATTTCAGGGATTTTCATATCCGGATGAGATAAATACCAGGTACCAATTGCCGGGTTAAGGGTAAACCCGTTCACCCCGTGTCCTGTGGTATAGACCAACATTGTAGAAGTACCGTAAATGATATAACCAGCGGCCACTTGTTTATTTCCCGGCTGCAAAAAGTCTTCTTTTTGAACAGGAGATCCAACAGGAGTTATACGTCGATAAATTGAAAAAATAGTTCCAACAGATACATTTACATCAATATTTGAACTTCCGTCAAGAGGATCCATCAGTACCACATACTTGTTTTTATTATCCTTATTGCAACCTTCAATTATAATGAAATCGTCGTTTTCTTCTGAAGCAATACCGCAAACGATCTCCCTGTTGGTAAGGGTTTTAATGAAAGTATTATTGGCGTAGACATCCAGTTTTTGCTGATCCTCGCCCTGGATGTTTTTTTCTCCAAAAGCCCCTATAATATCAACAAGTCCAGCCTTGTTTACTTCGTGGTTCACCACTTTGGCAGCCAAACGAATGGAATTTATCAACCGTGACAGTTCTCCGGATGAAAAAGCAAAATCCGATTGATTTTCAATAATAAATTCCCCTAAAGTTTGGTTTTGTTTAGCCATTTTCCTGTTATCTGGTTTATGATGCGGTAAAAATATTCATTTTAAAAGTTTACTACAACGTTTTCGCTGTTTATATCTACTTCAAATGTTTATTTTTGCGAATCATTAACATATACTATGGATTATACAATTAGACAAGCCGGACAACAAGATATGCCACAGGTGCTGGAGCTCATAAAAGAATTGGCAACTTTTGAAAAAGAACCCGATGCCGTAATTGTTACCGCAGAAGACCTTGTAAAAGATGGTTTTGGAGCAAATCCTCTATTCACCTGCTTTGTCGCGGAAGTTAAAGGGATTATTGAGGGAATGGCACTGGTTTATTTTCGATATTCCACCTGGAAAGGCCGAACGGTGCATCTTGAAGATTTGATCGTGCGTCAGGAAATGCGGGGTACAGGACTTGGAAGTGCCTTGTACAAAAAAGTTATTGACTATTCCAGGGAGCAGGGAGTGAAGAGAACGGAATGGGTTGTTCTCGACTGGAATAGCCCTGCAATTGAATTTTACCAACGCAGTGGGGCAGCGGTTTTAAAGGATTGGCATCTCGTGCAAATGGATGAAATTGCTATGAACTCATACTTGAAATCGAAATAAAATCCTATTTATATATGAGCCTTTCTTCTATTATCTATATTCTTTCGTCTGGTTAATACTGCCCTTTTATCAAATTCTATCGTAAATTTGCAGAAAAGCACTGAACCCATGGAATACACTATAAGAGAAGCAAAAAAAGAAGATATGCCACAAGTACTTGAGCTTATCAAGGAACTTGCTGCTTATGAAAATTCTTCAGACCAGGTTGAAATAGGTCTTGAAGATCTTGAAAAGGAAGGTTTTGAAAATGGAAATTTCACCTGTTTTGTGGCCGAAGTAGATGCTAAGATACAGGGAATGGCGTTGGTATATTTCAGGTTCTCTACCTGGAAAGGCCGTACCGTGCATTTAGAAGACCTAATCGTTAGCAAATCGATGCGGGGCACTGGCCTTGGAGGCGCATTATACAAAAGAGTTGTTCAATACGGCCACGATAACGGGGTTAAAAGAGTGGAATGGGTTGTTTCTGAAGGAAATAAAAATGCAATTGAATTTTATGAAAATACCGGGGCCGACATCAAAAAGAACTGGTATACCGTCCATATGGATGAAACCGGGATCCGGGAAAATCTCAAATAATAAGAATGGAGATATTTAAATTTGGCGGTGCATCGGTAAAAGATGCCGTTTCGGTTAAAAATGTTCTCAACGTACTTCAAAAAACAGGTTTTAAGGATAAAGTCATCGTTATTTCAGCAATGGGAAAAATGACCAATGCCTTTGAAATCGTGATCTCAGAATACCTGAACTCAGAGGAAATTCCGGGAGAAAGCCTGTCATTCATCAAGGAGTATCATCTGGATATTGCCCATGAACTTTTTGAATCGAAACAGGCACCTGTTTTTGGGAAGATCAATGCTTTTTTTGGGGAACTGAATAACTTTATGAAGCACAATAAATCTACTCAATACGATTTTGTGTACGACCAAATGGTGTGTTTCGGGGAATTGATCTCTTCTGCAATTGTAAGTGAATATTTAAATCAACAGGGGGTTGAACACACCTGGATAGACGCCCGCCAATTTATTAAAACCGATAGTACTTACCGCGATGCCAGGGTAAATTGGGAAGAAACCCAGGAGAGGATCAGTCGCGAAGTTAAACCCGGAAAATTGTATATTACCCAGGGATTTATAGGTTCTGACAATAATAATTTCACCACCACTTTAGGCCGGGAAGGAAGCGATTATACCGCCGCGATCTTTGCCTATTGCCTGAATGCCGAAAAAGTAATTATCTGGAAAGATGTTCCCGGGGTGATGAATGCCGATCCCCGCACCTTTGAAAATCCGCAATTATTGCATCATATTTCCTATGAAGAAGCCATCGAACTGGCGTTTTACGGAGCATCCGTAATTCACCCAAAAACCCTGCAACCACTGCAACGCAAAGAAATTCCGTTATCCGTGAAATCCTTCATAAATCCTGAAGGGGAAGGCACCTCTGTAAGCAAAGGACAACCGCTTATTCCGGAGATCCCTTGTTTTATAGTGAAAAAAGGCCAGGTGTTGATCTCGCTTTCCAGCCTCGACTTTTCATTTATGGTTGAGGAAAATATCAGTGATATTTTTAAACTCTTTCACCTTTATCAAATGAAGGTCGATTTGATCCAAAATTCTGCCATCAGTTTTGCGGTGTGCGTGGACAACCGATTTAACAACCTCGAGAGACTTATCCAGCATTTAAAAGCCCGGTTTAAGGTAGAATTTATTACAGGAGTTTCTTTATATACCATTCGGCATTTTGACGATATAGCTCTGAAAATCCTGGAAAAAGACAAAGACGTTTTATTGAAACAAGTGACCCAAAATACAGTGCAACTGGTTGCCAGAACCTGAACCTCAGGCAAAATCTCAATTGACTATATTTGATTAAACATAAACCAATTTTCATGGGAATTGTAAGCGCGAAAGAAGTAGCAAAAGTAATGAACCTTGAAAAGTTTGGACCTTTAGGCACCGGAATTGGTTGGATTGTCCTGCGAACCACCAGGATCTCCAAACTTAATAAAGAATATGACAAACGGAAAAACCTCAAGGGAGTTGATTTTATAAATTCCATTTTAAAGGTTTTTGAAATCGATTTTGATATTCCCAATAAAGATTTAAAACGCATTCCCAAAACCGGTCCCTTCATTGTGATCGCCAATCACCCTCTGGGAGGAATTGATGGGATGATCTTAATGAAAATACTGTTGGAACAGCGCCCGGATTTTAAGGTATTGGCCAACTTTTTATTGTCGAGGCTGGAACCTTTGGAACCATTTATTATGCCCGTCAATCCTTTTGAAGAACACAAAGCTGCTAAATCCAGTTTATGTGGGATAAAACAAGCCATTTTACATTTAAAAAACGGTGGAGTCCTTGGAATTTTTCCAGCCGGAGAAGTTTCAACCTTTAAGGATGAAAAAACCATAGTTGACAAAGAATGGGCACCTGCGGCAATGAAATTGATCCAGAAATCCAGGGTGCCCGTGATCCCCATTTACTTTCACGCAAAAAACAGCACCTTTTTCTACAGACTGGCCGGTTTAAGTGATATCCTGCGCACGGCAAGACTTCCCGGGGAAGTGCTTTCCCAGAAAAAACGCAAAATAAAGGTGAGAATAGGAAATGCCATTTCTGTGGAAGACCAAGATAAAAGTCCGAATTTAGAAGCATTTACGGCTATTTTACGTCGAAAAACCTATATGCTGGCCAATTCTTTTGAAAAAAAACGACTTTTTGACAAACTCCCTAAAAGTATAAAGCTCCCAAAATCGCCCGAAAAAATTGCATTGGAAATAGATGAAGATGAAATGCAGGCTGAAATTGAAACCTGTCGGTTACTTGATAAACGCTTGCTGGGGAGCAGGAATTATGAAGTGTTTTTGGCCAAAAGGGAAATCATCCCAAATATTGTGAATGAAATAGGGCGGCTCCGGGAAATTACCTTCAGGGAAATTGGTGAGGGCACCAATAAGGCAGTGGACCTGGATAAATTTGACGACTATTATTACCATTTATTCCTGTGGGATCACGAAGCCAAAAAAATTGCCGGTGCCTATAGAATGGGGATGGGTGCCGAGATTTTCAAAAAATATGGCATTGATGGGTTTTATCTTCAAGACCTGTTTCGGTTTGAACCGGAATTACACGAAATGATGAGCCAGTCCATTGAAATGGGAAGGGCTTTTTTAATCAAGGAATATCAGCAAAAACCTATGCCCCTGTTTTTGCTTTGGAAAGGAATTGTTCATTGTACCTTGCAATTTTCAGAACACAAATATTTGATTGGAGGAGTAAGCATCAGCAATAAATTCACGAATTTTTCCAAATCGCTGATGATAGAGTTTATGAAATCCAATTATTACGATCCGTATGTCGCTCAATTTATAAGGCCAAAAAAGGAGTTTAAGGTAAAGCTTAAAGATGCCGATAAAGATTTTGTTTTTGACGAGACCAAGGCCGATATGAACAAGTTTGATAAGATTATCGATGAAATTGAACCGGGCAGTTTGCGAATGCCGGTTTTAATAAAAAAATACATCAAACAAAATGCCCGCGTGATCGCTTTTAACGTAGATCCGCTTTTCAACAATTCCGTAGATGGCCTGATGTATATTCGTATAGCCGATTTGCCCGAAAGCACGGTTAAACCTGTTATGGAGGAACTTCAAAAGGAGATGGAACAAAAGGTCAATCATTCCTGAAATTCCTCCTTAATGATCATTTGTTAATTTCATGTTATTCCAGGAATTGCATTGGGAAATGGCAAATTTCATCTTTATATTTCGCAAAATAAAAATCTGAGTATGGAAAAGATATTAATTGTAGGTGCGACCGGACAAACCGGGAAACGTGTGATCGAGATTTTAAATAATTCAAAGAGTTTTGAGCCGGTCGCGATGATTCGCGATGAAGAACAAAAGGAGGTTTTTGACGATATGGATGTGAAATGGGTGCTTGCCGATTTGGAAAAAGATGTCGATCACGCCTTAAAAGGAATAGACAAAATTATTTTTGCTGCTGGCTCCGGAGGAAGTACCGGAGACGAGAAAACGCTGGCTGTAGATCAGGAAGGTGCCATAAAAATGATAAATGCCGCTAAAAAGGCAAATATCAAAAAATTCATTATGCTCAGTTCAATGGGAGCAGATGATCCTTCACAAAACAAAAAGCTTGAGTCCTATTTAGCCGCCAAGAAAAAAGCCGATGAATACTTAATTGAAAGCGGCGTGCCTTATACCATTGTCCGGCCCGGTACCTTAAATGATGATTTAGGTCTTGCCAAAGTTAAACTTGCGGAAAAACTGAATGAAAAAGGAGAAATCTCCAGGGATGATGTCGCCTTTATACTGGCGATGAGCCTGGCTGATCCTTTGGTTAACAATAAAATTTTTGAAGCGCTGGAAGGAGATAAACCGATTAAAGCTTCATTGATAGAATTGAGTAGATAATAAGCTTTAAGGTTCAGAATTATTGCCACTAAGGCGCTAAGGCTCAAAGTTGCACCAAGAAAATATTTCTAAACTTGAATCAACTTTTCCAAAGTTTTAAACTTTGGAAAAGTTTCATTGTGAACTTCCTTGACCATTTTTAAACCTTAATGCTATTCAATGCCACAAATTCTTAACTCTTCTCCATTTACTGGTTTAATTAATTAAATAAAACGACGATATTTTTTTTTGGATATTTTTAAATTTAGCTATACTTGTTATAAATATCTCAAAAATTAGTTAAATATTTTTACAATAAGGAATTCAGAGGGTAAATTAGTGTATTGGTAATACCTAAATCTATATAATATGAAGAATTCAAATCTGTACTTTTGTCTCTATTTCTCCAAAAATATTATGAGAAAGACCCTATTTACACTAGGACTTGCTCTTTTGTTAGGTACTGTCAATTCCTTTTCCCAGGAAAAGGATAAAAAAGAAAATAAAAATTTAGAAATGAAAGACACAGAAATGAAAATCAAAGATCCGAAGAAAATTATGCCAAATGGACCGCAGCCGGATTGGGCGCCAAATATAGATCCACAAATGTTGGCTGTAATTGAACAGTTTCAATCGTATGAAAATCCGTCTTTTAAGGGAGCTAGCGGTTTTCAATATCGGAATATTAAATTGCCTGCAAATGCCGTGATGGACCTTTTGCACATGACTGGAGTAAAACCAATGGAAAGTAAAGTGGATATTAGCCACAAAATTCTTCCAGTGGGAGAAGAGGGTTTGCTTGTTCGAATATACAAACCTAAAAATGCAGAAAACAAAAGCTTACCCGTGATCGTTTATTATCATGGGGGTGGTTGGGTAATTGCAGATCTAGATACTTATGAAGCTTCACCAATGGCATTAGCAGAAAAAGCTAATGCATTAGTTATTTCTGTGGCTTATAGACAGGCTCCCGAACATAAATTCCCAACTGCACACGAAGATTCTTTTAATGCCTATAAGTGGATTGTAGAGAACACTGCTGAAATTGGAGGAGATCCCAATAAGATAGCGACTGCGGGGGAAAGCGCAGGGGGAAACCTTGCAGTTGCAGTAGCAATGATGGCAAGAGATCGCGGAGTTAAATTACCAGTTCATATTGTCTCAGTATATCCAATTGCCGATGGTGATATAGAATCTCCGAGTTATGAGAAATATGCGAATGCTGTACCATTAAATCGCGATTTTATGAAATGGTTCTTTGATCAATATGTGCCAGACTGGAGCACCAATAATGACCCATTAATTAACCTTATAGATGCAGATCTTTCCGGGCTTCCTGCTACTACAATAATTAATGCAGAAATAGATCCTTTAGAAAATGAAGGAATGGTATTGGCAGATAAAATGAAAGCTGCAGGAATTGATGTGGAGCGTAAAATGTATGAAGGTGTAACCCATGAATTTTTCGGAATGTCTGCGGTACTTGATCAAGCAGTTGAAGCGCAAAAATTTGCAGTAGATAGATTGAAAAAGAGTTTTAAGAAATAAAGGTTATGTTTTAGAATATTGTAGAAGTGTTTTTATTTTAAAAAGTAAGAACAAAGATTTTTCCAATAGTTTATAGGAATCTCATAAAACGTAAATAATTCTTTGTGAATCTTTGAGCCTTTGTGTCATTGTGGCATTAAAGACAAGGTATATAGTGGATGATGCCACTAAGTTTCTAAGACTCAAAGTTGCACTAAAAAAAATCATTAATACCTTCCACAAACTTCTGAAACAGAACCTAAATAATAAACTTTTTACCTGAATGAATCTTTCGTTTTAAAAAATATTCCGCTAATTTCCGTTTCTCTTTTTTCATGTTAAGCATTTAAGTATTTTTTAATTCCTTTTAGGTTTAATTTCCCGGAGGCTTGCCTTGATTTTTATAGGAAAGTTTGAAAATAGATGAATTTTCATCAAATAAAAAACTTTTTTCAGCTGAATGCCTCTTGTGCTTGACCGATTTAGTTCACTTTCCTTTGGCTGAAGGACTGTCTGGCTATCTTAATATTCTCCTTTCCCAAATCTATCGATAATCTTGGAAGCGATGGTATCGGCCAGTTTTTGGTGGGATTCTACCGTCCAGCCGGCAATATGGGGAGTTAAAATTACATTTTCCAATAACATTAATTCCTGCAGCGCTTCGGGAATCCGCTTTTCGGAAAACATGCTTTCAAAGGAGGCTTTTTCATATTCCAGCACATCAAGTCCGGCACCCAGGATCCTGCCTTCCAGCAGGGCCAAAACCAAATCTTTTGTCACCACCGAGTTCCCCCGCGCGGTATTAAGAAACCAGAATGGCTTTTTAAAACCCCTAATAAAATCGGTATTTATCATCTTATTTGTCTCTGGAGTCCAGGGAGTATGCAGGCTCACTATATCAACTTTTTTCTGAAATTCATCCAAATCTACCTGGACTGCGTTTTCATCTCCCACATCCTCTTTGATGTCGTAACATACTACCTCAACATCGAATCCTCGAAGTTTTTTCGCAAAGGATTTACCCATATTTCCGTAGCCAATAATTCCCACGGTTTTTCCTTCCATTTCGATGCCCCGATTGGCCTCTCGTTGCCAAAGTCCCTGCCGCACCTCGCGGTCGGCTTTGTTGAGTTTGTTCAGTAAAGAAAGCAACATTCCCAAAGTGTGTTCCCCAACCGCATTGCGGTTGCCTTCGGGAGCTGAAAAGAGCGCAATTCCGCGTTTTTCGGCAATAGCTACATCGATGCTTTCCAGGCCCGCTCCTACTCTTCCGATGAATTTCAGATTGGGTGCGGCATCCAGAAATTCCTTATCTATATTAAACCGGCTCCGGATCACGATCCCGTCAAATAAATGTTGATTCTTAAGGATCTCCTCCTTGCTTTGGTTATAAGCTTCAATATTTTGATGCCCCGCCTGCTCAAGTTTTTGGATCAGTAAATGGTGGTTGCTGTCTGCGTGAAGAATTCTCATCGCTTTTTAAATTTTTGGGTAATCATTTATTGTCAAGGCACTTTCAACATTCCCGGTATGCTTTGCAGAAAGTTTTTCAAAGAGCAGAATATGAACTTCTTCATCATTTTTGGTCATTGGGCAATGTTTCACGCCTTTTGGCACTACGATAATTTCTCCTTGCCGGACTGTTTCGGTACTATTTTCAAACTGCATATAAAGTATGCCCTTTAACACCTGAAATAGTTCATCCTCCTCCTCGTGTTGATGCCAGACAAAATCCCCTTTTATTTTTGCAAGCAAAACCTGCATATCATTGACAACCGCTATTTGATGTGGATGCCAGTGCTGACTGAATTTGGTCAATTTCTGGTTTGGATCGATCGCTTTCATTGTGAATTTTTTAAACTTTCAATAATTCTAAATTTCTGATGTTTTTCACTTATTAAAACAGGGATATTTTTGGTTGTATTAAAACCCCAACATCATTTTGGCAATAGTAAAATAGATCAGGATCCCACAAATATCGTTGCTGGTAGTAATAAAGGGTCCTGTGGCCATCGCCGGGTCTATTCCAATTTTATCCAGGGCAATAGGCACGAAGGTTCCTATCAGGGAAGCGATAAGGATAACCGAAATAAGTGATATCCCGATTGTCAATCCAAAAATCAAATCAAAACCGAGCAAAAAGGTGCCACCAATGCCCAGGATTATGGCTAAAACAACACCATTGAACAGGCTTAAGGTGATTTCCTTCAGCAATCTTCTGAATAAAGAGCCTTTCAGGCTTTTATTGGCAAGGCCCTGCAGAATAATGGCCGATGATTGAACTCCAACATTTCCTGCCATAGCTGCAATTAAAGGCACAAAAAAGAACAAGGCACCGTGTTTCTGCATCGCACCATCAAAGGTGCCAAGAACCGAAACGCTTATAAATCCGCCGAAAAGGGCGAGGATAAGCCACGGCAAACGGGCGCGGGTAAGACGCCAGATGCTGTCATCGGCTTCCACATCTTCAGAGATCCCGGCAGCCATTTGATAATCCTTTTCGGCTTCATCCTTGATAAAATCCACGATATCATCAATGGTGATTCGTCCCACCAACCGGTTCATCTCATCTACCACGGGAATAGCTTCCAGATCATATTTTTGCATGATCCTGGCAACTTCTTCCCCTGGGGTATGCACATTTACATAATCCACTTTTGGGATGTAAACATCGCTTATATTGGCATTGCTGCGTGCCGTGAGCAGGTCCTTTAAAGAAAGCCTTCCCTTTAATTTATTTTTATCGTTCACCACATAAATGGAATGTACGCGGGTCACGTTTTCAGCCTGGGCGCGCATCTCGGTCATACATCCGGTTACACTCCAGTTTTCATTGACAACAACCATCTCTTTAGCCATAAGTCCCCCCGCAGAATTCTCGGCATAACGCAGCAATTCCACGATATTTTCGGCGTGTTCCTCATCCAGAATATGGGAGATGACCTTTTGCTGGCGCTCTTCGGAAAGTTCAGAAATAATATCGGCCGCATCATCAGAATCCATCTCTTCAAGTTCCTCGGCAATTTCCCTGGAGGAGAGATTATCCAGAATGCGTTCCCGGACATCCTCTTCCAATTCCATCAAGGCTTCAGAAGTGGTTTCACTGTCCAGTAATTTTACTATATAAGTAGCCTCCTCCAGGTCGATCTCCGTTAAAATTTCGGCGATATCGGCAGGGTGGATTTCCTCTAATTGATGCAGTAACTCCTTATCGTTTTTTTGTTCGATAAGAAGTTCTATCTTTTGTACTAATTCATCACTTAGTTGAAATTGCATGCGGCTGAATTTTTAATGTCAGTTCTATAAATTGTTCGGTGCTGAGTTGTTCGGGGCGTTGATCAAAGAAAGTATCTTCCCTAAGATCATCGGGCAATTGAAATGATTTTAAACTATTCCGAAGGGTTTTCCGGCGATGCATAAAAGCAGCTTTCACCACCCTGAAAAAAAGTGCCTCATCACAGGGCAAGGTAAAATTTTGCTTTCTCTTTAAAAGGATAACCCCACCTTCCACTTTGGGCGGGGGATTAAAAACCTCGGTTGGTACGGTAAATAAGTAAGAAACATCATAAAAAGCCTGGGTCAAAACCGAAAGAATGCCATAGGTTTTATTCCCGTGGGGAGCAGCGATTCGCTGGGCCACCTCTTTCTGGAACATACCTGAAAATTCGGGGATTTCAGTCCTGTTTTCCAAGGCCTTAAAAACAATTTGAGTTGAAATATTATATGGAAAATTGCCGATAATGGCAAAAGGCTCCCCATTAAAAATATCCTTAAAATCGTATCTTAAAAAATCCTGCTGATGCACTTTTCCATCCAATTCCGGAAAATTTTCATGAAGGTAAAGCACGCTTTCGGGATCTATTTCTATTACGTGCAGGTTTGTTTCCTTTTTAATCAGGTATTTGGTTAAAACGCCCATTCCCGGACCTATTTCCAACAGGTTTTTATACCCTGAATAGCTTATGGAATCGGCGATTTTTTGAGCAATATTCTCATCTGTAAGAAAATGTTGACCCAAATATTTTTTTGCCCTTACCGAGCCGTCTCCCTTGGGATTCTCCCCTTTATATGGAGTGTATTTTTTACTACCTTTGGCCATTTTCTCACGTTTTTACCCCAATTTAAGGTGTTTTATTGTTCACTTACAATCTCAAGTTCTGTCCTGAAGGCAACAAATTTACCTTCAAAAGGCTTGGTCTTAGCCCTTAATTTAGCAGAATCTTCATCGTAATACTTCTGTAACAGCTCCCTGTTTCGGGTAGTGTATTGTACCGAATAGGTAAAACCGCCCATTTCCTCTTCCACCATCACCCTTGACATCAGGGCTTTGGAAAATTTTCCTGTGGCCAACATTTCCGGGATGTGCTCGATTTTCATCCATTCCAGCCACTTTTCGTGTACGTCTTCCTGAATATTGATAGTTACGTTGTAAATGTACATAAGTAAGTCCCTGTTTAATTAATCCCCAAAAATAAAGGAATACTTTATAATTTTTGATAATTTTTTTCTTCCTGCGGAAAGTGTTTTTGCAGACTTTATTCAATGGTATCTCCCCGCAGCATTCTGTATTTTTTTCTCGCATCTACAAAGTAAATACTATCGGGATGATTAAAGATGATTTTCTCATAAAAATCCCTTGCTTTTTCAGGTTGTTGCAGTTTATTGTCATAGAGTTCGGCCAGGAGAAAGGTCGCGTTATCAGCTAAAATATCCTTGCCGTAAAATTGCAGGATCTTTAGATAATTTTCTTCGGCCTTCTGCCAATTCCCTTCTGCCTCAAATAATCTGGCTTGTTTGAGCAGCGCTTCATCTTCAATTTTTTCACCTTTATGTTTGGTCAAAATTTCATCCAGAACAGCGATGGCTTCCTTGTTTTTATTCTGAAATGATAACAGATCGGCACGGGCATATAATTTTAAAGCGGTTTGGGTTGAATCTTCCAAAGCATTTTCCTGAATGAGCAAACTCAGCTCCATCGCATCGTTCGCAATAAGTTGGGTGGCCGATGCTTTTAACACATCCAACTGGGTTTTTGCCCATTCAAAATCCCCCTTGTAATAACTGGTTTTTGCAACCTTAAACCGGGCATCCTGCGCAACTTCATTGTTTTTTACGAGGTTCTGGACCTGTGAATAATAGATGAGTGCCTGGTTGAATTTTTGATCCAGCACCAAAATATCGGCAAGCAACATTTTAACCGAAGCGAGTTCAAAATTCGTGGTGGTTTTTCCTGAAAGTTCCTGCAGCAAATCTAATCCTCGCTGGATCTTTCCCAATTTAAAAGCGAGAAAATTGGCATAATCAAGTTGCAATTGCAAGGTTTCCATGCCGGTGCCGAATTGCTGAAACAACTCCTGATAAGCTTTATCGATCTCCCCGTACTCCGATTTCTCTTTAGTATCTATCTCCATCCCCATCAATAATTGATTTGCCTGCAGAAGAATATTTTCTGAAGGGCTTTCCGCAATTATAAAGGAGAGGATCTCTTTGGCTGTTTTAATATCTCCCCCGGCTCTTGTGCTCACGGTGAGTTGAATAATAGGTTGTAAATCCTGATTTTTTCGCCTGTAAATGGCTTTTTCCTGCGCAAAAGCTTTGTCAAATTCCTTTTGCTGCACATACAACCACGCCAAAAGTTCGTTGTAAAGCAAGGCCTGATTTTGCTGAAGCCGTTGCAACAATAATTTTCTAAGCACCAAATTTGCCGGATTTGAAGTGTCTTCAGTAATATGACGCTCAAATTCCCTGACAAGATTATAGCTCATTTCGGGATCTTTCTCTATCAGATCCAGATAAGATCCGAACATTTCCTCCAGTTTCCCCTGCTCCCCGTAAATCCTGGCCAGGGGAAGATTGTACTTCATTTCGGGATTGAATTTGATGCCGATCTGATAAGCACGCACAGCGTAATCCAAAAGGCTGTATTTTTCAAAACCCTGGGCTACGGAATATGTGTGAATGGGTTTGTTTTCCAGAGCTTCCAGAGCCTGCTCATAATATTTTTGCGCAAGCTCTGTTTTTTTCTGCAATTCTGAATTGTGTCCCAATTCAATCAGAATATTCGGGCTATTTGTGGAAATTTTAAGTTTCTCAAGCAGCAAATTTTCTGCCGACTGGAAATCTTCCAATTGCTGATAAGAGCTGATCATTCCGAAGAAAATATTGAAATTCCCGGGGTTTTCCTTCACCAGGTCTTTGTAGGTCTTCAGAGCTTTTTCATATTCCCCCTGATCCAGATAATTTTGCGCCAATTGCTCCGTCTGTGCAAAGAGACCGAAACTGGTTACTAAACAAAAGCTTATATATATGAAATAACGCATCTTATAAAGGTAAAAAAAAGTTTGTGGTTTGTGGTTTATAGTTTATGGTTCATAGACAGTTTTTCCCACTTTTTCAGTTTGTACTTCCCAATTCTTGAACTTCCCTGATTAGTGTTGACCGTTTTTAAATATTAATTTCATTTTATAATATTTGCACATTTATTTTTCTTAGCGCTCTTTGCGTTTTTTTTTCTTTGCGCTCTTTGCGTGAACCCTTTTATTCCAATTTTAAACTTTAAAAGTTGAATGTAGAATTTCGATCCCATTTTCACGCAAAGGCCGCAAAGTCTAAACGCAAAGGCCGCAAAGGAAAAAACGCTGATCTTGCAGATTTTCGCAGAAAACAATTTACTGCTTATTAGCAATGAACTATAGCTGAACTTCTCTTTTCTATTTTCTCTTCTCTTGCGTCTTGGTTCTTGATTCTTGGTTCT
>Ga0314774_1000828_pt1 | contig 22067 bp, 20 predicted proteins | sample MetaGCBIA2018_FD_204515 | JGI IMG/M metagenome (GOLD analysis project Ga0314774, IMG submission 204515) | Cryopeg brine microbial communities from Beaufort Sea near Barrow, Alaska, United States - CBIA 2018 | ecosystem: Environmental > Aquatic > Marine > Coastal | place: USA: Alaska | collected...
TCAGTTATCTTTGTGGAGAGATTACAAAGACAGATATTCCGGCACATAGAATACCAATACGAAGCGAAGTTGCTGATATGTTAAAGAAACTATCAGAAGAAGCTAAAATCAATAGCGATGAGAATAACAATCCTTATGGTTACTTATTTAATACCTATGAGGGTCGAGGTATTGGACTACCTATGAAGAAATCAACATTTGTAAATTCTGTAAAAAAACTTATAGTTCAGAAAAATATAGTAGATGGGGACGGAAATACTTATCATTTCAAGACCCATACCCTTCGCCATACTCGGGCTATGGAATATGCTGAAAGTGGGATGCCAATAGGCATTATACAACAAATCCTTGGACATTGTAGTTTGCAGATGACTTTGCATTACGCAAAAGTCTCGGAAAATACACTGTATGAGAAATGGAAAGAAACTGAGAAACTGAATCTATTTCAGTTAAATGGAGCAAGGAAACCGAAAGAAAGCAATATAAAGAAATATGAAGAAGAAAGTCTCCATTACCAATATGTTCGCCAAAACTTAGATGCTGTAAAAGTACCTTTTGGAACTTGCTTTAAACCATCGAAACTTTCATGTAGAAACCAAATGAATCAATGTCTGGGGTGTGGAAGTTTTTGTAGCACTAAAAGTAACATTCCAGAGTTTGAAGAAGAAATTAAGCGTGTTAAAAAACTGATTGGAATTAGTAAAGCAAATGGTCGCGATGACTGGGAAGAAAAAAATAGGGAATACCAAAAAATACTAGAAAACATGGTGAAGCAAATTAAAGAAGAAGGTATTGTTCATAAGAACGGAAGTCTTCGGGAGGCACCGCCATGGCAGGAAGTATAAAAGGATTAGAATTAAACTGGAAACAAAGAACAGAGAAGACATACAAAGATGCAATGAAAACAATAGATGATTTACATAGTCAGGGAAAAGAAATCAACTTTCATAGCGTTTCAAAAGCAAGTAATATATCTAAAAGTTATCTATATAAAGAACCAAAAGTACGTAAAATGATTGAAGAAATACGGAAAACAGAAGTAAGTAACAAAATGAATCAAAGAGCAAAATATGATAAAACATCTAAGTCAAAAGATGTAATTATAGATGCAAAAGATAGAAAAATAGCAAAACTCGAAGATGAGAATCACAAGTTATTCCATGAAATAGAATATCTTCGAGGGTTATTATATCAGAAAATATAACTACTTAGACTACATGTAGTCGAAGTTGAAAGCGTGTTGGAATGGGGCTTTGAGGCCCCTGACCACGAGATTAGACTAGGAGGTACTACTATGAACTCTGCTTACAAATCATTTATAAAAGGACCTTGGTCAACTACAATTAATGTTCGAGATTTTATTCAAAAAAACTATACACCTTATATTGGTGATGGCACATTTTTAGCTCCTGCAACAGAGGAAACAAAAAGGCTGTGGGACATTGTTACTGTATTAACAAAGTCAGAACTTGAAAAAGGAATTCTTGACGTTGAGACAAAAATTCCTTCATCAATTACTTCTCATGGACCAGGTTACATAGATAAAAACCTTGAAAAGATAGTTGGTTTCCAAACTGACGCACCACTTAAAAGAGGAATCATGCCAAACGGTGGTATTCGTGTTGTTAAAAGTGCACTTGATTCTTACGGTTATAAATTAGATCCAGTCACTCACGAGATTTTTACTAATTATAGAAAAACTCACAATGATGGTGTTTTTGATGCCTATACAGAAGATATGATAAATGCACGCCGTTCAGGTATAATAACCGGACTGCCTGACGCCTATGGACGCGGCAGAATAATTGGTGATTATCGCCGAATTTCTCTTTATGGTGTTAGCCGACTTATTGAAGAGAAAGACGCATCCAAAAAGCAATTAGAGATGGATTACATGGATGAAGATGTAATCATCCTACGTGAAGAATTATCAGAGCAGATTCGATCTTTAAAAGAACTTATTGAAATGGCTGCTTCGTATGGTTGCGATGTTAGCCAACCTGCCGTAACCGCAAAAGAAGCAATCCAATGGACATACTTTGGTTATCTGGCTGCAATTAAAGAGCAAGACGGCGCAGCAATGAGCTTAGGTAGAGTATCTACATTCTTAGATATATATATAGAAAGAGATCTCAAAAACGGAACTCTCTCAGAACTTGAGGCACAAGAACTTATGGACCATTTTGTTATGAAACTTCGACTTGTTCGTTTCCTCAGAACACCTGCTTATAACGAATTATTCTCTGGTGATCCGACTTGGGTTACTGAGACAATTGGTGGTATGGGAATTGACGGACGCGCATTAGTAACTAAATCAAGTTTTCGAGTTTTACATACACTCTATACCTTAGGTGCTGCACCCGAACCAAACTTAACCATTCTATGGTCAGAACATCTTCCGGATGCATTCAAGAAATTTGTTACGAAGGTGTCGATTGATACTTCATCTATTCAATATGAAAATGATGACTTAATGCGACCTACTTATGGTGATGATTACGGTATTGCATGTTGTGTATCTGCAATGGCGATCGGTAAACAAATGCAATTCTTTGGAGCCAGAGCCAATCTTGCAAAGGCACTTCTTTATTCAATTAATGGTGGTAAAGACGAGAAAACCGGTGCCCAAATAGCTCCAATGTTTGCACCAATAACGGGTGATATTCTTGATTATGATGAAGTTATGAGTAAATTTGATCAAGTTCTTGATTGGTTAGCTCAGCTTTATATTAATACACTTAATATTATTCACTACATGCATGATAAATATAACTACGAGAAAATTCAAATGGCACTTCATGATCGTGATATACAGCGAACATCCGCTTGTGGCATTGCTGGCTTGTCTGTCGTTGCTGATTCCCTTTCAGCCATTAAATATTCTACAGTTAAAGTTATCCGCGATGAAAATGGTCTAGCTGTTGATTATGCAGTTGAAAAGGAAAGTTATCCTGCCTTTGGAAACAATGATGATCGTGTTGATCTCATTGCATGTGATTTAGTTGAGTTATTTATGAATAAACTTCGTAAACATAAAACTTACCGTGATTCAGTTCCAACAATGAGCATCCTAACGATTACATCAAACGTAGTCTATGGCAAAAAAACAGGTTCAACTCCAGATGGACGTAAAGCAGGTGAGCCATTTGCACCAGGTGCTAACCCAATGCATGGTCGTGATCATAACGGCGCTATAGCATCAATGGCATCCGTCGCCAAACTACCTTTTGAACATTCAGAAGATGGTATTAGTTATACCTTCTCCATCGTTCCAAAAGCTTTAGGTAAAGATACATCACTTCGAGTTAATAATTTAAGCGGTTTGTTGGATGGATATTTTCACGACGGTGGTCACCATATAAATGTAAATGTTTTTGACAAAGAAACTCTTATTGACGCAATGGCACATCCAGAGGAGTATCCGCAACTGACAATACGCGTATCTGGTTATGCTGTAAACTTTGTGAAGCTTACAAGAGAACAGCAACTCGATGTCATTAATAGAACTTTCCATGATAGAGCATAAACTTCGTAAAACTCACTTACACTAACAATGATTTACTTTTTAGGAGGTAGCGTATGGCTAAGATACATTCTATTGAGAGTTGCGGCACTGTTGATGGCCCGGGTATTCGTTTTGTTGTATTTACTCAAGGATGTCCCCTTCGCTGTCAATATTGCCATAATCCAGATACTTGGAAAATGCAAGATGGCAAAGAAACCTCAATTGATTATTTAGTTGAAGAAGCACTTAAATATAAGTCCTATATGAAATTTTCCGGCGGTGGCGTCACTGTCACCGGAGGAGAACCTTTATTACAAGTTGACTTTGTCAAAGAATTATTTGAACGATTAAAAGACGAAGGTATTCATCGCGCTATAGATACATCTGGTTATATTTTTAATGACAAGGTTAAGGAGGTTCTTGACCTTACAGACTTAGTTTTACTTGATATCAAGCACTTTGACCCAACCTTATATAAAAATTTAACTGGCGTTGAATTAGCTCCCACTCTTAACTTTTTAGATTATTTAGGAGAAAAGAATATTAAAGTTTGGATACGCTACGTGTTAGTTCCCGGTCTAACTGATCAGCTTGAGCATATTGAAGCTTTAGCCAAACACCTAAGTCAATTCACTAATATTGAACGAATTGAATTGTTACCCTTTCATAAAATGGGAGAGTATAAGTGGAAAGAAATGAATTTGGAATACAAGTTAGCGAATGTAAATGAACCTACTAACGAATCCATGCTAGAAACTCTTTCAACTTTCAAAAAACACAATTCGAATGTATATATAAATTAAACACAAACGATATCAAGCCCATAAATACAAGAATTTCACCCTATGTTATTAACGAATAATTTACTTGTATTTATTGTAGGTTTAGTATAGAATAAACGTGTTATCCATTTGATGACACTAAACAAACTAATTAATAAAACTCAGGAGGTAAAACCATGGCTTATATTATTAATGACGACTGTATCTCATGTGGAGCTTGTGAATCAGAATGTCCTACTGGAGCAATTTCAGAAGGCGATTCAATATACGTAATCAAAGCAGATGAATGTATCGATTGCGGCGCTTGTGCTGACGTATGTCCAGTTGATTCTCCAAAACCACAATAATTAAAACAATTAAAAAAGAGAGGATAACCTCTCTTTTTTTGTACACTGTTATAAACAATGTGATCTGATTTTTAAATTTGTTATTGTTACCTATGCTCTATATCCTCTATTTGGTTCAGTCTCAACCATTTCATTCAAGTTATTTCTTCCATAGGTTAGTCCTGCATAAATCTTTTGACCATTTGTAATGATTGGAGGCTCTTCTTCATACTCTGTTAATTTCCAACCTTGCAATAATACATCAAGAATTTTCGATGCTTCTCTTAAATCAATAACATTCTGACTAATTGACGCACTGATGAGTTTTTTATTCACATAAATGTAGATTGACATCAGTTCTTTACTAATATCATATTGGAAATCCAATCCACTACTTAATTCTCTAAGCAACTTATGAGCATTGATCATAGCTTTACCAAACTCTTCTTCACTGTCTTCTTCCACTGCATCAATTGCATCATTGATTTGCGCGAGTAACATTTCATAATTGATTATCAATAACTCGCCTCTTCCTGCATTGACAATTCTAGTTTGAAAATCTTTCACTAGTTCTTTGTTCATCTAAGATCACCTACCCTTGCAATAGTTGTAATAGTGATTGAGGTCTCTGATTCGCTTGTGCCAGCATGGAAATACCAGCTTGTTGAATTATGTTTTGTTGTGTGAATTGTGACATCTCATAAGCCATGTCTGCATCCAGAATACGAGACAATGAAGCAGTCATATTCTCTGATGCTGAATCCAAGTTAGCAATTGTATGTTCAAGTCTGTTTTGATACGCACCCAGTTTTGAACGTACATTTGAAATTGTTGTAATCGCTTCATCTGATATGCCAATTGCTTCTTGAGCACCTTCTGAAGTGGATAAGTTGATATCAGTAATACCAAGTGCCCTTGGCGATAAGTTTTGAATACGTATTTGCATGAATTGACCTTCATTAGCACCGATTTGCAAATCAAGAGGGCCAGTTTCAAGTAAGTTCATTGTAACATTACCAATTTTTGTTCCTGCAACAAGTTTTAATTCAAAGTTATCATTGGATTCAAACACAATATCACTACCTGTTGTTGTTACTGTCGTGCCTGCCGGGAATCCTTCAACAACATTGGATGTTGATGGGTCATCATATGATAATCCAGCCGTATCAACTTGAACATTACGTCCTAGATTTCCAAATTTCTTTGAATAAGTTACATCCGCTGTTTCATAACCTAATACTTTGGCTGCATTAATATCATCAGCATTTAGTATGTTCGATGCAACCAGATACGATTTGTTTCCTTCGGAGTTATATATTGCAATCTTTCCGGTCTCTTCGTCAAACACAAACTTCTCAGTCCCGCCTGCTGCACCGTTAGCAGCACTAGCGATATTCAATGTTTCTAATAATTGCTCGCGATGAGCGACATCTGACATATCGTTCATTCCGGCAGCAATTGGAACAACGTAATTGGAAGCAACATCACCATCATCAACAATAACCGTGACGGATGACCCAACATTTATAACACCACTTGCAATTCCTGTATCGACACCCGCTGAAGCTGTACTTTTTGAAGTCTCAGGAGCTGTCGTACTTAACGCATCTGCAACAGTTGTTTGCAATGAAGCTAATTCAATTGCTGTCAATTCATCATCCGTCGCTCCTGCTGGAGGGGTTGATGCCGAAAAAGGTTTTATTACTAATGGTTTTTTGGAATACACATTAATCATACCCGCAGAGTCTTTGCTAAACTCTACTCCAGGAATATTCGCATTTCTCAAATCTGATAGTATTGTATCAGATTCTCCTCCTGATGGAAAATCAACTTGTACACCATTAACAAATACAGTACCACCAGTTAATCCACTAGATAAATCTGCAGATGTTGTTGCATAAACGGATTCTGAATTCGGATTAAACTGTGCCTTATCAAGACCTAAACCTTCTAATAATTTAAGATCTCCTGTTACTGTTAACCCTTTAGGTCCAAATTTATTCATCTCTAAACCGAGTTGTTTATAGTTAGCAAATGGAGCAGTAGGTTCTATTGTAATATTAACATCCACTCTAGATGCCAAATCTCTTAATTGTGCAAAGACCTCTTCCGTCGAATCACCTGCATTAACTTCTACTTGTTCACCGTTAATATTGATTGTGCCTGAGACAGTTGATTTACCGGTACCGTCGAATAAGGTTACGGCTCCACCGCTATCTGCAGTTTTACTTGCCAATTGAGATACATTAAAACTGAAATTCCCTGCTCCAACCGTATCACTCATTGATACAATATCAGCAATGTCTGCATCTGTTGAAAATGCTCGACGGTCAATGTCTCCATTGAGGAGTTTCATTTCATTAAATTCGATATCATCCGAAATTCTTTGTACTTCATTTTGTAATTGTGAAACTTCATCTTGTACTGCTTTTCTATCTGTCGCATCATAAGTACCGTTTGAAACTTGAACCGATAACTCCCTTATTCTTTGTAACATCGAGTGAACTTCATTTAAAGCTCCCTCAGCTGTTTGTATTAATGATATGCCGTCCATGGCATTTCGATTCGCTTGTTTCAATCCTCTTACTTGCGTATCCATTTTTTGAGTAATTGCCAAACCTGCTGCATCGTCGGCTGCATGATTGATTCTAAGTCCAGATGACAATCTCTCTAAAGTCTTATCTAGTTTGCCATTGGATTGATCTAATTGATGCAAAGCCCTGAGCGCTGGGATATTGTGATTAATTCTCATAAATACACACCTTTCTGATTGAAATTAAACGTTATTAAGTTCTCTACACAATTTATCGACATCGTCGACGTAAATATTAATCTTTTTCATTGTTTTTTTTTGCTATTTCGCTGATTAATGCATTATTTGCGGCTTCTTGACTATTGTCATATTCTCGCTTTTTAATATCAATATCCATCCTGCCTATCAATAGTGCCAATCCTTTTGCTAACGATTGTACTTGTTTTTCAGTTGCCATAACACACCTTCTTTCAACTACAGTATTATGTTTTATTGTTGCTTCTTATACTGTTGTACTTGCACCATTCTTCTTATACTGTTTCTAACTTGCACCATTCTTCTTATACTGTTTCTACCTTCACAACTCTTCTTACACTGTTTTTTCGAATAGATTATTGTAATATTGTTTGACTTTTTTGGCTGTTGTTATCTTTTGATCTTTATTTACAGGTTTTGGAATATTAAAAACATCATATTTAAGTTTATTAACTGATAAACCAACACTTTCAAACAAACCTGTAAGGTCTTTTTCAAAACGTTTCAATTGCTGATTCCCAATAGCTTTTGTTGCAAACACGGTTACATTTGATTCTTCACCTGCTAATTGAACTCTAATATTAGCAGTTCCCAAATTATTCGTTGAAAAGCTTAGATATATACTCATTTCTTCTTCATCTGTTTGTTGTTGACTGTCCTGTCTGAAATAATACATACTCATATGTTGCATTTCGCCATTAATCATTACAGGAACAGTATAATAATCTTCTTGTTCAATTAACTGTTTACTGATACCCATTTGTTGTTGAATATCTTTAGCCATCGAATGAATTGACTTATCACTCACAAGCGTTTCTGATTGTTGCAACTGTGCTTGATTCGTTTGACCTTTCATTTGTTTATCAAAAAAATCATTTAAACTTACTGATTTTGCTTCGTCTATGATTTCTTTAACACCTTTTTCAAATTGATCAAATCCTTTTGATGAAACATTCGTTAAATACTTATCTAGCTGATTTGTCATTTTCTGTCGAAGAGCTTCATTATCACCCACCAACTCGCCGAATTCTTTTAGCAAGGTATTTAGTTTATCAGGAGTCAACGTCAAATCGCTTAACGACTTCCACGAAGAAATATTCAGCTTTTCTTTAAACGAAGCGCCCTCAACCAAGAGACTTTTCTGCATTTTTAGTACAGCACTCAACGCTTCTTTAAGTTCTGACAATTCTTGCTCTTTATTTGCTTGATCGATCCTGACCAACTCACTGTTAAGGCTATCTGCTCTTTGTACGACTTCACCATTTATACTCTTTGCTGATTGATTTTCTTCTCCACTATTCAGATTTTGTATCAACTGATTTGTCAGGTTTTTCTCATAACTACCATCCAAAATCTTATTAACAAGATTTTTTATATCGATTTCTTTTTCTAAATATCCAGATTGAATTTGCTCTTTGATAGAAAGCCCTTCTCTTACGATAGATTCCACCTTACCAAACTCATCGTTGATCTCCGTGTTTATCATATGTTCAGATTTTGACGTTTGTCTGATGATTTTAGCTGCGTCAAATAAGTTTTCAAGAGTAACGGGTAATTCATTATTCACTAAATAACCAACCGCTGCTCCTTTGGAGCCTTCAATCGTATGTATCATACGATAGATACCAATGAGTCCATCTTTTTTCTCTTGCGTAAGCTCTCCCGTTTTTAACATGGTCAAGATATGTTTAGCTACTTCTTCATTCACATCTTTTTGAACTAAGCTAGTCTCGCCTTTAACAAAATCAGCCAATAAATCGATTGGCTCATTTATAATGTCAATTTTCTGATCCACCATAGTTTTAATATGTTCAGGCATCAGTTTATTAAATAACTCTTGTAATGGAATATCTACTTGTTTCACTTTTTCAATGTTTTCGACAGTTATCGGCATTTCATTTCGACCTAATATTCCAACAGCTCTCTGATTGAATACTGTTTTTTCTAATTTTAAATCATCTAAAATATCATCGATATTAGAAAACGCTTTTTCTATTCGATCGCCTAAATCTGCCCTTGGTTTAGTTCTTAGTTCATCATACCTGTCAGCACCCACCGCTGTCATTCGAGCTAACTTTGCCAAGGAGTTTACCTCCGGCTCTGAAACCGTCTGTTCCTCACTTGATAATGCCGCTAAGGCAATAGCTCTTGTTGAGCTTCCACTGATTAGCGCCATATGTTTCTTCACTTCCAGAACAGCTGATTCTTTTGGCGATAATATCGCTTCACCTATCGACTCAGTCTCTTTCGTCACTTCTAATACTTTTTTATCATCAACATGAATGAGCTCAAAAGATTCAATTCGCCCTCTGATCATATCCAGGTTGGTGTGCTTCAAATCAACACCTTGAATTGATAATCTCATAGCGGCTTTATAAGTCATTTGATAACGGATGATCTGAAGATCTTCTGTGTTTTTGTTAATTATTTTCTGCTGTTCTTCCGTTGGTTGAATTTCTTTTTGTACTTCACTTTCTTGTCTGTTGTCCTGTTGTTTAACTTCCTGAATCTTAATTTCTTCTATCTTTAATTCAAGTTCATGAAAGTTCACTTTACGATTTTGAAGTACCACAGATTCCACTTCTTTGTGGGTTACTTGTTGTACCAAATTCGTGAATTCTTTGATTTCTTCAATGCTTGCAACTTCATTATTCAAAGTCGAATTCGCTACTTCATAGTTATCCAACTTTTCTTGCTTCATCATTTGATGAACACCAATACGAATTGTTTCTTCTATCTTCCCCGGCGACAAAATATATCGAATGGTTTCAATAGCACGCTCATCAATCGGAATTCCTTTTTTAACTAAAGCTTTTGCTATGTCCTGAACTTCTTGCCTGTTTACATTTTCATTTGTGAATGCCGTTTCTACTATCTTTTTGACCTCTGCTTCTATTTGTTGATAGTCTTGCTCGCTTATGACATCCTTTTTAACTGTTTTACTACTTACGAATAAACTCTTATAAAGTTCACCAATCGTACTATCTTTATTGGATGATAAAAACTGTACAATATCTTTAGGTGACATATTCTTGATATTATCCACTTTTTCAGTAAAATGAATAAGTTTTTCCACATTTTTGAGTTCAGGTTTAATCTCATTGTTAACAAGTTCCTTAGTTATTGATAGAAGGGTATCCGCCTCTACTTTTTTAAGAATATTATTACTATTCATTTCATCAATAAGCTTCTGAATCTTTTCTTCATTCACTGATATTTTCACACTACGATCAACATCGTTATCTAGTGCGATTTTTTTGTCAATTCTATTGGAATGACCGACTTGGTAAAGTAGATCTATTGTCATTTTCGTCGTATCGAAATTATCACTAATGATTGCATTTATCGTTTCATCACTAAAGGACCCAAGAATCGTTTCGACTTGAGCTATCGCGTGTTGAATATGATTATCCAGTTGTTTAGAATATTGGAGTGGATTATCTGTTGTCGTAATTGTTTTTTTTATTTCATTTAGATTAACACTTTCTAAAATCGGATTATGATTCATAGCACCTATCTCATTTTTAGCATCTAGTTTTCTGAATGATAATTGTAATCCATCTTTATTGGATTCAAGAACTTTTATTTCAATTTGATCATTAATATTCAATTCGATTTTTTGAAATAATTCTAAGTTAATAATTTGTTGACCTGCGCCACCATCAACGGAAATCGAGATTGATGTATTACGTAGATCAACAACGCTTGCTCTAAATTTATCGCCCTTAGATAAATTCAATTGTTCAATTTCAGTAGGTTTTGTCAACATTAGTTCGCTGACATCTGTTGACCTCATAACTCCATATGTCATATAATCATCTCCGTTCTACTAACTATGTCGGTAAGAACAAACGAAAACATAAGACCATAATAATTCTAAAGTTAGTACTCCTTTTTCCTTTAAATCAATAATTTGTTTTTCATACACTTCGTTTGGAAAAATATAGCGGTAATTCCTCCCCATTTATTATCAACTTAATTTATTCATAACCAAAAAAACACGACCCGGTCCAGTTAAAATTCTGTCCCTTATTCAAGTCTAAATCTTTTCCATTAACAAGATTAAAGTAAGTTTTTCCATATTCCAAAGAAAAGCATTTTGCTAAGTCTTCTTCTTTATATTGATAATTCCCTAATCCGCCCTCATTTAAAGTAACTCTTAAATAATAACCATTAAAATCTCTTAAAGTATATTCACTTGAAGTCTTTGAATCAGTATACTGATAAATATTGTTTTTTGAGCTATTCTTGTATTCTATTGTATTCCATATTGCATTTTGAGTTTGTAAACCATAGTATTTGTGAATAGTTAAATCTTCTTTTGCAGTACCTAATACATCTATGTCAATCATTTGATTTGTAACAGTATATGTCACTGATTCATCTAATATATAATTGGTTGAATTATTGCCTTTTATCTCATTGCAGACATTTATTATCAATTCATCTCCAGATACCCACTCATTTTTATTAATATTGTATCCATCTAAATTTATAGTTACTGTCTTACTTCTTCCTGTTTCCCCACCCGTTCCATTTCCATTCGACCCATGCCAACCACCTGTAAATCGTCCGGTATTCTCTGAATTCGAATCACTCGTCATTATATACGGTCCAATAAAGTCAGTTCCAATATTGAACGCATTCGTAGAACCATTTTCAATTTTTGATAAGGAGTATATTCCATTTACCCCACCATAGTTAAATTGGATCATCTCTTCTTTCCCATTTTGCAATAACATTTTCACTAGTAGAACATTGTCCTCATCTAAATATACATTTAAAGAAATCGGGGAGACCGAAACAGTGCGACTCTTATCGTTCGTTCTTTTTAGCATAACGAGCGCTTCCGCTCTTGTTGCCTTTTGTGCTGCCCTAAACGTATTGTCTGAATATCCTGTACTAATAGCATTGTCATTCATTAAATTTATACTATTTTCACTCTCTTTAGGCAATTCATCTTTAAATCTCATTTTATCCTTAGGAATCTCTAGTTTATGCTTTATGTTTGGTGTTCTTGCTAATATCGTTGCAATTTCACCTCTTGTAATATCTTTTGAAAAACCCAAGAATTCGTGAGGTAGAATAAGACCATTATCTAACGCCGTTTGAAGATAGGGGATGCGGACAAAACCCTTTGTTTCTTCACTTTGCAAATCATTAGTTCTCACTACTAAGGCGATAAACTCGGCTACTGTAACATTGTTACTAGGCCTTAAAGTCCCATCAGAATATCCTTCAACATATTTCCCAATAGATGAGATGTAAGGAAAAAACCAATCATTTTTCGAGACATCCCGCAAAGTAACAGCACTAAAAATATTTTGTGATAACAATAAAAGCATTCCAATTATTGCAATCATTTGAATTTGTTTTTTCATATTCTATCATCTCGTTTCATTATAAATATGTATCTTCTAATTTCCATCTTTCATTTTATCATATAATAAAAAATCACACTTGAATTTTTTTTCTAGATAAATTAAGAAGGTGAATCTTTGGATACGCTTAATGTATCACATGCCATTTGCATATTGACGTTGCCGTCAATCATTCATTCGATAACTTCCAATTTTGTTTCTAGACTATACTTTGCGATAACAAAGCACCCCAAAAAATTTGTTGTTACACTTTATATGTTACACAAACGAATATTGAATATGGCATTTGAATATAACTTACTGTTCTTATAGGTGATGTTTATACATTGCAGGAATACTTAAAATTTAAGGGCATTTATGACAACTAGGCTAATGACATATTGAATTTCAATTGAGGAGAGGACGAATCTTGAAGAAAAAAGAATTTCTAATAAATATAGCAGTTATTGTAATTGGATATCTATTGCTCTTTAGCAGTTATACAATAAACAATAATATACAAAAAGGACTTAATATGTTAACGGTTTCTAGTTTCAGCATTTTATTATTGGGATTAAGTTTATCACTATTTGGTCTATTAATTGAATACAAAACAGTTATTAAAGCAATTAAAACAGGCGTTAGTATCAATAGACTGAAACTTGTTCTAGCCATAATACTCTTAATTGTTTCCTGTTTGCCATATAATTTTTTAGCCCAAATAATAGGCCCTATAAGTCGTACAATTGCATTCATGACAAATTCTGGCATAATAAGGAATGTTTTCAGTATTTTAAGCGGTATATTAATAGCAAAATCACTATTGATTGAGAAAAATATTAACTAACTTTGAAATGAAAATTTAAGTATAAAACAGTGCGTCGGTAGATATATAGAATGAAATCTATACTAAATAAACCCAATCCCTTGATATATAAGGGATTGGGTTTTAATATGTGTACTAAAAGATTATTCCAAAACCATTGTCATTATTAATCTGATATATCTAATATTTCTACTATATTCACAAACTGGGATGTCCCTACTTGTGATTTATTCAAATGATAATCTTTCACACGTAAAGTAATCAATTTATCTTCTATTTCCTTACCTTCAATCATTTCTTTAAATTCTTCTATATTACTGATTCTATATTGAATTTCTTCTTGCGAATTATAGGAATTTATAGGTTTTATTACCTCATCATTCTCATGTGATAGTTATAATATTATTATCCCTAACCAATAGTTCATTAACTTCCTTCATGCTTTCTATCTCTTGATCCAAAAGATTAATATCATCCCTTAAGTCTCTGATAACATTTAAATATTTATCTAATTTGATTTGATTTTCATCCGCATTAATATTTAACTCATCCAATTGTGCATTTAGCTCAGTTGTTTCTTTTTCTAATGTACTTGTTTCCTTCTCATATTCCACCAATTGTGAATCATCTATATTATTTTCATCATATTCTTTTATGCAACTCGTCATCAAAAACAAAATAATCACTAAGACTAATAACTCTTTTATTCTCATTTTCTAAACTCCAATCCATTAACCTGATTATATGAAATAATGTCCAACTTCTCAAAAGTGAAACAAACAGTGTAAAATTCATTATAACATATTCAATGCCAGGATTGACGGGAAGGGGTTTCGATAGAAGTATTTGAAGAATAGAAGATTATGTGGAAGGGTTATGGCGGTGGTGTTTTAACTCTAGAGTGTTGTACGAGAAACGTAGAAAACTCCTTTGAAGTCTTGGCTACGGTCTACGAGAAGGTGTTTTCGGTTACTGTTTGCTTAATAGTACTGAAAAAAGGGTTACAAAGTCAAATTCAGTTGTGAAAAAGATTGCTTATGTGTTGTATTCTAGGTATAATTAACTTTCGTTCTTAGTTTATTGATTATACCTAAAAAATGAATATACACATTGTGACAACATCCAAGAAGGGCAATTTATGCTATCTATAAGAAAACGTAAAACAAAAGATACAAATGATATTGAATTAATTAGAACAGAAATTCGAGAAGAAATAAGATTAGAGATTTTTGCAGAAGAAAGCAAAAAAATGAAAGAGTTTGTAAGCAAGGTTAACAGCCTCTTGAAGTTTACAACCGAACAAGATTATGTTAAAGATATGCTAATGGATATTGATAATCAAACATCAATGGTTGAAGGGATTGCTTCAAGTAGTCAACAGATGACGGCCACAATTGAAGATATTTCTAATTACGTTCAGACTTCAAATCAAAAAACGACTTCTTCGATTAATGTTACTTATGAATCTCTTGAAGAAATCAACAATGCATATAAAGATATTCAAGTTGCGTTTCAAAAAGCGTCTGAATTAAAATCTACGATGAATGAAGTTAATGCTGAAGCGGATAAGATTCATGATATGGTTTCTATCATTAAAAGTGTGGCAGATCAAACAAATCTTCTTGCATTAAACGCCTCCATTGAGGCTGCAAGAGCCGGTGAACATGGTAGAGGATTTGCTGTTGTTGCTAATGAAATTAATAAACTGGCTGAAAACACGAAGGAACAAGTAAATTTCATTACCAATACTGTCGATGCTTTATCAAGTAAAGTCAATACGACTGATACTGTTCTGAACGAAGCGACATCTATTTTTTCCGTTAGTAATATTCGGATGAATAAAGCAGTAGGTTCTTTGGATATTGTTAAAAAAGAACTTGAGAATATCAGTGATGCATTTATGGAAATCAGTGCAAATGTTGAAGAGCAGACGGCAGCATCACAGGAAATATCGACTTCAATTATGATTGTTAATGAGAAAACTCAAATAATTACCAAAGAGACAAAAAAGACAGGTCAAACATTTAATGATATTTCTAATATGATTGATATTATTCGTCTTGAATCTTTGGCCGTTGTGGATGACTTAGATACTAAAACTCAAATCGAAATTTGTATAAGTGATCATTTAATTTGGAGATGGAAAGTTTACAATATGATTATTGGAAATTCGAACTTATCTGAAACAGAAGTTGGAACACATCATACCTGTAGACTTGGAAAATGGCTTGATACTACTAATTTTGAAGATTCGGAATTACTAAGTTCTATATCAAAACTGGAAAAACCACATTCCTCTTTGCATGAGTTTGCTAAGAAAGCAATACAAGCTTTTAATCGTGGAAATGTTACCGAAGCAGAAACTTTTCTTGAAGAGATGGATAAGGTGTCAAAAGAAGTTGTTGTATTGTTAAATATCATGAAAAAAAGAATAAAAAAACTATAATAGTTAATTTAATTTGACATGTAAAAAGGTGATGGCGGAGGTTTTTCATGGTTTTAGGCACTAAAAAAACACCCTCTCCACGAATTCTTTGATTCTGGAGGGCTGTTTTTGATATCTTTATTGTTTTGGATTTGTAACTTAGTCAGATTTTCTTTCACATTAATAATTCTTATCATAGAACATGTCAATTTCTGATGCATCAATATTCAAGAATGCTTCTTTTTTTATTAGTTCTTTTCATTAAGAATCTTTTCAACTTCACTTCTGATATTCGGACTATACTTTTTACCGCCATACTCCATCCAGTTTGTTATCATGACTTTTGCTTTTTCACCCTTTATACTGATCTCAATCAAATATGACCATCCACCACGAGGTAAAATGTCAAATTTTTTACTGAATTTTTCATTATTAAAAAGTTGTACGATTTCATTTTCTTGTTCATCAGATAATTGATAAAATTCACCCGTCTCTCCGTCTCTAATTGATATAATATCAAAATCATTTTCATTTAATTCTTTAGCCGGATTTATAAAGAAGTATGAAAACATAAAAATACAACTAAAGAAATAATAGCCAATAAAACAATCTTTTTCTTCACGCCGTGCCTCCTATTATTCTGTTGCTATAACATTCAACTTCATACTTTCATTAACATCACTGCGGTTAATAGATATATAATCAAAAATAGTCGATATCATCCACTGCCCCACATAACTATGATCCAATCCGAATCTTTAGTTTCCTTCACTAAATAGTACTGCCACTTATAAGTGCCATTATCAAAGCCTCCACCAAATCCACTCTTATATTCGACTGAAAAAGAAACATCCACACAAACATAATCATATGGATTATCAAACCAAGCGTCATTCCAGCCACCTTTATCTTCACGTTTAACACAACTCTCCAATGTCACAAAGTTTAAATTCTGTAAATCAAAATCTGCACTTCTTTTACTTTCTTTCACTAAACTATCCATATTTGACTCATTCTTATCACTCCAGTAAGTAAAATATAATTCAACAATTTCTTCAGGTGATAAATCATTTGTTTCTTTAGACATTTCATTCGTACAACTTGTACTACTCATAATTATTATTACAATGACCACTACTATTTTTTCGAACATATTTTTACTCATATGCACCCCTTCCTAATCTTAAAATCCTCTGTTACAATCTATATCTAATTATTTATTCTTGTCCATTTATTACAGAATAAATTTAATAGTTCAATAGTTACTAATCTCTCTTTATCTGACTCTATCGGTTGTGTTATATTTATTGAATTAATGGCATCATCTAGGATGTTCCCCAGATATAATTCATACCATTCCTTACCCGTACTCCATCTTTTATCCTCAATATCCTCACCTAACAACTCCGAACAGGCTATAGCCAATAGGTATTCTCTCAAACCATTTTCTTCACTGACTCTTAGTTTTTCCAGCATGATATCCAGTGCCTCTTCACCTAATCCAATGAGGTAATCATAATCCTTATTATCTTCAATATAGTCATAGGGATTTGATGAGAACATTGCTTTTTCATTATCCATAATCGATTTAAGTCGTCTATTTATAATCTGGCTCATAGGTTCCAATTCTGTCCCAAGATCCATAGCATGCCACTTGACTTCGTCTTTAAAAACACCGGTAACTCTGGCATTATAATAAACATCATCAATATAACAACCAACAAGAATTTTTAATTGTTGATTATTCATCTTTAATGCTCCTTCGGATATATCCGGCTCTTCAGCAATCGTCACGTCTTTACGTGCAATCTTCTCTATCGCAACTTCTATACCTTCAATATTCATCTCAATGATAGCATCTATGTCGTTATTCATAAGTTGTTTCATACCTATGCTTTTCACTTCATCAAAGACATATTCATTATCGTATTTAATCCCAGCACCTTTCTCCTCTTCTACTTCAATCACTTTCCTATTTTTTAGAATGTATATAACAAGACTTCTTAAACCCTTAGGTAAATGGTAGTAAGGCGATCCTATTTCTGTTTTTTCAAGACTAACATTTCCATAATATCCATCTAAATACAATGTAATACGAGTCGTTTGAAATGATTCTTCTGATAAATCCGTTGCAGACTCACCCTTTTTACATCCTACATTGATTAAGCCTATACCAATAATTATTATGCAAACATATAATAAGTGTTTCATAAAACTCGCCCTTCCTCCTGAAATCATACATCATGTACTAATTTTGACGATATAGATTCCATAATGTTCCCGAAACTTTAGTACCATATACCAAAATCCTATCAATCTGTTCTACTAACGCCAAAATTTTCTCATCAGGTTCACTCATGTAATAGACAAAATACGCATTATGTATAATCTGATAGGTTTTCCATGCAAAATAGTCAATAGTCGACCGCTCTTTTAGATCAATAATTCGTATTGGAACAACGACCCTACCCTCTCCATCTATCTTTGCTATTACACCTTTGTAGCCATAATCAAATTTTGCTACCTCGTTAAAGTCATCTACATCCTTCAACTTTCTCCCTTTTTTTGTGCTAATAATCTTATGAAGTTCATTGATGACCTCTGGGTCTCTATAAATGTAAGATTGTATGACACCATTTACTACATCATATTTCATGAACTCACTTGGAGGGTTCATCGTAATCATTGATGGCGGATATTCTTCATTGATTTTCACAATATATGTTGTCAAAACCCCTAATAAAATAATCACCAATAGTAGTAACATTGCCTTTCTCACGAACACACCTCCATTGCAGTATATACTCTTTTGAATTTAACATATGCCATTATTATACACCAATGTAATTCAGCATGTTATTTCTTAATAAAATTGTAAATTTTTCAGTATAAAAATCTCATTGATTTGTTGATATCTCATCGGTAGGATGTTGATGTTTATTCGATACACACTCTTTACAGAAGGTTTTCCTTATTTTTCCATAATAAAAATGGCCTATCCAGTTTATTAGATGGCCATTTCTTATTATCTTTTTATCAAACTCCACAAACTTCAATTTGGGTTCAGATGTTGTGGATGTTTATTGTTGTTTATCATCTTGCTAAAAACTTAAAAATCAGTACGACCTTCAAGAGCTCGTAGCAAGGTAATCTCATCAACATATTCAAGGTCTCCACCAACAGGGACACCATTGGCAATACGAGACACTCTTATCTCAAAAGGTTTAAGTAATTTACTTAAATATACTGCCGTTGTTTCACCCTCTACGGTTGAACCCGTTGCCAGAATTATTTCTGTGATCGCATCATCCGTTAATCTTGTCAGCAGTTCCTTGATACGTATATCATTGGGACCAATACCAAGCATGGGTGATATTGAACCATGTAGTACATGATATAAGCCTCTATATTGTCTAGTTCTTTCATAAGCAACTAAATCTTTAGATTCTTCGACAACCATAATTATTGACTTGTCCCTCTTTTCACTTTTGCAAATAGGACATAACTCATCATCCGTAATAGTGCAGCAACGAATACAGTATTTCGTGTATTTTTTAGCTTCCACTAAAGCTTTAGAAAATCTTTGCGCTACTTCCTCTGGTTGATTTACTATATAAAAAGCAAGGCGTTGTGCAGTTTTCACCCCAATGCCTGGCAATTTAGAAAATTCCTCGATTAGTTTCTTAATATGTTTCCCGTAATAATCCATTATTTTTGGCTAGATCATACCTCCTGGTAAGTCTAATCCTCCTGTCAATTTTGACATTTCACTGTTTACACTTTCATCAGCTGTCTTTATTGCTTGATTAACTGCTGCTATGATTAGATCTTCTAACATTTCAACATCATCTGGATCAACTGCATCTGGATCAATTGTGATTTTTTTGAGTTCTTTCTTACCTGTCACTACTGCCTTAACAACACCACCACCAACAATTGCTTCAAACTCTTTCAAATCCAAATCTTCTTGCACTGTTGCCATTTTAGCTTGCATCTTTTGCGCTTGCTTCATTAGGTTGTTCATATTGTTTGGATTACCGCCACCTGGAAAACCGCCTCTTTTTGCCATTGTATTTCCTCCTATAAATATTATTTAATCTCAACTTCAAATTTGATTTTTGAGCGTATTGAATTTATTGCTCTTTCAATATCTTCAAAGTTACCATCGTTGTTCGCTGTATAGTCTTTTTCTGCAATAATGTTCAAATCAAAGTTCTTCTTATGTAGCTTCGCTAATACGCTTACTATTCTACCTATATTTTCTTCTTCTGACAAGGTATTCTTTTGGATATTGTTTTTACAAATAATTGTTAGTTTGTCATCATCCATATAAAATGGCAATGATTCTTTAAGCGCTGCCTTTATGAGCCCTGATGAATTCATTATGACCTTAGGCCAATCCTTTATTGCTTTCTTGATGTCATCAGGAAACGCATCCGTATTAATCTCTTTTTTGGGGGAAGTTTTCACTTCTTCTTCCGCTCTTGGTTCATGTGTTTGTTCGAATCTTTCAACTTGTAACATTCCAGAGTGAATCTGTTGCTCTATTTGATTAAGTCTTGATAACATCGCATCATTATCTGTGTTAAGTGCGGGTTGACAGAGCTTAATCATCTCAATTTCTATGAGTGTACGTTTGCCTGACATATACTTAATTTGAGCGTCTAAATCTGAGAAAGATTTTATTAAATGTATAATTGTACTTTCATCAACATCTTTGCTCTGCTTAAGTAATACTTCATAAACATCGGTTGATACGTCCAACAGAGAACTAGGCTCACTAATCGCATTAACCAAAAGGAGATTTCTCAAATAAATGATTTCATCTAATAGAAATTGGCTAAGATCTCGACCTTGCATTACAATTTTTTCAATTAATTCCATCGCTATCTTCGTATTTCGAGTAATGATGCTCTGGGTTAATTCATAAAAAACATCTGTATCAACTGCTCCAAGCACTTCTAGCACCTTATCCAAGGTTATTGTTTCCCCTAAATAGAATGCAATACATTGATCTAGAACACTTAGTCCATCTCTCATCGAACCATCAGCCACTTTTGAAATATAACGAACAGCATTTGTATCCGCTTCAATTTCTTCTTCTTCAAGATAATGTGCAAGAGTTGTTGCAATTACATCTGTTGAAATCCTTTTAAAGTCATAACGTTGACACCTAGATAGGATTGTTGCCGGAATTTTATGTGGCTCGGTTGTTGCTAGTATAAATTTCACATGACTTGGTGGTTCCTCTAATGTCTTAAGTAATGCATTAAATGCCCCTGCGCTCAACATATGAACCTCGTCAATAATATACACTTTGTATTTACCTTCTGTCGGTGTATAACGCACTTCTTCACGAATCTCACGAATATTATCAACACCATTGTTAGACGCTGCATCTATCTCGATTACATTCAGATTTTGATGGTTCAACATATGCTGACAAATTTCGCATGTATTACAAGGACTTCCTTGTATTGGATTTTCGCAATTTACTGCTCTCGCAAAAATCTTAGCTGTACTGGTTTTTCCTGTTCCTCTAGTTCCGCAAAACAAATATGCATGCGATGTCCTATTAGCCATTACCTGATTAGTTAAAGTTCGAACGATATGATCTTGACCAACTAAATCATCAAAATGATCGGGTCTCCATTTTCTGTAAAGTGCTTGATAACTCATATAATTACCTCTCTGATAGGAACATTTATTCTCATTACATTCTAACACATTGCCTACGTTATTTCTAGTCATTCGGATAGCAAATCAAGAGAAAACTCTGGGTTTGGAAAAGACTTGGTTGTTTGGGTTGCAATAGATCTTGGTGCAACTTAACTTGGAGCTTTGATGATTGAACCGGTCGTTTATATCGCTATAGATATTGGTGCAACCTACCTTGGTTTTTTGGAGATTGAACTGGTCGTTTGAGTCGCCATATTTGTATCCTTTGCATTGTTCTTTTAATCCCTTAGCTGAGGCATATGGCAATGTATCGGATAGTTCTCAGGTACTGCCACGTAGGACTTTGAATCACTGGCCAAATTTTCTTACGAGGCCG
>Ga0314774_1000829_pt1 | contig 22025 bp, 19 predicted proteins | sample MetaGCBIA2018_FD_204515 | JGI IMG/M metagenome (GOLD analysis project Ga0314774, IMG submission 204515) | Cryopeg brine microbial communities from Beaufort Sea near Barrow, Alaska, United States - CBIA 2018 | ecosystem: Environmental > Aquatic > Marine > Coastal | place: USA: Alaska | collected...
CGGACTGGGCACGACCGCGAAGAGGGGCCGCATCGGCTACCATAGTTGCGCACCTTCATGCCGAAGGTGACGACGCGCGCCATTCGCCCGCCCACATCGTTCATCCGATGAGGTAGGGCGCCGGGACAGCGATGGTCCGGGGAAACCCGGTGCTGAACCGCGTTGGTGCTAGGGGCCGCCCGTCAAGGGCGGCCATCAACCGAAAAACCGGAACGGGTCAGCTCGTTCCCCCTCACATGCGCGCATACGGCGCGCGGAATAAGGATCTGCCATGGCAGTCGTGACGATGCGCGAAATGCTGGACGCCGGTGTGCACTTTGGACACCAGACCAGCCGCTGGAACCCCAAGATGAAGCGATTCATCCTTGCCGAGCGCAACGGTAACTACATCATCGACCTGCAGCAGTCGCTCGCAATGATCGACGCCGCGTACGAGTTTGTGCGCGAGACCGTCGCCCACGGCGGAACCGTGCTGTTCGTCGGCACCAAGCGTCAGGCGCAGTCGACCATCTCTGAGCAGGCCGCTCGCGTGGGTATGCCCTACGTCAACGAGCGCTGGCTCGGCGGCATGCTGACCAACTTCCAGACGGTCAGCAAGCGCGTGGCGCGACTCAAGGAACTTGAAGAACTCGACTTCGACGACGTCGCGGGCTCGGGCCGCACCAAGAAGGAACTCCTCATCCTCCGCCGCGAGAAGGACAAGCTGCTGAAGGTGCTCAACGGCATCCGCGACATGGGCAAGACGCCCTCCGTCGTGTGGATCGTTGACACGAACAAGGAGCACCTTGCCGTTGACGAGGCCAAGAAGTTGGGCATCCCGATCGTCGCCATCCTCGACTCCAACTGCGACCCCGACTCGGTTCAGTACGGCATCCCCGGAAACGACGACGCGATTCGCTCGGTGGGCCTGCTCACTCGTGTGATCTCGGACGCCATCGCCGAAGGCATCAAGCAGCGCTACGCCGCGAAGTCCGGCGACGAGGCCGAGCCGACCGCCGAGATCGAGCCGCTCGCCGCGTGGGAGCAGGAGCTGCTTGACGGCGCCGAGAAGCCCGCCGCCGACGCCAAGGACGACGCTGCCCCGGCAGAAGCGCCCGCCGCCGACGCCAAGGACGACGCTGCCCCGGCAAAAGAGGCCAAGGACGAGGCTGCCACCGCTGAGGCAAAGCCGGCCAAGAAGCCCGCAGCCAAGAAGGCTGTAGCGGAAGAGCCTGCAGACGAAGCGCCTGCGGATCAAGCGCCTGCAGACGAAGCGCCCGCTGAGAAGAAGCCCGCAGCCAAGAAGGCCGCTGCCAAGCCGGCCGCCAAGAAGACGACCAGCACGGCTGCCGCAGACGATGCGGCGCCTGCCGACACCAAGTAAGGAACGATATGGCGAACTACACAGTTGCCGACATCCAGGCCCTGCGTGAGCGCACGGGTGCTGGCATGCTCGACGTGAAGAAGGCGCTCGACGAGGCGGATGGCGACCTGGACAAGGCCGTCGACGTCTTGCGCGTCAAGGGCCTCAAGGGCGTTTCCAAGCGCGAGGGCCGCTCGGCCTCAGAGGGCTTGGTCATCACCCACATCGCCGACGGCGGTGCGGGCCAGGTGGGCACGCTTATTGAGATCAACTCCGAGACCGACTTTGTCGCAAAGAACGACAAGTTCGTGACGCTCGCCGAGACGGTCCTCAAGGCCGTCGTCGACGCCGGCGCCGCCGACATCGACGCTGCGCTATCCGCACCCGTCGAGGGCAAGACCGTCAAGGACTTCATCGACGAAAATGCAGGCGTGCTGGGCGAGAAGATCGTCTTGCGCCGAGTGGCGCGTATCGAGGCCCCCGTGGTCGTCGACTACCTCCACAAGACCAACAAGGATCTGCCCGCGCAGGTGGGCGTCCTAGTCGGCTCCGATGACAAGGCAGGCGAGGTCGCTCGCGACATCGCCATGCACATCGCTGCGTACTCGCCGCTTTACCTCAGCCGCGACGAAATCGCCGCGGACGTGGTGGAGAACGAGCGCCGCGTTGCCGAGGAGACCTCGCGCAACGAGGGCAAGCCCGAGGCCGCCATGCCCAAGATCATCGAGGGTCGGATGAACGGCTTCTACAAGGAGAACGTGCTGCCCGAGCAGGCCTTCGCCAAGGACCCCAAGACCACGGTCGGCAAGGTTGTTGAGGCGACTGGCGGCGAGGTAGTCGCCTTCGCCCGTTTCCGTGTGGGAGCCTAAGACCCAACACAGCCAATTGCCCACGCGCCGCGAGGAGGATCTGATGCCCGATGTCACTGAAGAGTCGGGCTCAGTGCCTCCCACGGTGCGGCGCGTATTGCTCAAACTGTCGGGCGAGATGTTCGGCGGCGGCGCCGTCGGCCTCGACCCGATCATCGTGCGCCGGGTCGCCGAGGAGATCGCGGTGGCAATCCGCGACGGCGTGGAAGTCGCGATCGTGGTGGGCGGCGGCAACTTCTTCCGTGGGGCGGAATTGAGCGCCTCCGGCATGGAGAGGGCTCGCGCTGACTACATGGGCATGCTCGGCACGGTCATGAATGCGCTCGCGCTTCAGGACTTCCTTGAGCAGGCGGGAGTGGCGACGCGCGTGCAGACCGCCATCACGATGGGTCAGGTCGCGGAGCCCTACATCCCCTTGCGAGCCATCAGGCACCTGCAGAAGGGCCGTGTGGTGATCTTCGCGGCAGGCGCGGGAATGCCGTACTTCTCGACCGACACCGTGTCGGTGCAGAGGGCTCTCGAGACGGGCTGCTCCGAGGTTATTGTTGGCAAGAACGGCGTGGACGCCGTGTACTCCGCGGACCCGCGCAAGGATCCTTCAGCGGTGCGACTTGAGCACGTCACGTATCGCGACGCGCTTCAACGGCGGTTGAACGTGCTGGACGCTGCGGCATTCAGCCTAGGTATGGAAAACGGCCTGCCGATGGTGGTGTTTGGGCTCGAAGAACCCGGAAACGTCACTCGCGCGCTGACCGGTGAGAGAATCGGCACGCGGGTAACCCCTTAGGGTCGCCGCACGGAAGGAATAGACGTGATTGACGAGATCCTCCTCGAAGCAGAGGAAAACATGGACAACGCAGTGGAAGTCGCCAAGGACAACATGGCTGGCATCCGCACGGGGCACGCCTCGACGGCCATGTTCGTTCACCTTGCCGTCGACTACTACGGAGCGCCGACGCCCCTGCAGCAGTTGGCTTCGATCTCCATCCCCGAGCCCCGCACCGTCGTGATTGCTCCCTATGACGCGTCGGCCAAGAAGGACATCGAGGCCGCGCTGCGCAAGTCCGATCTGGGCGTGAATCCGTCGGACGACGGTCAGGTGTTGCGCATCAACATGCCCGAATTGACGGAGGAGCGTCGCCGCGAATACGTGAAGCTCGCGAAGCACCGCGCGGAGGATTCTCGAGTGACGGTGCGCAACATGCGACGCAAGAGCAAGGACATGATTGATGCCGCCGTCAAGGGTGGCGACGTGGGCGAGGACGAGGGCTCGCGGGCTGAGAAGGAACTCGACGCGCTCACCAAGAAGCACGTTGACGCCATCGACGCTCTGCTCGCCCACAAGGAGAGCGAGCTCCTCGAGGTCTGATGGCTCGCGAAGACGCAGAGCACACGCTTCCCGCAAGCGAGGAGCCTCGCAGCGCGGAGGCGGGGCAGGAGCGTCCCGGTAAGCGGCATCGCGCCGTCGACCTGTTTTCTCCGCATCACTACCGCGCTTTGCAGCTGAGCCTTTTTGACCGCAAGAAGGGCGGAGGTGAGCCTGAGGCAACAGGTGCCGCCTGGGAAGACGATGTCTCCGACCCCCCCTTGATGTCGGATGCTCCAGCGGCTCGCGCCGCGCGCGAGGTGGCTCCCGGCACGGTGCACCGCCGCGACGGCCACCTGTTCGCGCCGATTTCGATATCGCCGGACGGGCACGAGGACGCCGACGCGACGGCAGAGCCATCCGACGGTGGGCACCTCGATCCGGAATCCCCGGAGCTGGAACAGGATCGCCAGAGCGCAGGGGATTACCCCACAGAGGTATTCGCCGGGGCAGAGTATTCCTCTCCCGACGCGGACGCCAGCCTCGAAACCCGTGATGGGGACGACGGCAAGCCGCCTCGCGCCTCCCGCGACTTCGTGGCCGCCACCACGGTGGGGCTTCTGCTGCTCGGTGTGACGCTCGCGTCAGCGTGGTACCATCCCACCGCCTTTGCCATCTTGGTGTACGGACTCTGCATCGCCGCAGTGATCGAGTGGAAGAGGGCTCTCGAGAGGCACGGTCGCCGGGTGCCCGCGATTCCGCTGGTTGCCGCGACCGTGGGTCTGGGAGTCGCGACCCATTTTGCAAAGCCCGAGGGGCTGGTCGTCGCGCTCCTGGTGGGCTGTGCGGGGATAGTCGCCTGGCGCATCGGCGACGAACGCGTGGAGAACACCCTCGCGGATTCCTTGGCGGGTGTGCTGACGTTGCTGTGGATCCCCTTCCTGGCATCGTTCCTGTACCTGCTGGAGCTGGCAGACGACGGCTGGCAGCGCGTGTTCATCGTGGTGCTGGCCGTGGTCGGCAACGACACCGGCGCGCTGGTACTCGGCATGCTGTTTGGAAAGCACAAGCTCCTTGAGCGCGTGAGCCCGGCCAAGACGTGGGAGGGCGCAATCGGCGGCGTTCTGGTTGGCACCGTTGCGGCCTCAGTCGCCGCGTGGTTCTTCTTTGAAGGCCAGTGGTACATCGGCGCCGCCGTCGGCGGCGCGGTGACCCTTGCCGCGATTGTGGGAGATCTCGCGGAGAGCGCGCTCAAGCGCGACATCCGCGTGAAGGACATGTCTCAAGCGCTTCCGGGTCACGGCGGGATTCTTGACCGGATCGACTCGTTGCTGTTTGCCGCGCCCGTGGGGTACGTTGTGTTCGCCATTTTCCTTGGCACGTTGGGAGGCGGTGGCCTATGACAGACAACGCGAAGCCGCCCGTCATCCAGATGGCCGCGCCGAAGCGGGGCAAGCCGCCCGTGCACTTTGCGGACCTCGACGCCGATGGGCGTGCCGCCGCCGTCAAGGACCTGGGGCAACCCGCGTTCAGGGCGTCGCAATTGAACACCCACTACTTCACACACCTCACCGTTGACCCCGACGAGATGAGCGATCTTCCAGCCGATGGCCGCGCGGCGTTGGCGGAGGCACTGTTCCCGCCGCTCATGACCCAGGTGCGCACGCTCGCGGCCGACAAGGGGGCCACGGTCAAGACGTTGTGGTCACTGCACGATGGCGTCAAGGTCGAATCCGTCCTCATGAAGTACCCGGAGCGGGCGACGCTGTGCGTGACGAGCCAGGCGGGTTGCGGCATGGCGTGTCCGTTCTGCGCGACGGGTCAGATGGGCCTCACGAGAAACCTCTCCGCTGCGGAGATCATTGAACAGGTGCGCCTCGCGGCGCGCGCGTCGCGCGACGGAGTGCTCGGCGGAGATCCCGTGCGACTGTCGAACGTGGTGTTCATGGGGATGGGCGAGCCGTTGGCCAACTACAAGGCGGTCATGGCGGCAGTGCGTGCGCTGGTGGCGCCGGCTCCGTACGGATTCGGGCTTTCCGCCCGCCACGTCACTGTGTCGACAGTGGGCCTGGTACCAGCGATGGACAAGCTGACGGCCGAGGGAATTCCTGTGACGTTGGCAGTGTCTCTCCATGCGCCGGATGACGAGTTGCGCAACGAGTTGGTGCCGATCAACAACCGTTACAGCGTGGACCAGACGCTTGACGCCGCGCGCAGGTACTTCGACGCCACCGGCCGCCGCGTCAGCATTGAGTACGCGCTCATCCGCGACATGAATGACCAAGCGCACCGCGCCGACCTCCTAGGGCGCAAGCTCATGGAGCGTGGAACCGGGTGGGTCCACGTCAACCCCATCCCGTTGAACCCAACCCCGGGTAGCAAGTGGACGGCATCCGACCCCAAGGTCGAACAAGCTTTCGTCGACACGCTCGCGAGTCACGGCATCCCGGTCACAATCCGCGATACTCGTGGCAGCGACATCGATGGTGCATGCGGCCAATTGGCCATCAAGGAGGAGTCATGAGGGACCTGTTTCCGCACGCCGGATTCATGCGGACCGGGTATCACCTTGTTCAGGTGGACGAGTTCTTCGACCGGGCGCGAGCCGCCTATGAGCGGCCGATGCTCGACGACGGCGGCTTGTCCGCATTCGACGTGCGTCGTGCCGCTTTCGACATGAAGCGTGGGGGATACAAGACCGCCGCTGTGGATGCCGCGCTCGATCGACTCGAGACCGCGTTCGCCACGCGTGCGCGGGAGCAATTCGTCCGTGCCCATGGCCAAGAGGCCTGGATGAATCAGCTTGCTGAGCGCGCCCAGGTGCTCTACCCCAGACTTCGCCGCCCCAAGGGCGAGCGCTTCCGTCAGCCCGTGAAGTCGCGGCACGGCTACGACGCGCGTGAGGTCGATGTGCTGATCGATCGACTGATTGCCTTCTTCGACACCGGCGAGCACCTCACTCCTGAGGATCTCCGGCACGCCACGTTCAAGCGTCGCGGAAAGCGCGGCGCGTACGACGAACGCACCGTCGACGCTTTCGTTGCGCGTGCGGTGGACGTGCTCATGGGCGCTCAGTGACCCGTCGCACTGTCGCGCTGCTGGGATCCACGGGTTCCATCGGCACACAGGCGCTCGACGTGATCGGGCGCAACCCGGACCTCTTCGAGGTCACTGCGCTCGCAGCGGGAGGCAGCGATCCGGCTGCCATCGCCGCTCAGGCTGCGGCCACGCGTCCGGCGATCGTGGCGGTCGCGAACGCCGCAGCAGTGGAAGACGTGCGCTCCGCCTTGCGCGCCGCAGGCGTCGACGGTGTGGAGGTGACGGGCGGTGCCCAGGCCGTGGTGGACGCGGCGGCATCGGGCGCAGACGTGGTGCTGAATGGAATGACCGGTTCGGTGGGTCTCCGGCCCACTCTCGCCGCCCTCGCCGCGGGCTCGACGCTCGCGCTCGCCAACAAGGAGTCGCTGGTGGCGGGCGGGGCGCTCGTCAAGGCCGCTCTCCAGCGACCCGATCAGATCGTGCCGGTCGACTCCGAGCACTCCGCGCTCGCACAGGCCCTGAGATGCGGTGCCCGGGGCGAGGTCAAGAGGCTTGTGCTCACGGCATCGGGCGGCGCCTTCAGGGGCCGCACCAGGGAAGAACTGGCCCACGTGACCGTGGAGCAGGCGCTCAAGCACCCCAACTGGCTCATGGGCCCCGTGGTGACCATCAACTCGGCGAGCCTGGTCAACAAGGCACTCGAGGTGATCGAGGCTCACTGGCTCTTCGACATGCCGTACGCGCAGATCGACGTGGTGATTCACCCTCAGTCGATCGTGCACTCCATGGTCGAGTTTGTGGACGGCTCCACGATCGCGCAGGCCTCGCCACCCGACATGCGCCTCCCGATCGCGCTCGGAATTGGATGGCCAGACCGCGTGGCGGACGCGGTGCCGGGCCTTGACTGGTCCCGCGCATCGGCGTGGCAGTTTGAGCCTTTGGACGACGACGCCTTCCCCGCGATCTCCCTCGCCCGACACGCGGCCGCGGCGTCGGACCTTCACCCCGCCGTCTTCAACGCTGCGAACGAGCAGTGCGTGGCGGCGTTTGTTGCCGGAGCACTGCCGTTCCTTGGCATCGTCGACACGGTGCGTGCCGTCGTGGAGGAGTACAGCGCCCCCGGGGACATCACTCTGGAAGCGGTGGATGCCGCCGAGTCGTGGGCGCGGGCGAGAGCCGACGCCCTCATTGCCGCCCGGTAGCGCCCCCGCACTGGCTTACAGTGGTGCCATGCTCCAAGTGATCTTCATCGTCGTGTTCGCGATCGGTCTCATGCTGTCGATCGCTCTGCACGAGATGGGGCACCTGATTCCGGCCAAGCGTTTCGGCGTGAGGGTGAGCGAATATTTCGTGGGCTTCGGCTCGACGCTGTGGTCGACGCAACGAGGCGAGACCACGTACGGGATCAAGGCCTTCCCGCTCGGTGGCTACGTGCGGCTCGTGGGCATGGTGCCCCCGGGCGACGTGGTGAAGCCCGTCACGGTGCGCGGCTGGAGGCGGGACCTGATCGACGATGCCAGGGCTGCGTCCGAACTGGAGATCGGTCCCGATCGCGAGCGAGCCTTCTATCGCCTGTCCTGGTGGAAGAAGGCTGTCGTGATGTTCGGCGGCCCGTTCGTCAACCTGTTTCTCGCGGCACTCCTGTTCACCGTGGTCTTCTCCGGGATCGGGTCCCATGCGTCGACCCTGACGGTGCGCGAAACGGTGGCGTGCGTGCCTGCCATCGGCACCGTCGATTGCGCGCCAGGGGACCCCGTGTCGCCTGCGGTCGCCGCCGGGATTCAACCGGGCGACACGTTCGTGTCGGTTGACGGCGTCACGGTGGCCTCGTGGGCAGATGTGGCGGATTACGTGTCGCAGCGGCCGGGCGAGATCGTAGACATGACGGTGATGCGGGGCGACACGCTCGTGGATCTCACGCTCACCCCCGCGGCACGCCAACGACCGTCCACGGATGGATCAGGCTCGACCGACACCGTCGGGTACATGGGCGTCTTCTCGCAGACCGAGCGGGTCCGGCAGCCGCTGACCTCTGGTTTGGAGGTCACCGGCGAGTACATCGCGCAGACCGCGACGGTCATCACCCAGCTACCGCAGCAGTTGTGGCACGTCTCGCGTGCAGCCCTTGGCCTGGAGGAACGTTCTCAGGAGTCCGTCATGGGCCTGGTAGGCGTGGGGCGCGTTGCGGGCGAAGTCGGTGGCAACACCGATGCGGGCGTGACGACACTGGACAAGGTCGCCCAAATGCTATTGCTTCTTGGCGGCCTCAACCTCGCGCTATTCGTGTTCAACATGATCCCGCTGGTGCCGCTCGACGGCGGCCACATTGCGTCGGCCTTCTGGCAGGCCATCAAGAATCGGTGGGCACAGGCACGAAACCTCGCCCATCCCGCACCCGTCGACGTCGCGCGGATGATGCCGTTGGCATACTCGGTCTTTGGTGTGCTGATCCTCATGAGCCTGGTCCTGGTGGTGGCCGATATCGTCGCGCCGGTGCGCCTCACTTAGCGATTGCGCTTCGGGAAAACGTACACGCCTGGAATGAACTGAGGCCGAGGTTTGTGATACTGGCACTATGACTTCCATTGGACTCGGAATGCCGGCGATGCCTGCCCCCACTCTCGCGCCACGCCGCAAGACCCGCAAGATCAAGGTGGGAAGCGTCTACGTAGGCGGCGACGCGCCCGTTTCGGTGCAATCGATGTGCACCACCAAGACGGAGGACGTCAACGCGACCCTCCAACAGATCGCGGAGTTGACGGCGGCCGGTTGCGACATCGTGCGCGTCGCTTGTCCCACACAGGACGACGCCGATGCCTTGCCAGCGATCGCGAAGAAGTCGAACATCCCCGTGATCGCCGACATCCACTTCCAGCCCAAGTACGTGTTCGCCGCGATCGAGGCCGGTTGCGCGGCCGTGCGCGTGAATCCCGGCAACATCCGCAGGTTTGACGACCAGATCAAGGAGATCGCGCAGGCCGCGAAGGACCACGGCACGTCGATCCGCATCGGCGTCAACGCCGGCTCCCTTGACCCCCGGCTGCTGAAGAAGTACGGCAAGGCCACGCCCGAGGCGCTCGTCGAGTCCGCCGTGTGGGAGGCCAGCCTCTTCGAAGAGCACGACTTCCACGACTTCAAGATTTCGGTCAAGCACAACGACCCCGTGGTGATGGTGCGGGCCTACGAGATGCTGAGCGAGCGCGGCGACTGGCCGTTGCACCTCGGCGTCACCGAGGCCGGACCCGCGTTCCAGGGCACCATCAAGTCCGCGACCGCCTTCGGAGCTCTGCTGAGCCAAGGCATCGGCGACACCATTCGCGTGTCACTGTCGGCGCCCCCTGTCGAAGAGGTCAAGGTGGGCATCCAGATTCTCCAGAGCCTCAACCTCAAGGAGCGCAAGCTCGAGATCGTGTCGTGCCCCTCCTGTGGGCGCGCGCAGGTAGACGTATACGAGTTGGCCGAGAAGGTCACTGCGGGCCTCGAAGGCATGGAGGTGCCGTTGCGCGTCGCCGTCATGGGATGCGTCGTGAACGGACCTGGCGAGGCGCGTGAGGCCGACCTCGGCGTGGCGTCGGGCAACGGCAAGGGCCAGATCTTCGTGAAGGGCGAGGTCATCAAGACAGTCGCAGAGAAGGACATCGTCGAGACGCTGATCGAAGAGGCGATGAAGTTGGCCGCCACCATGGAGCCCGTGGAGGGCGGCGCCCCGCAGGTGGTTACCGCGGGATGACCGACTCGCTGTTGCGCAGAGGCCAGTATTCGCTGGTGCCTGCGCAACGCCGCGACCTGGCAGAGGCGCTCGACATGTGCGCTGCCGACGCCGTCGCGAACGTGGTGCCCGCGATGCATCTCGAGACCGCCTCAAAGGCAGGCATCGTGCCCAAGGGCCTGTGGGTGGTGCGCCGCCGCGGCCGCGCGTCGCGAAGCTTGGCAGGCGTGCTGTGGTGTGGGGCGAACCTGACCGCGGTCCTGCCCACCGAGAGCGACGAGGCGGACGATACCAGGGCGGAGGTCGCCGCGGCGATCGTGGCGCGACTGAGCAGGCCTGCGGCGCTTGTGGGCGATGCCGAACTCACGTTGGACCTGTGGGGCAGGGTGGAGTCGTGGTGGGGTCCGGCCCGGCAGTTGCGACCCAGCCAAGTCTCGATGGTGATCCGCCGGGATCCCGACCCCGTCGAGACGCCGCAGCGTGAGGTGGAGCCGCTGACACGGGCGTCGATGGACGACTACGGGCAGTTGTTGCCCGCCGCCGCGCACATGTTCATGGGTGAGGTGGGCTACGACCCCCTAAAGCATGGGCGCGAGGCGTACGAGGACCGGCTGATGCACCTCGTGCGCGCTGGACGCAGCTACATCATGTACGGCGACGTCCATGGCAAGCGTGGCGTCGTCTTCAAGGCCGAAGTGGGCGTGGTGGGCGGGGGCGTGGCGCAGATCCAAGGCGTGTGGGTCCAGCCGAGCCTGCGTGGCCTCGGTTACGGAAGCGCGGGGATGGCTCAACTGGTGAAGCACGTGCGCAAGGACCACGCCTCGGCCGTGTCCTTGTACGTCAATGACTTCAATACGGCGGCCCTCGGCGCGTACGAGTCGGCAGGCTTTGAACGCGTCGGCACTTTTGCCACCGTGATGTTCTGAGCCCCGCCGTAAGGTGAGGGTGTGCCACCTGCATTCGCCGCACTCCTCCGGGGACGCGTGTGCGTCGCCGCCTTCTCGCTCGCGCTGCTAGCGGGCTGTTCGTCAGCTCCCGCGCCGCCAGAGCGTCAAGCGATCGTGCCGCCGGAGCCGCTCGTCGACACGGTGAGCGCAGACCCCTCGGCTGCCATTCCGTCCGCGTCAGATGACCTGATCGCCGCCTACAACACCACGAGCGCATCCTCGCTCACCGTGGTCGTGACGAAACACCGACCGCTTGATCCGGTCTCCTACGAGCCCGACGATCTCGTGACCGTAAGTGGGGTGCCGGGCGGCGCTGGGCAGCAGATGCGCGCCGAAGCGGCCGCGGCACTGACGCGCATGTACGAGGCCGCGAATGGCGCGGGCGCCCCGTTCCGTATCCTGACCGCCTACCGCTCGTACGGTTTCCAGCAGGAGGTGTACGGCAGCGACGCACGCGTATGGGGCACGGCTGAGACCGACCGCCGCGTGGCACGCCCCGGGTACTCGGAGCACCAGACGGGGCTGACCGCAGACATCAACGACGTGCCAGCCAATAGGTTGAAGCAGACCTTTGGCGCATCAGCCGCGGGCACGTGGGTGCGTGAGCATGCGCACGAGTACGGCTTCATCGTCAGCTATCCCGAGGGTTCCGAGACTGTGACCGGCTATCTCTACGAACCCTGGCACATTCGCTACGTCGGGGCCGCAGTCTCCGCAGACATGCACGACACCGGGGTCGACACGCTCCAGGAGTACTTTGACGTGGCCGCCTCGCCCGGCTACGAGTGAGGGCGAAAACGGCGTCGCGACGCGCGCGCGGGATCCGCTGCGGCTGCAACTAGGCTTGCCCCATGCTTCGTATGTCCACGCTCTTTGTCCGCACGCTTCGCGAAGACCCGGTCGACGCCGAGGTCGCCTCGCACCGGCTCCTGCTTCGCGCTGGCTATATCCGCCGCGCCGCGCCCGGCATCTACACCTGGCTGCCGTTGGGGCTGAAGGTGCTCGCCAAGGTCGAGGCGATCGTGCGGGAAGAGATGGACGCCGCCGGTGGCCAGGAGGTGCACTTCCCGGCGCTGCTGCCGCGCGAGCCCTACGAGGTCACCGGGCGCTGGACCGAGTACGGTCCCAACCTGTTCCGACTCTCCGATCGCAAGGGCGGCGACTATCTGCTCGCGCCGACGCACGAGGAAGTATTCACGCTCCTCGTGAAGGACCTGTACTCGTCGTACAAGGACCTGCCGTTGACGATCTACCAAATCCAAACCAAGTACCGCGACGAGGCGCGTCCGCGCGCTGGCCTCCTGCGCGGCCGCGAGTTCATCATGAAGGACTCGTACAGCTTCGACATCGACGATGAGGGTCTTGAGCGGTCGTATCAGATCCAGCGCGAGGCCTACATCACCATTTTCGAGCGCCTGGGCATCGAGTACGTCATCGTGCAGGCGCAGTCCGGCGCGATGGGTGGATCCAAGTCGGAGGAGTTCCTGTCGCCCACCGAGGTGGGGGAGGACACGTACGTCCGCTCACCCGGCGGCTACACCGCGAACGTCGAGGCGGTGACGACGCCGGTGCCCCCGGCGATCGACTTCTCAGACGCCCCTGCCGCCCACGTCGAAGACACGCCCGACACGCCCACGATCGCGACGCTTGTGGACATGGCCAACGCGCGGCACCCGCGCCCGGATCGCCCCTGGACGGCGGCGGACACGCTCAAGAACGTCGTGCTCGCCCTGACGTCTCCCGCGGGCGAGCGCTCGCTGCTCGTGGTCGGCATCCCTGGCGACCGCGAGGCCGACATGACCCGGCTCGAGGCTGCCCTGTCTCCCGCCACGGTGGAGCCCGCCAACGAGGACGACTTCAAGGCATACCCGAAGCTCGCCAAGGGTTACATCGGGCCCGGCGCCTTAGGCCCGCAGGCCCGGCCCGCCGGCGTCGCGCGCGGCGAGGAGGGCGACACCGCCATTCCTTACCTCGTTGACCCGCGCATCGTCCCTGGCACCCGGTGGATTACCGGCGCAGACTCACCCGGCCAGCACGTGTTCGAACTCACGATGGGCCGGGACTTTGTGGCCGACAGCACGATCGAGGCCGCCGAGGTGCGTGCAGGTGACGAGGCTCCGGACGGGTCCGGCCCGCTGGAGCTCGCACGCGGCGTGGAACTCGGCCACATCTTCCAACTGGGCCGCAAGTACGCCCAGGCGCTCGACCTCAAGGTGCTCGACGTCAACGGCAAGCAGCAGGTGGTCACGATGGGTTCGTACGGCTTCGGCGTGACCCGCGCGGTGGCGCTGCTCGCGGAGCAAAACCACGACGAGCTGGGCCTCGCCTGGCCGATTCAGGTGGCGCCGTATCACGTGCACGTCGTGGCGACGGGCAAGGACGAGGCGGTCTTCGCAGCGGCCGAGAAGCTCGCATCCGGACTCGAAGCGGCGGGCATCGAGGTGATGTACGACGATCGGCCCAGGGCTTCCCCCGGCGTGAAGTTCAAGGACTCCGAACTGCTGGGCGCGCCCTACATTGTGGTCGTGGGCCGCGGGCTGGAGAACGGCACCGTCGAGTTCAAGAACAGGACGACCGCGGACGCTGTCGAGATCCCCGTGGGCGAGGCCGTGACCGTGGTCGCGACTGCCGTGCGCCAGGCGCTCTCCGACTAGCGAACAGCGCCTACTGAGGCGCGGCCGCTGAACTCGTCGCGAGGCCGGGCAACGTGGGGAGGTCCGATGCCGCGAAGCCTTCCGTGCGCAGTGCCCTCGCGTAAGCATCGAACGACGCGTTGAGCAGCCAGGCGGCATCGGCCGGCGAGGCGCCGTCGAGCAGCGCCGCGTACCGCACGGCCAGGTCGTTCTCGAGGGACCTCTCCAGAGCGCGGCGCGAGTCCGGGTCCGGGAGGTTCGCGTCGCGCAGTTGATAGAGCGGCGTCCGCGGATCCGTATCGAGGAGCGCGGCCAAGGAGTCCGAGCGTTCACCGTGGAGGCCCGCCCGCGCGAGTGCGGCGTCGCGATTCTGTGCGAACTCTTGAGCGGCGAGCGTCTCATAAGCGAAGCGCGCCTCGTCCTCGGCCAGGGCAAGGGCGCTCAGAGCGTCCCGGGCGAGCCCCGTCGTCGCATCGGGGCCGAACCCCGCGTCATCAGCGCTGGAGCCGTCCGCGAGCGGGAACCACAAGGGGTCCGCGTCGCTCGATGAGTCCTCATCGGCCGCGGGCAACGGCGTGGGGGACGCCGACGCCGCGGTCTCAGCGTCGGCGGAGGCTTGCGTTGCCTCCTCTCGCTGCGCCCACAGCCCGCGCAACGCCCACTCAAGATCGATCGAGCGGGCCAGGAACGCCAGGTCGACATCGCCCGTGGTCGATGCGACGTCCTCGGCGGTGGCCCGCGCGGACGCGATGGCCTCCGCGAGCGTGGGCTCCGCCGCGGGCGAGACGCTTGGGCTAGGGGAGGGCGCGTCGGGATAGGCTACGTAGACCCCGCCGAGCACGCCGAGGTGCGCCTGGGCGGCAATCGCGGCACCAGGAGCGACAAGATCGGCGTCCGATCCGGAATCGGTGGCGGCCTGAAGGACCGCGGACTCGGCATCGGCGAGCGAGTTCCGCGCGACGGTCACGGCGTCGGGAGCGGGGAAGGGGGAGGGGTCGGTTTCCCAACGCACGCCGCATGCGGAGACAAGCATCGCCACCGCCAAGGCCGCCGCAACAGCCGTGAAGCCCCTCAGTCGTCGACCCGCCATGGCGGATAGTCTCGCACGCGCTCGCCGGGGGCCCTAGAATCGTCGCGTAAGTCAAATTCAGCAACGGGCGTGCGGACAGTGCGCGGGGAGGCATACGCATGGATGTGAGCGGCCAAATTGCCGAACTCGCGGGACCCGCGGCGCAGTCCGCCGGGATGATTGTTGACGGCGTCGACGTAGCCAAGGCGGGCTCGCGCACGCGAGTGCTCGTGACGGTGGACCTTCCTGACGACGCCATCGGCGCGGCAGAACTCGATACCGTCGCCGAAGCGTCCCGTGCCATCGGCGCGGCGCTCGACGAGGCCGGCGTGCCAGCGGGCGCATACGTGCTCGAGGTATCGACCCCGGGCACCGACCGGATCCTCACGGAGCGGCGCCACTTTCTGCGCGCAAGAACCCGCATGGTCGAGCTGGACCTGACCGACGGAACCCAGACCATAGGACGACTGAGCGACCTCATCGAGGACACGCTCGTGCTTGACAACGACGGCGTCGTGGCGCGCATCGCGCTGGCCGACGTGACGCGGGGACGCGTCCAGGTCGAGTTCAAGAAGATGAAGTAGAAGCGAGACACACGTGGATATCGACATGGCGACCCTTCGGGGTCTCGAACATGAGCGCGACCTCAAGCTTGACGTCCTCATCGACGCGATTGAGCAGGCGCTTCTGAGCGCGTATCACAAGACCCCAGGCGCGTTGACGCACGCCCGAGCAGTCGTGGACCGCGACTCAGGCAAGGTATCCATTCACGCCCGCGAAGAGGGTGAGGACGGCGAGCTCGGCCCCGAGTTCGAGCACACTCCGCACGACTTCGGGCGGATCGCGACCGCGACCGCGCGGCAAGTGATTGTGCAGCGGCTTCGCCAGGCGGGAGACGACGCCGTCCTCGGGCAGTACGCGGACAAGGAAGGCACGCTGGTTTCCGGCGTCATCCAGCAAAGCGCCGACCCCCGCAACGTGCACGTGGATGTGGGCGACGTCGAAGCGCTGTTGCCGGGCCACGAGCAGGTGCCGACGGAAACGTACGTCCACGGCGAGCGACTCCGCGGCTACGTGCTGACCGTCGCGCGCGGCGCGAAGGGGCCCTCCATCACCCTGTCCCGCACCCACCCAGGGCTGGTGCGCAAGCTGTTCGAAATGGAAGTGCCCGAGATCGCCGACGGCACCGTGGAGATCATGAGCCTGGCCCGCGAGGCCGGCCACCGTTCCAAGATGGCCGTCCGCGCGACCGTGCCGGGCGTCAACGCCAAGGGCGCGTGCATCGGCCCGATGGGTGCACGCGTGCGTGCGGTCATGAGCGAATTGCGTGGCGAGAAGATTGACATCGTCGATTGGGACGATGACCCGGCCACGTTCGTCGGCAACGCGCTGTCGCCCTCGCGGGTGGTGTCGGTGACGGTGGTGGACGCCGAGGCCCGTTCCGCTCGCGTGATCGTGCCGGAGTATCACTTGTCGCTCGCGATCGGCAAGGAGGGCCAGAATGCGCGGCTCGCCGCACGGCTCACGGGCTGGCGTATTGACATCCGATCTGACGAAGCGCCGGAACCGCAAGGTGACCTGAACTGACCGAGCGCGGTAGACTGGATGCGCCGAACGTCGAGCCTGGCTCTGGCGCGCGCCCCACAGGACACGTTCCTGTGCGAACGTGTGTGGGATGTCGAGGGCAAGACGCTCGGTCGGTTCTTGTGCGAGTGGTGCTGGCTGACGGCCGCCTGGCGGTCGACGAATCAGTAGCCGCGCCTGGTCGTGGAGCTTGGCTCCATCCGGACGGGCGTTGCCTCTCGCACGCGACGAAGCGCCACGCTTTTGGCCGCGCATTTCGCACGGTAGGTTTCGACGCGTCGGGGCTCATCGAGCATCCGGCGTTCCGCGACAACCACGGACCGTAGCCCACCCATCGACCGGACAGGATGAAAGCCAATGGTCATCCAATGAGTACCCGTAAATGAGTACCCCGCAGTAACGATGGTTCGAGCCTGTCTTGGTCGGACCGAGACAGGAGAATTGTGGCTAAGCCCCGCGTTCATGAGATCGCGAAGGAGCTCGGTATTCCGAGCAAAGACCTCATTGCAAAACTGAACGAGCTCGGCGAATACGTCAAGGGTCCCTCGTCGACCCTTGAGGCGCCCGTCGTGCGCAAGGCCAAAGAGGCCTTCCCCGCGCCGGCGACCCCCGCCCAGCCGGAGCCTGCGAGCAAGCCTGCAGCGTCCAAGCCGGCTCCCAAGCCCGCAGCACCCAAGCCCGCGACGCCCGAACCCGAGCCGGAGCCTCAGGCGCCCGAGCCCGCAGCGGCTCCGAGCAAGCCGGCCGAGGCTGCCCCGGCAGTGTCCGCTGACAAGGCGGAGCCCGCAGCAGCATCGGACAAGGCGGCGACGTCTGGCGATGAACCCAAGAAGCCGGTAGCACCGCTCCCGAGCGACATGCCGCGTCCGCGTCCGCGACCGGGTGGCAACAACCCGTTCCAGCCTCGTCCCGGCGCACCGCGCCAGCGACCGGGCGGCAACAACCCGTTCCAGCCTCGTCCCGGCGCACCGCGCCCCCGTCCGGGTGGCGCACCTGGTGCCGCAGCGCCCGGTGCTCGTCCCGGCGCTCCTGCTGCTGGCGGTCGTCCCGCTCCAGGCGGCGCGCGTCCCGGCGGCTTCGCGCCGCGTCCCGGTGGAGCCCCGGGTGGACGTCCCGGTTTCGGCGGCCCTCCCGGCAGCCGTCCAGCTGCAGGTGGTCGCGGTCGCGGTGGCGGCACGGCCGGAGCCTTCGGCCGTTCCGGTGGTCGGCCTACTCGCGGGCGGAAGTCCAAGCGCGCGAAGCGGATGGAGTACGAGCAGCAGCAGGCCCCGTCCATCGGTGGCGTGCAGATTCCTCGTGGTGACGGCAACACCCCGCTCAAGTTGCGCCGCGGCGCGACGCTGAGCGACTTTGCCGACCGCATCGACGTCAACCCCGCCTCGCTCGTGACGGTCCTGTTCCACTTGGGCGAGATGGCCACGGCCACGCAGTCGCTCGACGAGGGAACGTTCCGGGCTCTCGGCGAGGAACTGGGTTACAAGATCACGATCGTGTCGCCCGAGGAGGAGGACCGCGAGCTGCTCGAGGACTTCGGCCTCGACCTTGAGGCGGAACTCGAAGCCGAGACCGACGAGGACCTTGAGGCTCGCCCGCCTGTCGTCACCGTCATGGGTCACGTCGACCACGGTAAGACCCGTCTGCTGGACGCCATCCGCAAGTCCGACGTCGTGTCGGGCGAAGCGGGCGGCATCACCCAGCACATCGGTGCCTACCAGGTGCGCCGCGATCACGAGGGCAGCACTCGCGCCATCACCTTCATCGACACCCCGGGTCACGAGGCGTTCACCGCCATGCGTGCACGTGGTGCTCAGGTGACCGACGTCGCCATCCTCGTGGTGGCCGCCGACGACGGTGTCATGCCGCAGACGGTGGAAGCCTTGAACCACGCGCAAGCGGCCAACGTGCCGATCGTGGTGGCGATCAACAAGATCGACAAGGAAGGCGCCAACGCCGACAAGATTCGCCAGCAGCTCACCGAGTACAACCTGGTCGCAGAGGAGTACGGAGGCGAAACGATCTTCGTCGAAGTCTCCGCGACCCAGGGCTTGAACATCGAGAAGCTTCTCGATGCGGTGCTGCTGACGGCGGATGCTGGCCTGAACCTGCGTGCGAACCCGAACAAGGACGCCCGTGGTGTCGCGGTCGAGGCTCACCTCGACAAGGGCCGTGGCCCCGTGGCGACCGTGCTCGTCCAGTCCGGAACGCTGCGCGTCGGCGATGCGATCGTTGCCGGTACGGCATACGGTCGCGTGCGTGCCATGTTCAATGAGCACGACGAACCGGTCGCAGAAGCGCTGCCGGCGCGTCCCGTCATGGTCATCGGCCTGACGTCCGTGCCTCGCGCAGGCGACACGTTCTTGGCCGCCGAGGACGACCGCACGGCACGTCAGATCGCTGAGAAGCGTGAAGCCGCCGAGCGTGCCGCCCAACTGGCCAAGCGTCGCAAGCGCATCTCCCTCGAGGACTTCACTCAGGCGATCGAGGACGGCAAGGTCGACACCCTCAACCTCATCATCAAGGGCGATGTGTCCGGTGCCGTCGAGGCACTCGAGGACGCTTTGCTCGCGATCGATGTGGGCGACTCCGTTGACCTGCGCGTTATCCACCGTGGTGTGGGTGCCGTCACGCAGAACGACGTCAACCTGGCCACCGTCGACAGCGCCATCATCATCGGCTTCAACGTGCGTCCCGCCGAGCGGGTCCAAGAGTTGGCCGAACGTGAAGGCGTCGACATGCGCTTCTACTCGGTCATCTACCGTGCCCTCGAGGACGTCGAGGCGTCCCTCACCGGCATGCTCAAGCCCGAGTACGAAGAGAAGCAGATCGGCTCCGCCGAGATCATGGAGATCTTCCGTTCCTCCAAGTTCGGAAACATCGCCGGTTGCCTGGTGCGCAATGGCGTCATCAGGCGCAACGCCAAGGCGCGCGTGGTGCGTGCCGGCAACGTCATCGGCGAACCGACGATCGACACGCTGCGTCGCTTCAAGGACGATGCCACCGAGGTCAAGGACGGCTTCGAGTGCGGTATCGGCCTGGGTAAGTTCAACGACCTCCAGGTGGGCGACATGATCGAGACGTTCGAGATGGTGGAGATTCCGAGGTCCTGATGGCCGACTCACCCCGTGCACTTCGGCTCGCGGGCACGATAAAGAAGATCGTCGCCCGCGCGCTGGAGAATGTGATCAAGGACCCCCGTCTGGGGTTTGTCACCGTGACCGACGTGCGCGTCACGGGCGACCTGCAGCAGGCGTCGGTGTTCTACACCGTCTATGGCGGCGACGAGGATCGGGCCAACACGGCCGCGGCCCTTGAGTCCGCCAAGGGACGACTGCGTTCGATGGTGGGCGGTGAGCTGGGAATCCGGCTCACGCCTTCCCTCGAGTTCTTCTTGGACGCGGTGCCGGAGACGGCGGCCTCGCTCGAGAAGTCGCTTCACGAGGCCGCACTGCGCGACGCCGAGTTGGCGAAGTTGCGGGAGGGCGCCGCTTTCGCCGGAGAGGCCGACCCGTACCGTCACCCCTCCGACGAGGACGACTCCGAGGACTGACGGCGTGGCCCGTCGCATCGACGAGCCCACCCCGGGCCTGCTGCTTGTCGACAAGCCCGCCGGGTGGACCTCGCACGATGTCGTGGCGCGTTCGCGCCGGATACTGAACACCCGCAAGGTGGGTCACGCGGGCACGCTCGACCCCATGGCGACCGGACTCCTGGTCCTGGCCGTGGGACGTGCAACCCGACTTCTCACGTACGTCACGGGCCACGACAAGTCGTACGACGCCACCATTCGCCTGGGCCAGTCCACCATCACGGACGATGCCGAGGGCGAGGTCACGGCCACGGCCGACGCCTTGTCGGTATCGGACGATGCCCTTGCGACCGCGATAGCCGACCTCACCGGCGACATCTCGCAGGTTCCCAGTTCGGTGAGTGCCATCAAGGTCGACGGCGAGCGTTCCTATGCGCGCGTGCGCGCAGGAGAAGAAGTGGCGTTGGCCGCGCGCCCGGTCACGGTGTCTCGCTTCGAGGTGACCGAGGTGCGGCGCACGGGAACCATGATCGACATCGACGCGATGATCGACGTGTCGTCGGGAACCTACATCCGCGCCTTGGCACGTGACCTGGGCGCCGCGCTCGGCGTGGGCGGCCACCTGACCGCCTTGCGCCGCACCCGCATCGGCCGCTTTGACGTCGCATCGGCGCCCACGGTCGAGGCCCTCGCGGAGCTCGCCGACTCCGGCGCGGACATCCCGCTGATCCCGCTCGACGAGGCCGCGAAGGCCGCGTTGCCGGCGCTCGACCTGACCGAGCAGGAGGCCGTCAACCTCAGCTTCGGCAAGCCCCTGCGCGAGCGGGCGGACGAACTCACCAAGCCTGAGCACGACGACGACTTCACGCACGATGCTGTAGCGGTCGCGCCCGACGGCCGGGTGATCGCGGTGGTGCGTCGCGTGAAGGGCGCCGCCAAGCCCGTCATCGTGTTCCTGCCAGCGGGGTCCTCGTCCTGACCGTGGCTGTCCCCGTGTTCCTGACCTAGCGGGACTTTCCTGGCTGTTGTGGTCTTGAGTTGTATACCTGCAGGTCAGCAGGGGTGCGAGTTGTGATCGGATGTATTACCCACAGTCAGCGCCGGGGTGCGTAGGCGCTGAGTCCGAACAGTTCGTAGAGGCGGTCTTGGGTGGGGTTGGTGTCGGTGAGGATGCGCTGTGCGCGTGGTCGGCCCTTGTCGCCGGTGGGGTAGAGCATCACGGTCTCTTCGATGTCGTGCAGGGTGGCGAGGAGTTCCCGGACGCTCAGGTTCAGGCCGGCTTGCTGGGCTTCGCGGCGTATCAGGTGCGCGACCGCGAGGGCCAGGACGCAGTAGAAGACGTGGACGCGGATTTTGCTGTCGGTCCAGTGGAACATCGGGGAGAACCCGACGACGTGCGGGTCTTTGAGTTGCCGGAACCCTGACTCGATGTCGTTTTGGGAGCGGTAGCCGGCGACGACCTCGCTGATGGCCCAGTGGTCGTGGTCGGTGACGAGTAGCCGCTTGCCGAACATCTCGGTTTCTAGTGCTTTGCGGGCGGTGGGGTCGATCTTCCAGCTCAGTCGCATCTCGGCCGGGGCGGCACCGGTCAGGGTGGTGGTCAAGACTCGGTTGACCCAGCGGGCCTGGGCGGCGTGCAGCGACGGTGAGTGGGTCAGGATCACCCGACGGTCAGTGCCGAACACCATTGCGCGGGTGTCGAAGGCGCTCAGCCCGGGGAACTTCTCAGCATCGACCAGGTGGCGCCGGCGCGCTGGGAGGGCGAGCAGGTCACCGAAGTCGCTCGGTGGCAAGGACCCGACGAAGTGCAACCCGGACTCGGCCAGGTGCGCGAAGTTGGCGGCGCTGTTCTGGCCGGCGTCGAACACCACCGTCGGCGTCGACTGGTCACCAAGACCAGCACCAGCACCGTCGGGGTCGCTGCTGTTGTGGTGGCTGTCGAACAGGGCGGCGTAGCGGGTGGTGAGCTCGTCCAGGACGGTACTGAACTGGGTGACGTCG
>Ga0314774_1000831_pt1 | contig 22015 bp, 19 predicted proteins | sample MetaGCBIA2018_FD_204515 | JGI IMG/M metagenome (GOLD analysis project Ga0314774, IMG submission 204515) | Cryopeg brine microbial communities from Beaufort Sea near Barrow, Alaska, United States - CBIA 2018 | ecosystem: Environmental > Aquatic > Marine > Coastal | place: USA: Alaska | collected...
GTCTTTTGCGCCCCATAGACAAAATGGTATAGCGATCCATCAATGGCGCAATGAGTATTTTAAAACTCCATGGAATTCCAATAACTGCAACAAAGCTGCCTATTTCCATGGGTGTTTTTCCGTTCATTGCCATCCAGGCAGGAATAGCGAAAAAGGTGATTCCTTCCGGGATTCCTTGAGCTATATAGAGCGCTGAAAAATTCAGGTATCTTAAAACCGTATTCTCCGTTAAAAACAAATTGCTTTTTTCCATAAAGGCTTTTATAGGCTTCATTGGCTTCGGGTTTTAAGTTCTTTTATTTCAGCATTTAATTTTTATAGGATATATTGTAAATGCAATTCATTTACTTCTCTCATTAAGAACCTTCGATTACCTTCCATTTCCGGAAAAAAATAGTTTTTATACCGGGGGAGCATTTTAAAATACTCCTTGGAATAAACACAATCTATTGAACTATTTTACTACAGCGTCACTATTGTAAATGTCCCTGATGCATATATATTTGCCATCACGCTTTTCCCAGATAGCCATATATTTCCCTGTTCTCATTACTTTGCCTGTTGCATCTTTAGTTATTGCTGTGCCAATCTCAGTGACTATATTTTCATCACCAAATACCTCAAGGGTATTATAAGAAACCGTTTCACCTTTGGTTTTTTTTGCCATGCCTTCTTCTATTTCCTTTTGAATAGCTGATTTTCCTTTTGAAATAGGAGCATTATTGGACAAACTCATCGCATCATCAGAATAATTCGCAAGAACGGCATTGGCATCACGGGCATTATCAGCTGCCGCCCAGGCACTTTCTATGGCTTGTATCTCGGCCTTTATACTGGCCATATCGGGCTCAACTACTACTATTTCTTCTGTTACAACTGATTCAACGGAAGTTTTTTTGTCAGGTGAAGAGTTACACCCCATTGAGAAAAGGGATATTGCAAGGCCTAGCATTGCAAGTTTAAAAAAGTTCATTTTATTCATTTTTTTTAATATTTAGATTTTGCCTACTCTGTTCGGTTTTTGGCATACCCCGTTTATTAAAATTATAGATTAAAGAAAAAAGTATTTTTTAAATTATTTCCCAACAGAATCTGCAAGCTGTTTGGTATCTACATACTGCTGAAACGCGATCACTTTACCGTCCTTCAACGTCCAAAGGTGAGCCGCCTGGGTATCGAAGATGGCCCCATTCTCTTTTAATTTTCCTTTGTAACGTAAGGTTGCAAGTACCTGGTCATTAGACATTTCGTGCAGGATTATATCTTCCAGGTTAAAATACTCGTGATCAGCACCAATGCGGGCAAAGACGCCATTCAATACGGCCTCCGGTCCTATATATGGATTGCCATCGGCATAGGAATTTCCTTCTGCCTCGTTCCATACAATCTCAGCATCCATAATCCCAAGAACCGAAGGAATATCGCCCACAGCAAAAGCTTTATATAAACCATCGATTAAACTTATATTTCCGGGTGCAGACAGCAATCCCAATTGTTGCATAAGCTCCATATTGTCCATAAAATCCTGCTCCCGGGCAATTTTGCCGTCTTTCATTTTTACCAGGGTTACCCCATCTAAATCAACTAATTTTCCTGTTGCGGGAATTCCAAAAAAATCTCCTGTGTGTTTGCCTTTAAAATTCCAGTGTTTTACGATTTTATCGCCTTGTCCAAAAACATCTACAATAGTGAATTCAATATTTGAGAAACCTTTGATATAATTGGCATAAAAGGCCTTAACATTTTCATTGCCCACCATATTTTCGGGGCTCATGACTAAAGTGATATCCTTGTCGAAGTTGGTCTCATTGAACATGTCCAATTTTCCATTATTTATAATCTCATCCCAGGTTGCAGTGTACATTTTGATGTCATTTTCAATTTGCGCATGGAGCATATTGCAGGATGTAAGAAAGATTGCGACTGAAAAAAGTAAGCGTTGAATTGAATTTTTCATAATTAGAAGGTTTGAATGATTTACTGAACTTTTTTGTAAACTTCCTGATGTGTTACCTCATCATCATCTGTGTAATTTAAAGTAAACTGTACAACTCCCGATGCCAATGTCTCAAATTGAAGATTGCGTTCAAAACCATCAGGTGAGCCTGAATATTCGAAAGTGTTGTTGCCCACGTATAAAAAACTTATACCAAACACTTCATTTTTCATCCATAATGATTGATCATTTTTAAATAGGGTCAGTGTTTTGTTTTGATCTGTTGGATGTTCATAAGTACCAGTTAATTTCTCCAATGCTGCCGTTTCAACCAATAGTTTGGGAGACATACTCACGTCATACAGCACTTTACTGGAATTTTCGTTTTCCCCCTGTATTTCAAGTATCCTTCTTTTGGCTGTCGGGGAGGATGCCGATGAATCTGTAGCGATATGTTCATCACCGGAAAAATACAATTGGGTTATCAATGGTTGATATCCTTTGGCTGTGATCATCAGGTGAAAATGCGCAGGCCTTATTTGTCCATTGCCAACATCATAAGGCACCGGTAAAATGGTTCTAAACGAATACTGCCCGTTCTCCCCGGAATAAGTCGTACCCCGGTAGCGGAAATCATCTGTTGTATTATCATATATACCATTACTGTCGCAATGCCATAATTCTATCCTTGCATTTTTATAGGGCGTAATGCAATCATTGTGTTTAATAATACCACTCAACTCTAATTTATGCCCATTTTCTCCGGGTATAAGGAGATTATTTCTTTTTGGGCTGTTGGGGCGGTAAAAAGGCCCGAGTATATCGCTGGTGGTTTCGCAATCACCTGTATATCGATTTCCGTCAAAACGGACAAACCCGAAGGCACTTACCGCTACAGCACTAATGGCCATATTTTTAATGAAAATTCTTCGTTGCATTGATGTTTTTAGTGATTAGTATTTTTTATATTTAACAGCACTTTTATTAAATGGTCACATCCGGAAAAGTAAGGTTGATAAAGAATGATATATTTTATTTCTTCATCTCTACCCGAATCAGACGAATAGTAAAGGTTTTGCTTAAATTTTCTACGGAATGTGGCGCTTCTGGATCTTTCCACATGGTCATTGGAAATTGAAGTGCCGGAATTTCCCGGCTATCAAAAATAATATTGCCATCTCCGTCATAATCTATAAAATCACCAGCCTCCTGAATGTAAAGAACACTGGGCCATTGATGGTGGTGCAGCGCTTCAGTTTCCCCCGGCTCAAGGGAAACTTCCAGAACACGTACTTTATCATTCTCCATTAAGATCTTGTGATTATTGGGCGCTGCAATAACTGCATCCTGATCTGCAGGCCAATCTGCCGGATTTCCAGTTTTATAATGCAATGCCTGATCTGTTAATTTTTCTTTCTCCTGGCTGAAAACCGTTCCAATTGAAACAAACACTAATAACAATACAAGATGCTTTTTATTTTTTTCATGGAGCTAACTATTAATTCTAACAACTTATGATTTTTACATTTTCGAAATTAGATTCGACATAACTCCTTCTTTTTATCTCACTTTTCTTATGAGGGTAGCCATATATTTATATTTCAATTCCCTGGAAGTTAGACCTTCCTGAATTTTTCGGATTTGGTCTTCAGACAGGGTTGGTCCAGGAGCAACCCCTCCATTAAATAATTGATTGTAATCCTTGTACATATCCGCAGTTATATGTGAGGCGTAAACATCACTCCCAACGGGCAACATATACCGCATCAAACCCCAATTTCCCCTTATTCCCGCATCAACCTCTTTTTGATGCATAGGCAGGAAAATTTCCGTTTCAAATTTTTCGTATTTTTCATAATCTCCATCAGTTACTTTCATTAAATTAATTCCGGCAACTGTGCCTAAAGGCATCTCAAAATTATCTTTAGTGGCAGCTATTTGTTCAAGATATACCCGTACCGCCAGGTCTCTTGATTTTGCGGTGTTGTTAAATTTTTTATTGAGATCATCTTCAGACATTCCAGGATAAGCTGCTTTTAGGGCCGCCTCAAAATTCCCCGCATTGCTCATCATTTTTACCGGATCATTATAAAGGTTTACTGTTAGGTATTGATATCCCTGGTTCTCACCGCCGGGTTGCAAACTCCATAGGTCCCATCCCATAATATCCCCGTTTTTAACCCGTTGTTCCTGAATTTTTTCCCAAAATGCTTCTGTTTCCGAATAAGCTTGTTCCTGCTCATTGTCAACTTTCATGAACTCGAATATTAAATAAAGTTTGTCCTGGGCAATACTATTATTGCCTACCAACATCAATGCTATAAGAATTAGTAATTTTTTCATGATAAATGGATTTTAAATTAATTTGTTGTTTTCTTTTACGAGAATTTTAGGTTTATTTCTGTACAATGTCCGGTAGAAAATTGCTTCTAAATTTTCCCATCAATATTTTTTCTGAAGGGATTCTGGTTATTGTACAGACCTCCCCGAGGATCCAATTTTTTTTATCACATCGTTTTTTAGTTGAAAATTTTTCGCAAATTCACAATCGGAAAAACAGATAACGGGTCTTGTTAATAAAGAATATTGTCCAACACCCAACCTATATATGCTCTTCCATTAGTAATTTCTTATTTGAGAAAAATACTTCCAGTTTTTCTTTTTTAAGTTCGAAAAGTTCCTTGTTTGAATATTTATGCCTTCCCACTTTATAAGTTAATCCAAAAGTTTTGCGTCGAAATAAGCCATTTCTGAAGTTATTTTTCCTTCTTTATTGAAATTCATTTGATAATGAATGGGCAGGACGATCGCCTTTTTATCTGATTTGCGAATTATATTTATGTTCCACCAAGATTGCACCACTCGGGCATCGCCCAGTTCATAGTGCAAATAATCTGGATAGCCCACCACATCTATACTCTTCATATCATATTTCTCGAAAATTTTTTTGTCTAACTCTTTTTGCTCGGTCAGAGATTTTCCTTCAAAGGTTGGGGAGCTTGAGTCCAGAAATCTTGCATTTTCATCATAATATGTATATGCCTTGTCCAAATCTTTGTGTTCAAATGCATACATCAGTTTGCGAACGGTATTAATGTTTTCGTGGTGGTTATATATAGTGCCGTTGGTCCTGTCGGCAAAACTGGACCTTATTTCATCGATTACTTCCCTATTCCCATAAGTTATGATCGTTTTTATTTTATTGCCTTTGGTGAGTGTGTATAACCGATGGGCAGCGGCATCAATTTTTACACCAGTAGTTTTGTGAACTCCTTTTACCATATTCCAGGTCTGGACCCAAACCTCGCCATCTGGGTTGTCCTTATTGTACTCAATGGCATCGGGATAAGAACCCGGAAATGCTTCTATGGAATAATAGTCCAATTGATCATGGTAAACCATTTGGTTATTTAGAAATGCTTCTTTGTCCATTCCCTTGTCGCTTAAATCGCTCGAAGTACCATTGTACCCCCGGAAGTCGTCGGTTAAATAGCTTGTCATTTTGGACTTATCGCCCGCAACGGAAGCACTTTCAAAATTCTGAACTACGTCAATGGCCGGATGTTCAATATAAACCGAACCATTCTTTTTTTGTGCGTTGGAAATGAAGGCTATAAGCATCATTATCGATAAAAATGTTGTTTTCATTGTTTTTATATTTATTCAGTTAATATTTATTTCACCTTCATTAGGAAGGAGTTTATTTTTTATTTAAATTTTATTCCGGTAAAAACTGAAGGGCCGGTTGAAAAGGCATTTCCAATTTTCGCGCTGCCTTCGCATTTTGATAAATAATTTTAGCCTTATTTATATAGGGGCTTTATTATTCAGCATTAAGCCAATGTCTGAAACCGGATAACTTTCGTTGCTAAACAAATAATTCTGTTTTTGGATCTTGTACGTCGAGTTGAAATGGGTGCCTCCGTAAACAACGATTTCGCATTCTTTTATAAACTCTGTGACTGCAGCCTTGTTCTCCACATTTAATTCGCTGATTTGCAAATGTTTGGAATAACTCAATTCCCTTAAATTTTGATATTTCTCTTTTTCTGAAATATCGGTAGATGAAACTTTTACTTTAAATCCGTTCTCTAAGAATACTTTTGTAATATGACTTCCAATGAAACCGGACCCCCCCAATAATGCCCACTTTTTTCATGATGTTTGGAATTAATTATTTAGGGGGATTTGGCAAGTATCTTCTTATTTTGGCATGTAAGCAAGATCGGGTCTCATATAACCTTCTATAACTTTGTATTTGAGTGAGCTTCCAAATAGTTCGTCCAAAACTTTTTTGCCTTCAGCACCAATCAACTCCATAGTTTCTTCCTCTGTTTTTGCATAATCCATTGCGTCTTTGGCAGCAATAGATACAAGATAATGTTCGCCGTCTGCACCAAATCCGCTCTTATAAACCCGGTAATATTCTTTAGCGCCTTTTTTTGCATAGACCTCTTTAACCGCTTTGAATTTTTCATCTACCGCAGCGCGATCGCCCGGAGCAACATAAAAAAGATAATTTTTTCGATAATTCCGGCCTTCCGGGGTTTGTGTGATCCCATCTGGCATATAGGTGAGTTCCTTGCGCAGGGTGAGAACATAATCCCTTTCGTTATCATAACATTTGTCCATTTTCTTGAACAGGTTTGATACTACTTCTTGTCCCGCTTTATCACTTAGGTCCTTCCAAATCTTGTAATTAACATTTCCCAGGTTTTTTATGGGTGATATAAAATGGTATTTAGAATCATTGGTGGCAAGAGCTATCATACCTGCACTTTGAATATTATGTTGATTGAGAAGTCCTAATGCTTCTTTAACGGTAGCTTCATATTCTACAGCCATAGATGGTTTTACATCATCTACGTGTATCCAATACATTGGATTGTCCTGTGCGATTGAGGTCAGTGGCGAGAGCATTAGCAATATTGCCAAAAGCATGGGTGTTTTTAATCTTTTCATAAGTTTATTATTTGAATGATTAGTTATTAATATTATCCTCAGGTTCTTCCTTTGAAGGTTGTTTTTCAAGTTCCATTAATTCCAGGACCATCTTTGTGTTGTTCCAATAGCCGTATTCTTTTACTATCTTTCCATTCACAAATTGAATTGTCATGTGTGATGGTATTTCAAAGAGTTTATTGTTTTCGGCAAGTCTTCCTTGCCATACTCCCCAAAAATTCACCCAGGTTTCGTCATCATCGGTAACCACCATTTCAAACTCCATAGAATCCGGGATGTAGCCGTAAGAGGAAAGGATCATCGAATTTTTTTTGTCTTCCTCGATACTTTCTAAAATCGTTCTGGGGTTTTTTTTTGTCTCGTTGTAATAGATCTTTGCCGTATCGGCATAATGAACTGCCATGGCTTCCCAATTGCCCATTTCGTAATCTTTTAGCAATTGCTTATAGGTATCGATCTCTGGGGAATTTTGGGTGTAACGCGCCTCATATGTATTTGGGCAGGAAGTAAACAGCGCAAAACTTAGAATGATAAAAATTATATTTTTCATTGCTTCTAATTTTTAGAAACTGCTTCATAAGAAGCAACTTTTGAAGGATATACTTAATCTAAGTGAATCTGATAGTTTTGAGGGATTTGCAATTTTGCTAGTAGGGGAGATTAAAAAAATCAGCAAAATAGAAATTTCAATTGTTTTTTTATACTTCTCAATTTCCTTAATCTAATTTGTTTTATCGAAAACAAAATTAGGACAAAACACAAGGAAGAAATAGTACTTTTCTTGCAAAAACTTGGATTTTTATTGCTTAATTAATCTTGATAATCAATAATATAGGTGTGTTCTAAGCCGAAGAAAAAAAAATACTAATCGCGATCTTTTTTAAATGCAGTTGGACTGCAACCAAACTGTTTTTTGAAGGCACGAGAAAAATAAGCCTGATCGTTAAACCCGGTTTGATCACAAATAGCCGCAATGCTCCAGGCTTTGAGTTTAATGAGTCCTGCTGCCTTCTGGAGGCGCATATTCCGCAAAACCTGACCGGGAGCCTGGTCAATAAGTGCTTGTAGTTTTCTATGAAGTTGTGAACTGCTCAAACACATTTTTTCGGCTAATTCTTCCACACTAAAGTTTGGATTGTCAAGGTTTATTTTAATTAACTGAATTGTTTTTTCTAAAAACACTTTGTCAACAGAGCTCGCGGGTATTTCATTAGGAGTAATCGAAAAAGCATTTTTATATTTTGCCCTAAGCTTTTCCCGTTGTCCTATTAAATTTGAAATATGTATCCGAAGTTCTTTCGGGCTGAAAGGTTTAGTTAGAAAAGTATCCACACCGGTCTCCAAACCTTCAATCTTATCTTCATAAGAAGATTTTCCCGTGAGCATAATAATGGGGATGTGACTGGATTTTTCATTCTCCTTAAGGTGTTTAACCATGGAAAATCCATTCATTTTTGGCATCATTACATCGGTAATTATCAAATCGGGGATGATTTGTTGAGCTAATTCAAAACCTATATCTCCATCTTCAGCTTCAATGACCTTGTAGTTTAAGTTGAGCTGCTCTTTTATAAATTGACGAATGTCCGGGTTGTCCTCGACAATTAAAATTATCTTTTTATCGAGTTCTGCAAGTGGCATTACCTTATGGACATTCCTTTTTACAGGAGTATTATTATATGGTTTTATTACCTCCGGAATTTCCAGGGCCACCTGGGATTCTTTTATTTCCCCTAGAGGCAATTCAATAATAAAGGTCGTCCCCGGATAGTTTGGGTTGTTAATTGCAGATATATTTCCCTGATGAAGTTCCACCAATTCTTTAGCCAAAGCCAATCCAATTCCTGTTCCTTCATATGCCCGCGTGTCAGAATTATCAACCTGGTAAAACCGGTCAAAAATAAAGGAAAGGTCTTTTTTAGATATCCCTATCCCGGTATCTGAAACAGAGATTTTTAGGAGATTAGGATCTTTTTGTTCCACCCGAAGTGAGATCGTTCCATGCTCCGGCGTAAATTTCATTGCATTGAATAGCAGGTTGTTGATAATTTTCTCCATCTTTTCCGGATCAAACAGCATCTGGATATTGTTGTTTTCAGAAGAAAATAACAGCTTAATATTTTTCTTATTGGCATAATTTTCAATGGAATAGAACAAATTTTTCAAAAATAACACAATGTTGTTTTGAATGGGATGAAGTTCCATTTTTCCCGCTTCCAATTTTGATACGTCCAGAATTTGGTTGATTAGTTGCAAAAGTCGGCTGGCATTTTTATTGATGGATCTGATCTGACTTCTGGGATGTTCTGGCTTTAAGTTTTCTAACAAGTCCTCTGCTTCCCCACTAATTAGGGTGAGGGGAGTTCTGAACTCGTGAGAAATATTGGTAAAAAACCTGGATTTGAGTCGGTCTAAACGGCGAAGCGTTTCGGTTTCTATGCGTTCAACCTCGAGTTGGTTTTTAATGTTAAAACGCTTTAATTCATATTTCCTGATCAAATAAAGAAGAATGAGCAATAAGATGAAGTAGAGAAAATATGCCGACCAGGTCCCGGACCAAAGAGGTAAAACTTCTATTGGGATAGCAATTCCTGCCTCATTCCACACTCCATCGTTGTTGCTTGCTTTAGCTCTGAAAATATATTTTCCCGGAGGTAAATTTGTGAAAGTTGCACTTCGGTTATTTTTTATATATATCCAGTCTTCATTAAAATTTTCCAATTTGTAAGCATATTGATTTTTTGCCGGAGTGGAAAAGTCTAAAGCAGCAAACTCAAAAGTAATGATGTTGTCATTTCTGTTGAAACTAAGTGATTCTTTATCAAAAACAGAGATTTTGGAAAAAGAGGTCTGAGCTTCGCTATTTTGGTTTTTATTGTAAACGTTTATCCCTGTCAAGGCTAGCTGGGGCAGGAATGGATTGTCTTTTATTTTTTCTGGGGAAAAGTGGTTTAATCCTGAAATACCTCCAAAAAACATTTCCCCGCTATTACTTTTATAATAGGCTCCGGTATTGAATTCATTACTCTGAAGCCCATCGTCCACATCAAAATTTCTAAAGGATCTTTCTTTTGGATTAAATTTTGAAATTCCCTTGTTTGTGCTTAGCCAGAGATTGTTTAGATTATCGGTCAAAATGCCGTAAACCACATTGTTTGGCAGACCGTCTTTCTCTGTGAAATGGGTGAATTTTCCTTCGGTTTTATCGAATAAATTCAACCCGCCGGCCGTTCCGATCCAGAGAAATTTATCGGGTTTTTCAGGATCCGGACATATAGTTTTAATATGGTTGTTCGATATACTGTATAAGTCGTCTAGGTGATTTTTGTAGGTGAAAAAACTTTCTTTTTCCTGATCAAATACCAGCAAACCGTTATTGGTTCCCAGCCAGATCTTATTATCTCTATCCTCGAAAATGACAGGGCGCACATACACCTGATAAGCAGGTGCCCTGAGGTATTGAAAATGTTTAAAAGTGCCATTTTCCCGGTTGGTCATTTTGCTTAGATAGTTTTCTGATACTATCCACAGAAAACCCTTTTTATCCTCATAAATATTCGCAACTCCTTTTTGAGGGATCCCTTTAGGATCATTTTTATTATATTTATAGTGACGTGTTTTTCCTGATTTGGGATTCAAAACAAAAAGTCCTCTTGTGTTGGTAAACCACAGGTTCCCATCCCGGCTTTTTAAAATAGACCAGGCATTCAAATTTCCAAATGCATCCAAAAAATTGGGATCAGATTCAAAACTTTTTAAGATATTTTTTTTTCTGTCCCAACGGTAAAGTACCCCGGCACTAATCCATACATAGCGGTCGTTTTCCTCGGCAATAGCATAAACACTAAACCCGTTTATTCTGGAGTCTGGATCGGCCTGGCGTTTTATCAAGGAAAAGCGTTGCGTTTTTGGGTCGTAATAGCTAATACCCATCCCTGTTGTGCCTGCCCAAACAATATTTGATCGGTCTATAAATAGCCCGGAAATACCATTAAAGATCAAAGATTCTGGTATAAGAGGATTATTTTTATAGGAGGTGAAGGTTTTTGTTTTGGTATCAAAACTCATCAATTCCCCTATTGATGCAAGCCATAAATTATCCTTGTTGTCTTTGACAATCTTTGTGATCCCGCCCCAGCCATAGTCGTAAATATTGAAATGATGTGTGAATACTTCATGAGAAAAGTCATTTGTATTGAATTTTACGAGCCCAGAAAGTGTGCCGAGCCACAAATAGCCGTATCCGGCTGGATAAATTGCGGTAACAGCTAAATCTGAGGTATTTGCTTCTGTATCGGAATGTTTAATATCAAAATAAAAAGAGGTAAAATTCTCCCGATTGATGTCCATGCGGTTGAGTCCTTCTTCGGTAGCGATCCATAAAAACCCTTTTTCATCTGCATACAGACCCCTAATGGTGTTGTTGCTTAAGGATTTTTGTTTTTCATCCTGATAATATTGTTTTATCCCATTATGTTCTACCTGATTGTTGGAAATAGGGAGTTTAAAAATGCCGTTATCCCCAGTGCCTACCCAAATTGTTCCATTTCTGTCTTCTGAGATCACCTTGATCTCAGTGGTATTTTTACTTAGGGAATTTAGTAGGGGAAGCGCAATTCTCTCAAAGGAATCGGAGGATTTTAAATAGCGGTTTACCATGCCGTTTTCAGTCCCTGCCCATAAAGTTCCGTGGCTATCGGTGTAAAGTGCTGTAATGTAATTTGCGTCAATTGAATTTGAGTTATTCAGTTCGTTATGATAGACCGTAAATGAATAGCCATCAAATTTGTTTAAACCGTCCTTGGTGCCAAACCACATAAACCCGTCATGATCCTGGGAGATGGAAAACACTGTGTTTTGTGACAAACCATCGTTAATGCTTAGATGTTTAAAGCGCACTTGTTGAGAAATCCCTACGAACGGGGAAAGGAATATTAAAAATATAAAAAGATGTTTTAGAAATGGATTCATCTTTTCCCATTATTGGTCGGAAGTAATTTTTTTGGAAGAATTAATCCGATGATTTGTGTACTAAAATTACTAAAATAGTTTAATAAAAAAGGATGTTGGTTATTTTATTCTAATGCTGATGGTTTTTAAATTATTGAAAAACAGAATTTTAACAGAAAATTAGGAATGGTTTCTGTTTGTGGATTTATGCTGAACTGATACATTTCATTCAAATTAAACCCGATAGAAATGCCGTTAGGAAGGAGGTTTTCTTTCCCGGATTTCCTGATAGGAATTAGTTCTCAGCTTCCTTAATTCAGATAATTCGGAATATCCGGAAATTAAAAAACTTCCCTAAAAGGGAAGTTTTTTAATGGGGTAAATTGGATATTTTTAGTTTGTATCCCGCAAATCTAAATTTCGCGAAACAGGATCAAATCGAACTTAATTTTAAGTTCGATTAATTTTCTTCAGATCCGTTGTTCCAGTATCGTGGGTTTGTGTCATCGGTTCTTTGAAACCAGTAATCCTGTGTCATTTTTCTGCCATCGAAAGTTTTTAACTTGCGTTCAAAAATATAAATGGTGGGATTAAAGACCATATCGGTTACTGCAACAGTATAAAGTTGAGGTTCTTCTTCAGTTTTTCTTTTTTCTTCCTGGATCAATACTTCAAATCCGTTGTGTTCCAACAATTTTTTTAAAAAATCCTTACGGTCTTCACCAATCTTTTTTTCAACAAAAGTAACTCGTGTATCCCCGATGCTTCCAAAAGCATGTTTTCCTTCTAATGCCATAATTTTTTTTCTTAAAAAATAAATTCCAAATTCCAAATTCCAAATTCCAAATTCCAAATTCCAAATTCCAAATTCCAAATTCCAAATTCCAAATTCCAAATTCCAAATAAATGAATTAAAAATCTAAAAATTCCAGTTCCTCCTTTTTTTACTTTTGGAATTTGGTGCTTGTAATTTGTTTTCTTTGGTACCTGTAATTTGTTATTTATCTTCTTTGTTTATTAACTAAATATGCTGCTCAATTCAAAGATATAATCGTACAATGGGCTGTATAATCCAAGGACCAGGATCCCAATTGCGGTGATTAACAATCCCAAACGCATATAAATTTTATTTTTAAAATATGGAATAGGATGGTCACTGTTTCTTATGAACATCGCCCTGATTACCAATAAGTAATAGTAAAGGGAAATGGTAGCGTTCACAACGGCTATAAATACAAGGAAATAATAACCTTCACTCGCAGCTGCAGTGAACAGGAAGAATTTACCAAAGAATCCTGCCACCGGCGGAATTCCTGCCAGTGAGAACAATGCCAGCATCATTACCAAGCTCAGTTTAGGATTGGTCCTGTACAAGCCGTTATAGTCGTCCATATTTTCCTTTCCCGTTTTTAAAGAAATAGCCTGCACTACTCCAAAAGCTGCCAGGTTTGAGAATATATAGATCAATACAAAGTAAATCACGGTCGCTGCTCCCAATTGTGTTCCGGCAATGAGACCTAACAGAATAAAACCTGCCTGGGCAATGGATGAATATGCCAAAAAGCGTTTCATATTTTTTTGTCGTAACGCAAATAGGTTACCAATAGTCATTGTGGCAATTGCGACTACATAAATGATGTTTTCCCAAACGTGCATTAATGGTCTTAAAACAGTAAACAATAAGATCATTAATATAAATGCAGCGGCTCCTTTTGAAATGACGGATAAATAGGAGGCAACACTTATTGGCGCCCCTTCATACACATCGGCAGTCCAAAAATGAAACGGCACAAGGGATATTTTAAAGGAAAGCCCCGTAAAAAACAGGATGAATGCCAATATTGTCAGGTTGTTGGAAGTGATAACTTCCATAACCTCATTAAAATAAATGGAACCTGTGGTTGCATACATCAATGAAATCCCGAATAAAGCGACTCCCGAAGCAAATCCCGCAGAGAGGATGAATTTTATCCCTGCCTCACTGGAGATCCTTTTCGAAGTTTCATAAGCTGCCAATGCAGCAACCGGTAATGTAGCCAATTCCAATCCTATGTAAAACATTAGGAAATCCCCGGCAGAAATCATAAAATACATTCCTAAAAGTGATGAGAACAGCAGGATAAAAAATTCTGTTCCTTTATTTTTTTGAACTATTTTTTCCTGGATCCAATCAGCCGATTGCAGCAGTAATACCAATACTCCAACATTCAGCGTATTCTTAAAGAAGTGGATCAGGTTATTTGTTTGAAACATTCCGCCAAATAAATTGCTTTCTTCAATAGCTAAAAATCCCACAACGGTATGAATTCCAAATAAAAACAGGGCCAGGTGTACAATGCTGCCTTTTTTGTGCTTAGGTATAAAAATTTCACCTACAATAAGCAATAATGTAATTGCCAGAAGTAAAATTTCATGTCTCATTAATAGGAAACTGTTAAGGCTCATTTTTTTCTATTTAAATTATTTTCGATAATCATCCTTGTTTGCTGGATTTATTAGCCACGAATGCACGAATATTTATATTTTTCTCTAACTTCTATCTTTTTTGTCTCAAATCTCAAATCTCACATCTAATTTACAAGACTCCCCTAATAAACGGTTCCAAACTTTCCAATATCATATTGCTTAACCAAAGCGGAGCGATACCAATTCCGATAATTGGGATGAATAATAAGATAATACCGGTTCTTTCATACCAGGTTACCCTTGGGAGTTTTAAAAATTCAGGATTTTTTACAGTTCCCATTAGCATGATGCCAATTACTCTTAAAAGGAATACTGCAGTCACAACAATTGCCGATATTACAATTACAGTGGCAACCCTTGTAAACATATCGTCATTTTGAAACGCACCTACAAAAATGTTCATTTCCGCAACAAATCCGCTAAATCCGGGTAAACCTAAATAAGCCAGGCCTACTACTACAAAAGCGACCGAGATAAAAGGAATTACCTTCAATAAACCTCCTAACCTCGTTATGTCCCTGGTGTGAGTTCTTTCGTAAATCATCCCGATCAAAGCAAAAACAAGGGCTGTCATAAATCCGTGAGAGAGTGATTGCAAGATGGCACCGTTCCAGCCGGTTTTGTTCAGCATTAATAAGGCGAACATTACCATTCCCAGGTGACTTACCGAAGCATAGGCATTGATGTATTTTAGATCGGTTTGTCTTAAGGCAGAGAATGCTCCGTAAATTACACCGGTTGCAGATAAAATTATAAACACCCATGACCATTCTATGGCACCTTGAGGCAATAAGAACATTGCAACCCTAAATATACCGTATCCTCCTAATTTCATCAAAACCCCCGCATGTAACATTGATACCGCGGTTGGCGCCGAAGCATGACCATCCGGGGACCACGTATGGAACGGAAATAAAGCTCCAAGTACAGCGAAACCTAAGAAAGTAAGAGGGAAAAATATTTTTTGTGCTTCAAATGGGATATTCACCTTGGCAATTTCAAGTATATTGAAAGTTAATGCTCCTCCATCAGCATTAGAATTAAGGTAAATTCCTAAAATTCCAACCAATAAAACTGCGGAAGCTCCCATTAACATCAATGTCAGTTTCATTGCAGAATATTCTTTTGGACCCGATCCCCAAATTCCAATTAATAAATACATTGGAATTACGGCAACTTCATAAAAAAGGAACATCGTGAACAAGTCAATGGAAATAAAGAATCCATAAACTCCTGTTGATAAAACCAGGAGTGAAACAAAAAATTCTTTAGGCAGATCCTTCATTTTCCAGGAGATAAAAACACCTGCCAGAACAACTATTGAAGTCAGCATCAATAAAGCCACGGAAATACCATCAACTCCAATTGCATAATGAATATTGAAGGATTTAAACCAGACAAGATCCCTGGTAAAAACCATAATATCGGTATTAATTGCCCTTTCCCTAAAATAAGCGAAGACCAGGTTTATAGCCATTCCAAGCTGAACCATGCTTCCAAGCATTGTAACCAGACGCGCCTGTTTTAGTCCATTTGTAGCAAAAAGGGCTAAAATTGTTAGTACAGGTACTAAGACAAAAAGTGATAAAATATCCATAATAATTTATTCTAAATAAATATTCCAAATTCCAAACTCCAAACTCCAAATTCCAAATTCCAAATTCCAAAAAAAACGAAAACCAAACTCCAAAGGCCAAATCACAAACTCAGATTCCAAATCTAAAATTCATTTCGAAGTTTGGTGGCAAAAAACTAAATCTCAATTCTCATATCTCAATTCTCATATCTCAATTCCACATATAAATAAACACCAATGCAATTACAACAGTTCCTGCGATAAAGGAGAACGCATAATCCTGAAATCTTCCGGATTGCATGCCTTTTATTTTTTCAGAGATCCGCACGGTTTTGTTTCCGATCCCTTCCATAGTTCCATCGACATATTTTTTATCAAAAAAGGCAATTGGAGCCGATACACGTTTAAATATTATTTTTTTGGTGACGAACATATACACTTCATCAAAATAAAATTTATGAAAAGTCCATTTGTAAAATATTCCAAAGGCATTTGAAAATCTCACGGCCAGATCATTTTCTTTTTTATAGAATACCCAGGCAAGAATAATCCCTATCAGTCCAACCGATACGGCAGCGGCCGCCAAAGGATAATTTAAATGTGCTTCAAATCCGGATCTGTCTGCAGTTATAAATTCACTAAAAGGAATAAATCCTCCCACAATACTCATTATTGCTAAAACTATAAGGGGAATAGTCATGGATAATGGAGATTCTTTTGGTGGGTGCTCATACTTTTTATCTTTGCCCCAAAATATTCCAAAGTAGATCCTGAATATATAAAATGCGGTAAGTCCTGCCACAAATAACCCAACAAAATAGATAAGTTTATTCTGTTCAAAGGCAGCGACCAAAATTTCATCCTTACTCCAAAATCCCGCGAATGGAGGTACTCCGGATATTGCCAAAGCGGCAATTAAAAAAGTGATATTTGTAATGGGCATATACTTTCTCAAGCCACCCATATCTTTCAGATAGTTGCTGTGTACCGCGTGTATTACAGAACCTGCGCCAAGGAATAATAAGGCTTTAAACATCGCGTGGGTAAATAAATGGAACATAGAAGCCATATAACCAACTCCTTCATGTCCATCGTAACTTGAAACCCCTAGAGCCAACATCATATAACCTATTTGTGACATGGTTGAAAATGCGAGCACCCGCTTTATATCGGTTTGAGTGATGGCTATTATAGCGGCGAATATGCAGGAAAAAGCACCTACATAAGCCACAATGTTTAAGACAAAGCCATCTTCCACAAAATAATACATCGGGAATAACCGGGCCACAAGATAAACACCGGCCACTACCATAGTTGCCGCGTGAATTAAAGCCGAAACCGGGGTTGGACCTTCCATCGCGTCCGGTAACCAAATGTGTAACGGAAACATGGCCGATTTACCTGCACCACCAATAAACATCAAGAGCAGTGACCAGGTGATAACCGATAATCCCATAAAGGAGGTGGAAGCCCAATTCAAAATAACGCTTCCTTCAGGATTGTTTAAAGTTTCAAAATCGAATGTGCCGGCATAGTAACCCATTATCAAAATTCCGATCAGGAAACCCATATCGGCAAAGCGGGTGACGATAAATGCTTTTTTTGCGGCAGCAATGGCTGAAGTTTTTGTGTAGTAGAATCCAATCAATAAATAGGATGAAACCCCAACCAATTCCCAGAAAATATAGATCTGGAAAAGGTTTGTCGCTAAAACCAATCCGTACATTGAAAAGGAGAATAATGATAAATAGGCGAAGAACCTGGTATATCCATCGTCACCTTTCATATAGCCCCTGCTGTAAATGTGCACCATTAATGAGACTGTAGAAACCACAACCAGCATCATTACCGATATTGGGTCAATTAAGATCCCCATATCAATATGCAAGGTTTCGGTAAAGTTGAGCCAGACTGTTTTCTCGACAAAAGTTTGGAAAACGCCCGCTACTTTCCCGTGAACAAAGAAGTATTGGTATGCTGCATAAAATGACAGCAAAGATGAAGCTGATAATCCCAATACACCAATGTATCCGGAAACTGCCGGTTTAATTTTTTTGTTCAAGAACCCCAACAGCAAAAAAACGGCCAAGGGTATTAACGGAATTAATAAGATGTAACTTAGATTCATTTTCTTTTAATTAGTTTTAAGTGTCTAAAATGCCTGGAGTACCTAAAGATTTAATTTTTTTCCTATTGATGTGAAAATTGCAAGGATTTCACTGCCTTCCTTCGTTGTTAGTTCAATTTTCTGAGAATTCCCGTATTTCTAAATAACTTTAGGAACTCTTTACCTTATTAAGGTGATGGAAAAATTAACTTAATAGTCTTTCATCTATTATCTATATTCTTTCGTCTGGTTAATAGTTCACTTTAAGTACTTCTTTTAATACTTCATAATTTCAGTGTCTTCAACTTCCACAGAGCTAATTTGCCTGTAAAGGTTAATAATTATCGCAACAGCCAGGGCAGTTTCGGCAGCGGCCACGGCAATAATAAAAATTGAAAAGAAAACACCTTGTAAATTTTCGGGGAATAAATATTTGTTGAGAACAACAAAATTTATCGCTGAAGCATTCAAAATTAATTCCAATGAAATCAAAATTGAAATCAGGTTTTTTCTGGTAATAAATCCGTAGACACCTATAAAAAATAGGATAGAGGTTAGGGTAAGTATTTCGTATATGCTAATTCCTGCTATCATAATGTGTTTATTTTAAGGCGGTAGACGGAAGACCGAAGACCGGTGATAAAAGTTTGAGAACTATAATTCTTTTTCATCAATCAATATTTTTTTCTAAATGATATTATTCAAACTCAAATTTTTTCCTTTTTCGGTTTTACGACCTTTTTTATTTCCGACTCCAGTTTTACGACTGTTTCCTTTTCCTGATTTTGAAGTTTCTCCCCTTTTGCAATAATTATCGCCCCAATCATCGAGGCCAATAATAGCACGCTTATCACTTCAAAAGGCAAAATAAATCCTCCGGCACCGTAGCTCAAGAGGCCCATTCCAATTTCAGCAGTAGTCGTTGTAGTGAGAGTATTTTCAACAACACCAAAATCGTGGGAATAAATTGCGGTCAAAAAAATACCAAGCCCTATTAAACTGACTAATCCGGTTAGTACCTGTTTGGATCTTTTTGCTACTTCCATCTCCATTTCCATATGATGGACCAGGAGAACAGAGAAAATTATCAAGACAACAATTCCTCCCGCATAAACGGTAAGCTGGACTGCAGCCAGGAAGTTGTAATCAACAAGAAAATAAATTCCGGCTATTCCAATAAGTACAAATAATAAATAGACAACAGATCTAAGCATTTTACGACTGGAAACAGACGCAATTGCCATAACGATCATTATCAATGCTAGAATGTAAAATACAATTTGTTCCATAAGTTTAGTCCTCTACTCCGGGCATTAATTTGGATCCCGGTTTGTTTAAAACCCTTGTAAGGGTTGTTCTGTCGTAAACAGAATTCTCAAAATTTTGAGCCCATTTAATCGCATCGGTAGGGCAGGCCTCAACACATAAACCACACATGGTACACATCCCTAAATGGTAAATGTGTTTTTCTATCAGTTTTTTCTTTTTACCAGTTTCAGGATCCACTTGACGGTCCCAGATAATTTCTATAGTTCCGTTTGGACAAGCCAATTCACATTTTTGACAGCCGGTACAACGGTGTTCGTTATTCTCGTCGTGAGGCATCACCACTTCCCCGCGAAAACGTTCAAACATTTTTAAGGTCTCCCTGTTGTCTGGATATTGTTGGGTAATGGCTCCTTTTTGTGAGTGTATAAAGTATTTACCGGTAACGCTCATACCGGTAAGCAGTGTTTTTATACCATTATATATATCTGAAAAATAGCTCATAATTTCTAAAATTGAATTGTTATGTTAAGCCAAACAATTATAGCCATAAGTACCAGGTTCATTAGGTTTAAAGGGAGTAAATATTTCCATTCCAGGGTGAGAAGCTGGTCAATTCTCAATCGGGGGAACGTCCATCGAAACCACATCATTAAAAATACCAGGACCAATGTTTTTCCTAAAAACCAGAATACTCCCAACCAGGGAAGGGACTCGGTAATTCCGAAAGGGGATAACCATGCTCCAAAAAATATAGTGGTGGCAATGGAAGCTATTATAAACATGTTTATAAATTCGGCCAGAAAGAAATAAGCGAATTTCATCCCCGAATATTCTGTGTGAAAGCCGGCACCCAATTCCGATTCGGCCTCTACAAGATCAAAGGGAGCCCTGTTTGTCTCGGCAGTTCCGGAGATCATATAGATCATAAATGCGAAGATGGCAGGAATATGTCCTTGAACAATAAGCCACCCGTTTCTTTGAACTTCAACTATTTCTGAAAGCTGCAATGTCCCGGTAATCAATATCATGGTCAATAACGATAATCCCACAGAAAGCTCGTAACTAATGGTTTGCACCCCGCTACGCATCGCACCAATCAGAGCGAATTTGTTGTTACTGCTCCAACCGGCCAGTAAAATTCCGATTACTCCAATGGATGAAATGGCGATCAAAAAGAAGATTCCTATATTAATGTCAAAGGCTTGAAATTCCAGGGAAAATGGAAGAACGGCCAGCGCCATTAATGCAGTAATAATAACAAAATAAGGGGCAAGATTATATAAAAACTTATCTGCGTTTACAGTTCCGGTTAACTCTTTCGACACTAGTTTTAAGGCATCTGCCATTGTTTGTAATAATCCCCAAGGTCCTACTCTGTTTGGTCCTAATCTTAATTGAAACCAGGCAGCAACCTTTCTTTCAAGCAAAACCAGGAATAGACCGGTAACCGCAAAAACGGCCAGATATACCGTGGCTATTAATGCCATTTCTGTAAGGCTTGCCGCAGTTTCAGGCATCATATTAAAAAGCCAGTCGTGAATATTTTTTGTAATGCTTAATGATAGGTTCATTGCTAATATTTTATCGGTCAATATCTGGTATTACAAGGTCTAAAGTTGCCATTGATGCAACCAGATCTCCAATTTTGCCACCCACAGCAATATGATTTAATAATGAAAGGTTTGAAAATCCGGGTGAGCGGAATTTCAGCCGGTATGGGTTTTTAGTTCCTGTGCTTATAATATACACCCCAAGTTCACCTCTGGCAGTTTCTACCTTCTGATAAAATTCTCCTTTTGGTAATTTAATTACTGCGTTTGTTTCCACTTTATAATCTCCTTCGGGAATATTATCTATCAATTGTTCAACTATAGAAATGGATTCCCACATCTCCTGGATCCTAACTTCATAACGGGCAAAAGAATCACCTTCCGTTCTCAAGGCTTCATTAAATGTCACTTTGTCCAACGCGCTGTATGGATGGATTTTTCTAACATCGCAGGAATAACCTGAGCCACGGCCAACAGGACCGGAAGCTCCGTATGAGATGGCATCTTCTTTTGATAACATTCCAACACCTCTCATCCTTTTTTGAAAAATCACATTATTTGTGAGAAGGGTGTCGTATTCAGGAAGTTTTGTTTTAAAATGGGTTATAAATTCTTTGACCCTTTTCACAAAATTTGGATGGATATCAAACATTAAACCACCAGGAATATTGTAGTTCATGGTTAAACGGGCACCACAGGTTTCTTCAAAAATATCGTTGATCATTTCACGATCCCTGAAAGCGTAGAAATAAGTGGTCAACGCGCCAACATCCATTCCCATTACGCCCCACCACAAATTGTGTGACGCGATCCTTGTCAATTCATCAATTATTGTCCTGATCACCTTAACACGATCAGGAACTTCAATTTGAAGTGCATTTTCAACGGCTAAACAAACCGCTTCATTATTGATATTTGAAGACAAATAGTCCATTCTATCCGTTAGATGGACAATTTGCTGATAGCTGTCCCGTTCGCACATTTTTTCTATGGAACGGTGAATATATCCTAAATCTGGTTCTACTTTTTTGATCGTTTCACCATCTATGGTTAATAATAAACGCAAAACCCCATGAGTTGCCGGGTGTTGAGGTCCCATATTGATGAAATATTCTTCAGATTTAAAATTGTTATTTACAGTAGATGTTTCCATTTTCACTTATTTAACAATCATATTAATATCATCTACGTAATCTTTT
>Ga0314774_1000832_pt1 | contig 21998 bp, 17 predicted proteins | sample MetaGCBIA2018_FD_204515 | JGI IMG/M metagenome (GOLD analysis project Ga0314774, IMG submission 204515) | Cryopeg brine microbial communities from Beaufort Sea near Barrow, Alaska, United States - CBIA 2018 | ecosystem: Environmental > Aquatic > Marine > Coastal | place: USA: Alaska | collected...
GTTAGATTTTTCCAAGCCATTTTTTCAGTTCCATTGATTGATTTTAATGGGATCTATTCTAAATGTCATGATTAGATCTGTCATGGGAATTATTTGAGTTTAGGTCCTTCTCGTGCAAAGGTCTCACGGTGTCTTAATACTTTAAAAAGACTTTAAAGTCAGCAAACAACCGAAAGGTAACTTATTTTGCAACCTTAGTTGCAATATGACGCTGTCTATAAGCTTCGTAAACGGTTACGCCAGTGGCAACCGATACATTCAAACTTTCCACAACACCCATCATTGGAATTGCCGCTAGGTAATCACAAGACTCTCTAGTCAGACGTCTTAAGCCTGTGCCTTCTGTGCCCATAACGATTCCAATCGGCCCCGTAAAATCTTGATCATAAATGGTCTGCTCTGTATCGCCATCTAAACCAACCATCCATACACCGGCTTGCTTCATCTCTTTAATGGTGCGCGACAAATTAGACACTACAATCAATTTAATGTTGTCTGCTGCACCTGAAGCTACTTTACGTACAGTTGGGCTCATACCCACCGAGTTATGTTTAGGAATAATCACGGCATCCACACCAACAGCATCGGCTGTACGCAAGATCGCACCTAAATTTTGTGGATCTTGCACTTCATCTAAAAAGATAAACAATGGATTAGTGGTTTTCTCGACAAGCGTAACTAAGTCCGCTTCATTTAGGTCAGGCTGTTTAGCTACTAAGGCCATGACGCCCTGGTGATTGCCGTCAACCTTATTGAAAGCTGATTTGGTCACATATTCTGGTGACAGACCTAAACTGATTGCATAATCATATAAAGATTGCTGACGATTATTCAAATGGCCTTTGATGAAAGACAATGTATAAACCAACTGCGGAGCCTGTTTAACAAACTTTTCGACCGCATGTAATCCGTAGATAACTTCTTGTTTCACGATTATTCCTGCCCTTTAGAAGCTGGCTTCTTACCTTTACGGTAATAACGCTTTTTACGCGGACGCTTCTGATCATCACCCGCTTCAATAGAAGCGCCTTTTTGATCAACATCTGAATCGTCTTGTGTAGCCTCATCTGCATTCTGCTCAGTGGAACCACCAGAGATAAAACGTAAATCGACCTTACGATCATCTAACTTGACCTGTGCAACTTGAACTCGAATTCGATCGCCTATGCTATAGACTTTACCCGTCCGCTCTCCTTTAAGACAATGACGAGCATTGTCGTAATGGAAGTAGTCTTCACCCAACTCAGTAATATGCACTAAGCCTTCAACATATAACGGCTGTAATTCAACAAACAGACCAAAGTTCGTAGCGGCTGTCACAATGGCATCATACTCTTCACCCAGATGGTGTGATAAGAACTCACACTTCAGGAAGGTAATAGCATCACGCGTGGCTTCATCTGCTCTTCTTTCAGTATTAGAACAGTGTTGACCCAACTCAGCCATTTTCGCTTCATCATAAGCAAAGCCTTCAGCACCGGTTTTCTTCCAAGCATGCTGGATCGCACGATGAACCAACAGATCAGGGTAACGACGGATAGGTGATGTAAAGTGCGTGTAGTGCTCATAATTCAGACCAAAGTGACCTTTATTCTCTGGATGATAGACAGCCTGGTTCATACTTCTTAGCATGACCGTCTGTACTAAATGCTCATGTGACTCACCGGCAACTTTTGCCATTACTGCTGCATAATCATGTGCCGTTGGTTCATCACCACCTTCAAGCGTCAGATTAAAATCACCTAAGAAGGTTCTGACGTTTTTCAAACGCTCTTCCAAAGGTTTTTCATGAACACGATACACAATCGGAATCTTATGCCACTTCAGGTAACGGGCGGTTGCCACGTTTGCCATCAACATACACTCTTCAATCAGCTTATGCGCGTCATTACGAGTAACCGGAACAATCTCTTTAATCTTACTATCGTCATCAAACACGATACGTGTTTCAGTCGTATTAAACTCTAAAGCGCCACGCTCTTCGCGTGCTTTTTGTAGAACCTGGTAAAGCTCATACAAATCTTCTAAGTTAGTTAACTGCTCAGAGAATTCCTCTCGATACTCACTCTTTTTATTCGTCAAGATATCGTTAACTTGGTTATAAGTTAAACGCGCCTTAGAATTCATGACCGCTTCATAATACTGACTACGCTCTAGCTTACCGTCTTCGCTAATCGCTAAATCTGCAACCATACATAGACGATCAACATGAGGGTTTAATGAACACAAACCATCTGATAATTTCGAAGGCAACATCGGCACAACACGTTGTGGGAAGTAAACGGAGTTACCACGTTTAATCGCTTCTTTATCTAGCTCTGTGCCAGGCTTCACATAATGCGAAACATCTGCAATCGCTACCACTAAACGCCAACCATTCTTACGACGTTTAGCAAAGACCGCATCATCGAAATCTTTCGTGTCTGCGCCATCAATCGTCACTAGCTGCATGCTACGAAGATCTTTACGACCCTCTCTTTCCGCGTCGGTGACTTCATCAGGAATCTCAGCTAACTCAGCTAACAATTCTTCAGACCATTCATTAGGAATACCGTAGGCATGAATCGCAGATTCAATTTCCATACCGGGCGCCATATAGTCGCCGACCACTTCAACAATCTTACCAATCGGTCCAGAACGAGCTGTAGGCTGATGCAGAATTTCGACTAAAACGACTTGCTCTTCATTCGCTTCCAGCAAACCATCTTTAGGAATAAAGATGTCTTGTGTTAAACGGTTATTATTGGGGCGTACCCAAGATAGGCCTTTCTCATGATTCAGACGCCCTAAAACCTGCTGAGTATTGTGTTCAACAATTTCAACAACAGCGCCTTCTTTGCGACCACGTCTATCTTCACCGACTACCGATGCGATAATGATGTCACCATGCAGGACTTTTTGCATCTCTTTTTCAGATAAGAAAAGATCCTTGCCAGCTTCTTCAGGCACTAGAAAACCATAACCATCAGGATGCCCTAAAACACGACCCTTAATTAGGTCCATCTTTTCTAGCAATCCAAATGCGCCACGGCGGTTACGGATCAATTGGCCATCGCGAACCATTGCCTTTAGGCGTCTGGACATAGCTTCATAACGTTCTTCATCGTCTTCATCAACATCTAGCGCTTTTGCTACTTGATAAAGTCTTAGAGGCTTTTGTGCTTCTTCTAGCGCCTCAATAATAAATTCACGACTTGGGATTGGATTTTCATATTTGTCAGCTTCACGCTGAGCATGTGGGTCTTGTTGACCAGGTGCGTTTTCTGTAGTCACTCTATTCCATCTAACATTGAAAACGCCCTCTATATTTATCACTCATCTCTATTCCATAGGGTGATAATTAGGGCGTTATATTAAAAACAGCGCGTATTATAACAAATAGTTCGCGAACTTAGGGTATTACTGTCAACTCTGCCGAAATACCTCTCTCTTCTTTCGAATACAGCGCCTTAAACAGCTGATTTATTGTCGATTGAATCGCCTCTTCTAAGACAGGATGGTAGAACGGCATCTTTATTAAATCTAGCACAGTCATCTCATTCTCAACTGCCCAAGCCAGTAGATGCGTAAAATGTTCTGCATGTGGCATTATCAACTCGCCACCAATCAATTTTTTAGTTTGTTTATCCGCATACAAACTAATGACACCGTAATCTTCGGCCATCACAATTGCACGACCATTATTTTTGTGCGAATTAAATGAAGCCACCTCCACCCCAGAGAGATCTAACTCCTGGTAATTTAGGCCAAAAAAACCAATCTCCGGATCTGAAAAAGCGATTCCTAATGAGGTTTTACGTCGATACGCTTGCACTTTAGGAAAGGCCATGGCATTTAAAACGGCGATCTTCCCCTCATAAGCCGCTTCGTGCAGAATGGGGCGAAACCCACTGGCGTCACCAGCAATAAAGATAGGTAAGTCTTGTATTTGCATGGTATTTGCATCAAAAACCGGCATACCCTGTTCATTTAGCTTAATACCTGCCACTTCTAAATCCAAATGGTCGATATTAGGACGCCTTCCTAATGAGGCTAAGATCACATCAACTTCAAAACTCAACCCATCTACCTTAACTCTCACTCCCGCAGCCGTATCCTCTAACTCTGCAGCCACTCCCAAGTGAATCGGAAATTCATTGCTTAGAATTTTAATCGCTTCATCAACCACAGCTGGACAAGACAAGCCACCCAGCGTTTTCTGCTTTTCAAAACCAATGACCTCTACGCCCAATCTTGAGAGAGCCTGACCCAATTCTAAGCCAATAATACCCAAGCCAATGACAGCAACTCTCTTGGGCAGAGACTCTAATTCAAAGATTTCATCACTTGTTATCAACTTATTGCCCAATACTAACCATGACTCAGGCACTACAGGACGCGAACCTGTGGCAATAATAATGCGCTCTGCCTCAATAATTTCACCATTTATTTCTAGCTGATTAGGTCCAATAAATTTAGCAAAGCCTTCTATAAACTGATGATCTTCTAGAGTATCCGTTGTACGTGACTGCACACCTCCCGTAAACCGATCTCTGAGCCTTCTAACCCGTTTTAAAACGGCCATATCATCAACAGACAAAAAATCGGCACCTTTTAAGCCAAATTCAGAGAATAATGTTCGCTTATGATACTGATTGGCAGATTGAATTAGCGTTTTAGAAGGCATGCAACCGACTCGTGCACAGGTAGTACCAAGCGGACCACCATTAATAATGACAAAACTATCCGTCTCATCTCTAACGGCATTTAATGCAGTCAATCCTGACGTTCCCGTACCAATGATTGCATATTTTACTTTTCTCATTTTCAAACCCCTGATTATGGCGATCAATAGCTCCATTCTAGCTTGCGTAAGCAAGAACACCGATATGAATTAGAGCAATCATAATTCAAGTCGAATAAAATAAATAACTACCGTCCATTGTACGTAAAAAAACACAGGTAATTATAATGCTTTTAGACTCATAAATATTTTGGGTTTTATTCAACTGTAAACTCATCTAAAATAGAAAGTCTCTCAATCCATAATGGATCTGTTTTGCGCCCTATTAACTACCTTAAAGCATTCTCAATAATGCTCATCTTTGCAAGTCTTGCTTTAAGAACATCCCAAGCTCAAACAGAGGCTTCTGATAGTTCACGTCTGATCCAAAACTCCCTTAAAGAGAGAATAAATGATGTTTTTATTGGCGACTTGGCAGAAATCCGACAACGCCGAATCTTAAGAGTTCTTGTCAGCTACAATCGAACCAATTTTTTTCACACGATTAGAGGCCAACGCGGCTTAGAAAGTGATTTAGTCCAAGCCTACATAAAATACCTAAATCGTGGGCCACGCAAAGAACGCTACCAAACTCAAGTCGTTTTTCTAGCCCGACCTTTTAATAAATTATTCTCAGAACTTAAAGCAGGGAAAGGCGATATTATTGCCTCCGGATTGACCATCACTCCAGAACGAGAAGCAGCTGTCGACTTTACGATACCTTACATCAAAAACATACAAGAAATTTTGGTCTCAAATAAGCACCTAGCGCCAGTCCAACGCCTAGAAGACCTCTCAGAAAAACAAATTATCGTGGTCGCGAACAGCAGCTACATCATCCATCTCGAACAAGCTAACCAAGCCCTCGGACGACTAGGCTTACCAGGAATTGAAATCATCCAGGCCGACCCAGCTCTTGAAGCCGAAGATTTGCTTGAAATGGTTAATGCAGGCCTATTTGAATATACGGTAGTCGACAATCATATTGCAGAAATTTACCAAAAAAGATTTTCACATCTAAAAATTTACGAAGATTTTATATTTCACTTTGGAGGTAAAATCGCCTGGGCCATCAATCCAAACCAACCCGAGCTTAAAAAGTCTTTAAATAATTTTATCTACAACTATGCCGCACAAGGTCGATTACTGGGCAATATTATCTACAAAAAATACTTTAAAAACCCCTTCTGGATTGACAAACCACTCTCTTTAACAGCGCTCAATACCACTCCATGCCTACAATATTATTTCGAAAAATACGCTGAATTTTATGGCTTTGATTGGTTTTTGATTGCCTCTCAAGCTTACCAAGAGTCGAAATTCAAACAGAACCTAGAAAGCTCAGCTGGCGCTTATGGCATTATGCAAATAAAATATTCCACAGCGAGTTCAAAGGTCGTCAATATTCCTAATATAAAAAATTTAGAAGACAATATTCACGCGGGCGTTAAGTATCTTGCATTTATTAGAGACCACTATTTTTCAAAACCAGAATACTCCCCTGAAGATCGAATTAACTTCTCTTTAGCCGCCTACAATGCCGGCCCAGGACGTATTCGAAAATTGCAAAGAGATACTGAAGCACGCGGACTTGATCCATACAAATGGTTTTATAATGTTGAAATATTAGCTCGCCAATTTATTGGCCATGAAACCGTTAATTACGTCACTAAAATTCAGAAAACAATGATCGGGGTACGATCATCATTTGAACTTTCAAAAAACAAACGACGAATTAAAAACGAGCATTTTGAAGCGTTTGAAGAGATGGATTACATGAAACAAATCAAAGAAATTGTAGATAATGAAAACCTGGAAGAAAAACCATAATCGACAGCATGCCACCATCATTTATTATCGATATAGCGTACCTACCTCCCCTTAACGAAAGTCACATCAATACAATTAACTTAAGGGATCTTGATATTCACTGGAGGTCTATATCAGGATGGGGTAACTGTTTGCTGATTTAGGCAAATTAGGCACGTAACAGCGAACCCTTGCCACTTTTAAATGAAAAAATGAAATTTCAAGGCTTTCAAGCCGGCAATTGATTTGCGTAAACGTCTCTTAAGGTCGATATACTCGTATATTTTTAAAGCCCGCATCTATTAAGTACTGAGCATGCAACTGACTCATTACACCCTTCTCACAATACAAGACATAATCTCCTGACGGATCTAAATCCTTAAAATGACGCTTCAACTCATAAAATGGAATGGCTAAAACTCCTGCAACATCTAGAGCAGACGCTGTGACCTCATCTTCACGACGAATATCAATGACGATCATTCCTGGCTCAAGTGATTTAACCACCTCAACGGCTTCTGCTTGATTGACATCATCAATAATTGAGTCAACTGGAATGGATTGAGCTTGTTCAATCGCAGCATCCAGCACGGCATAATCAAAACGAGCCGCTTCTTTTTCCATTCTTTTAAAAGAACCATTAATCACAGGGTTTTTTGAAATGACACCACAGTATTCAGGCATATTTTCAGCGAAATGGCGTGTTCCAATTTGGTTTGCAATCGCAATAATTTCAGGTTTATTCATGGTTGCCAAGGGGCGTAAGACCAACTTAGTGGTGGCTTGATCAATCACAGCCAGGTTACGCAAAGTCTGACTACTCACTTGAGCGACACTCTCTCCTGTCACTATGGCATCAATCCCCAAGTCATCGGCAATCTTCTCCGAAGCCATTAACATTAAGCGTTTAAGAGTTATCCCCATATAGCTTTCATGGGTTGAGCGAAAAATCTCAGCAACAACATCCTCGAAGGGGATGGTTATAAATTTAACTCTATGCGAAGCACCAAATTGCCCCCACAAATATAAAGCAACCTGCTTCACCCCAATTTCATGTGCCGCGCCACCTAATTTAAAAAATATAAAATGGGTCTTAAGGCCGCGTTTCATTGTCAAATAGCTGGCTACCGTAGAATCAAATCCTCCTGACATCAAAGAAAGCAACTCGCCTTGTGTCCCCATCGGAAAACCACCCAAGCCAACCTTGCGTTGAGTGATAACATTTAATGTTTTTTGATGCAGCTCAAATTCAACCTTAACCTCAGGATGATGTAAATCCACTCCTGCCGGATTACCGTGTTCATAAAGGTAACTACCGACAAAACGCTCCATCTCAAAAGAAGAGGTTTCATGCGTCCCTGTTCGCTTGGCTCGCACTACAAATGTTTTACCCTCAATATTAGGTAAAGCATGCTCAGCCACCTTTTGGGCGATTAGAGTCAAATCTTCACCCGTTTCGTATTGAACTACTTCTAAAAACTGTTCAACACCAGGTGTTTGGCTGAGTATTCTTCTGACGGCATCATTGAAAAGATCATCGGCTTGCACCTCAATCTTATCCCAGAAGCGTTTAACAATAATTTGTTTATCAATACGGTGCAATAAGGTGCGTAAATTGTCATTAACCTGGCTAATCATCTTCTTCTTGACTGGCGCGCCTTTAATCATGATCTCTGGAAATAACTTAACGATAAATCTCATTCAATACTCTTTTAACTATTTTGTTTATATTAGAGCTCACTACGAACCCATTGTAAAAATTGACCCTAAAGTATCACGTGGGTGTTAGATATCTAAACGATTGTTCATTAGTGAGACCCTGCCCTACTAAAACAAGCGTTACCCACCAATTAAAGACTACTTTCGACCAGAAATAAGTCAAAATTAAGGGTATTGTACACGGCTTCCCCCTTGCTTAAAACCATACTCTAAGGATATGAATCCAGACCTCTAAAACACTCTTGGACAATAATTCTAAAAATATTTGAATTGATAAAAACGCTTAGAGCATGTTAAAATCCATAAATCCGTTCAATATTTTTTAAATTTAATACAGCAGAGAGACTCTCGATGAAAAGATTAGATCAAGTATTATCAAGTGATGGCACTTCAGCAGAATTAGAGCTGGTTATCAAAGACGTTATGGTTGCATGTAAGGACATTGCATACAAACTAAGTCAAGGTGAATTAGCCGGTATCTTAGGCACAACTGAAGATGAAAACATCCAAGGTGAAACTCAGAAGATGTTGGACGTTATCTCTAACGATCTTTTAAAAGACATTCTTTGCGCTAACCCGTATGTTAAGGGTGTTGGTTCAGAAGAAGAAGACTTCACTCTTGCAGGTCAACCTGATGGTAAGTTCCTAGTAACTTTCGATCCATTAGACGGTTCTTCAAACATCGACGTTAACCTTTCTGTTGGTACTATCTTCTCTATCTTAGAAGCCCCTGCTGACAACCGCACTGGTGCCGATCAAGAAGTATTCTTACAAGAAGGTCGTAAGCAAGTTGCTGCGGGTTACGTTCTTTACGGACCATCTGCTTTATTAGTCATGACAACAGGTAACGGTGTTAACTTATTCACTTTAGACACAAACATCGGTGAGTTCATGCTAACTAAGCCAATGTTACAGATTCCTGAAGATACTGCTGAATTCGCTATCAACATGTCTAACCAACGTTTCTGGGAACCAGAAATGAAGCAGTACATTGATGACTGTCTAAAAGGTGAAGAAGGTCCATTAGGCAAGCGTTATAATATGCGTTGGGTTGCTTCTATGGTAGCTGAAGTTCACCGTATTCTTATTCGTGGTGGTATCTTCATGTACCCTTATGATAGCCGTGACCCATCAAAAGCTGGTAAACTTCGTCTAATGTACGAAGGTAACCCTATGTCCATGATCGTTGAACAAGCCGGCGGCGCTTCTTCTACAGGTCGTATGGACATTATGGACGTTGAACCTAAAGATATTCACGACCGTGTCCCAGTTGTACTTGGTTCTAAAAACGAAGTTGCTAAAGTTGTTGCTTACCACGAAAAGTAAGCCCTTAGTTATACTGAGTTAAAAAGCACCCGCTATTGCGGGTGTTTTGCTTTTAAACATCAATTCTTAAAAAGGAATTAACCATGGGTTATTCTGCTGTTCCAGCTGGTAAAGACTTACCAAACGACATCAATGTTATTATTGAAATTTCTGCCTTCGCAGCCCCTATTAAATATGAAGTCGATAAAGACACGGATTTAATCTGGGTTGACCGGTTACAGGGTGCAACCATGTCTTACCCTGCCAACTACGGCTATATTAACGACACCTTATCTGACGATGGTGATCCGGTAGACGTTTTGGTTGTAACCCCACATCCATTAATGGTTGGTTCGGTTATTCGTTGTCGCCCAATCGGTATTTTCAAGATGACTGATGACGGTGGAGAAGATGCAAAAGTAATCGCCGTTCCAGTTGATAAATTAACCCCAATCTACTCTAAAATAGAAAAAGTAGAAGATATTCCACTGCTTAAAGAGCAAGTAGAGCATTTCTTTAGCCACTACAAAGATATTGAGCCAGGTAAATGGGTTAAAGTTGAAGGCTGGGGAGACATTGCTGATGCACGCCAAGAAATTTTAAATGGTGCCAAAGCCTACCAAGAAACTAAATAAAATAGTTTAGGCCTAAACTGAGGTTTCAACGAAAACCTAACCATTTTATTTTAAGCCCCTTCCAGGGGCTTTTTTACATCCCAATAGCACACCTTCTTAAAGCCCCTCCAAAGACGCCATACTTCACAATCAATTAGAATTTTCTGCTATAATGATCTACTAATTTTCATTTGATTCAGAGAGTAAAGATGGCTGCAGAAATTCGTGATAAGCAACTAAGAGCACGCGTTAAGTTACTTGGTAATGTACTTGGAAAAGTAATTGAGTCTCAAGAAGGTACCGCCACTTATAACGCTGTAGAGAAACTGCGTAAGGGCTACCTAAAACTTCAACAAGAAGAGAATCCTGAACTCCAAGCTGAGCTAACCGAGTTTATCGAAGCACAATCGGCAGAAGAACTATCGCCGATTATCCGAGCTTTCAACCTTTACTTCAGCCTTGTCAATCTTGCTGAAGAAGAGCACCAATATCATGAGAGACAAGGTCAACTAAAGTCAGACGGTCCTTTATGGACGGGCTCAGTCCTTAACACCATTGGCGAATTTAAAGAACAAGGCATGGATGCACAACAGGTGCAAACCCTGTTAAATAAATTGCACTACATTCCGGTCTTTACCGCCCACCCAACTGAATCAAAACGTCGCTCAGTGATGGATAATTTAAGAAGAATATTCTTAGATATCGGCGCCTTAAATGAAGCAGACTCTTATAATAACGAATATGTAAAAGATTCTATCTATCAACAGCTTGAATCTCAAGTACAAGTCCTTTGGCAAACTGATGAAGTTCGTCGCCAAAAGCCAACGGTTGAAGATGAAATTAGAAACGGCATCTACTATTTCCGTAAATCTCTATTTGATGCAGTGCCTGAAGTTTACCGCTATATGGAACGAGCGCTTGCCAAGCACTATCCTGATGACAAAATTGAAGCACCCGAATTCTTAACCTTTGGCTCTTGGATTGGAGGGGATCGTGATGGCAACCCATTCGTCACCCATGACACAACAGTAGATGCCCTACTATTACAATCTCGTGCTGTCATCTATGAATACCAAAAACGCGTTTTTGACTTAAGCTCAAAACTGACGCAATCACGCTATCTCAGCGATATTTCTCAGGATGTCATCAACCGCTCGACCATCGTGGATACAGATTTAATTGACCAAGTTTTCAAAAAACGTCCTGAACGCTTTAAAGATGAACCTTATCGCCGTTTGTTATATCTCATGCATGGTAAACTTCAAAAGAATATTAATTACATAGAAGGTCGAATCAACGGCGAGCACACTGTTAAAAGTCGTTTTGCCTATGAGTGTGAAACTGACTTCCTTGAAGACCTTGAACGGATCTACAACTCGCTTTGCGGACATGGTGATGAAAACGTTGCGAACGAAGAGTTGCAAGATTTGATTCGTCTCGTTAAAACCTTTGGTTTCTACTTAATGCGTTTAGATATCCGTCAGGAATCAAATGTGCATTCAGATGCTGTTGCGGATCTACTTTCTCACTTAGGCGTTGACTACAACAGCCTAGGCGAAAAAGAAAAGCTAGATGTATTGGCAAGCCATGTTGCCTCTGCGACCATCATTGACACTCAACACCTTGATCTTAAAGAGATGACCACTGAAGTACTTAAAGTCTTTCAGGTCGTGCGTGAAATGCGCAAAGAGATCAGCGCAAAAGCCTTTAACAACTACGTTATCTCTATGACGCATGAGGCAAGCCACATCATGGAAGTGTTGTTCCTTGCTCATCAAGTTGGCCTTGCAGGCTTTAATGCTGGCAAACCTTACTGTGAAATTCAAATTGCACCGTTATTTGAAACTATTGAAGATTTAGAGCATATCGTTCCGGTCACTCAAGCGTTATTTGAAAACGCCACCTATAAAGCTCTATTGGAAGCATCCGGTAATCAGCAAGAGATCATGTTAGGTTATTCCGATTCCGCTAAAGATGGCGGCAACCTCTCTTCGGCCTGGAGTCTTTATCAAGCCCAGCAACAGATTATGGCTTTAGCAGATACACATCAAGTTGACTGCCGCTTATTCCACGGTCGAGGTGGAACAGTTGGCCGTGGTGGAGGACCGACTCACTTCGCTATACTATCGCAACCAACCGGCACAGTACGTGGATCAATCAAATTTACAGAGCAAGGTGAAGTGCTATCTTATAAATATAGCAACTCAGAAACTGCAATGTATGAACTTTCACTGGGTGTAACTGGCTTAATGAAAGCCAGTAAAAACCTCGTCAAAAACCATGTAGAAGACAACCCGGCCTATCTAGCCACTATGAAAACCTTAGCCAAAGACGGCGAAGCTTGCTTTAGAGAACTCACAGACGATACCGAAGGATTCTTCAACTTCTTCTATGAAGCGACCCCAGTGACGGAAATTGGTTTATTAAACATCGGTTCACGCCCATCGCACCGTAAAAAAGGCAACCTATCTAAATCTTCTATCCGTGCCATTCCATGGGTTTTTGGTTGGGCGCAAGCGCGCATGACCTTCCCAGCTTGGCTAGGGACTGGGTACGCTCTAGAAAAATGGATTAAACAACATGGCGATTCAGAATTAATCGAGATGTACGAAAGTTGGCCATTCTTTAGATCTTTAATGAGCAATATCCAGATGACTTTATTCAAAACCGATTTAAAAATTGGGGCTCAATACAGTCTATTAGGCCAAGATCAAAAAGTTGCTCAGACGGTCTATAAATTTATTGCTGACGAACACTCTCGCTCTGTAGAAAACATTCTTGAAATTAGTGGTAATCCATCATTGATGGCTGATACCCCGGTGATTGCACTGTCGTTGAAACGTCGAAATCCTTATCTAGTACCATTAAACAATATTCAAATTGCACTTTTAAGACGTTATAAGTCAGATAAAGTGTCGGATGAAGAGAAAGAGATTTGGTTACCTGAGCTATTAAATAGCATCAATGCCATTGCTGCAGGAATGCGCAATACTGGTTAAAAAATCCGTTATTCCGGTACAAATCCAAACCCGCTTCTTGGCGGGTTTTTTATACTCTACTCACTGTTTCTGCAAACTATCCGACCTCAAGGCTACCAGGCCTGGTAACTTTAAGAGTCTAAAAATAGCAATACACAACCGTTTAAGCTTCATAGCGTTATTATTTTCTGGATTTTAAATAGACATCTTGAGAATTCTTCTTCAAGTTAGATATTTTTTTAAATAACAGTATAATACGCAGCTAACTTAGAACTTCGTAGTTGAAGCGTGGTGACAACTGCCTTTCAACACTGTGATGGTGATTCCGTTCAGACGAACCCAAGAGAATATTATGCAAGTTACGCTATTAAAATCAAAACTACACCGTGTTACCACGACTCATGCTGAACTGGATTATGAAGGTTCGTGCGCCATAGATGGCCACCTTCTAGATATTGCTGGCATCCGTGAATATGAGCAGATTCAAATTTATAACATCACAAACGGTGAACGCTTTACGACCTATGCGATTCGCGCAGAAGACAATAGCGGGATTATTTCAGTGAACGGCGCGGCAGCGCATAAAGCCAACCCTCAAGACCTATTGATTATTGCAACCTTCGCGTCTATGAATGAAGCTGAAGCAGATGTTTTTAAACCGAAACTAGTCTACTTCGATACCGAAAATCGTATTACACACACTTGTAATACCATTCCGGTACAAATGAAAGAAACGAGTTAATCGTAGATTATATGTGCATTAAGGCTCCCTGAACTTTAATGCACTATACGCCTTAGTTCAAATAAAACCCTTCAATATTTAAAACCTTCAGGTGAAATCAGTACCTCAACCCGTCTATTCTTGGCAAAATCCGCTTGCGAATTACCGTTTGATACTGGTTGGCTGTCAGCAACTCCAATAGCTTGCGCCTGATCAGCCCGAACACTACCTGAAGCGACCAACTCCACCACAACGCTCGCAGCCCGAGCACTTGATAACTCCCAGTTTGAATGAAACCGCCCGCCAACAATCGACTGCTTATCTGTATGGCCAATCACTTTTATCAATACCGGCTCATTTTTCAGTTCGTATGAGTCTTTAAGTAATCTGGCAAAACGGGGTTTTAATTCAGCCCTTCCAGGGTCAAATGCAATCTGCTCAGGAAATACCACTTTAATCTGATTAAGCGAGGCATCATATTTGATATTGATCTCTTGGGAATCTCTGTTTTTGGAAAAAGTCTCAAGTAAACTTTCATAGAGAGGAGTTAAATTATCAACTAAGATTTCTTTAACTTTATTCGATTCAGGTGGAACAGATTCAAAATTTGAAGTTGTGACGTCTTTAGCTCCAATCTTGCTTTTAATCGATTGAATATAAACATTTTGTTCAGAAGATAATCCGTCCTTACCCACAAAAGCCTCTGTTAGGGATTCCACAGTCTCCACATACTTGACTTCATCCCTATTTGACATAGCATAGAGCAGAACAAAAATCGCCATTAAAAGCGACATCAAATCGGCAAAAGTTGCCAACCAGCTAGGACAAGATTTAACCTTCCTTGACATCTACACCTACCTTTTTAACCCCTTGTAAATAAGGTGCTAACAACTCTCTCATAACAGCAGGATTATGCCTTTCACCAATACTGTGAATCGCTTCAATAATCATCGTTTGACGGTAAGATTCGACCTGCGCCCATGACTCTATTTTATCTGCCATAGGTAACGCGTATAAGTTGGCAATCATCGCACCATACAAGGTGGTTAAAATCGCCACAGACATCGCAGGCCCAATAGATGAAGGGTCACTGAGATTAGACAACATCTGAACTAAGCCAACCAAGGTTCCCATCATCCCAAAAGCAGGAGCAGCATCACCAATGGCACGAAACACACCTGCACTAGTTTCCGCTTTTTCAATCAGCAGTTTATTTTTTTCTTTGAGGGTTTGCGTCACCACTGGCAAGGAATAACCATCCACCAACATCCTAACCCCATTAGCAAAGAAGCTATGGTTAATCTTATAAGAGTCCATCGCTAAAACGCCTTTACCGCGTACCAAACGCAATAAATCTTCAGTGACATCGACTAACGCATTAAGCTCCTTAATTTCTGAATTGACGCTCATCACATGGAATGACATGCCGAAGGCACTGATAGATTCTTTCATTGAAAAACGAATCATGGTGGCAGCAATAGTGCCTCCGAAAACAATCATGATAGAAGGCGTATTGAAAAACAAGCCAAGAGAAGGCCCCATTGCCATCGCAATCAGGACAATAGTCAAGCCAGAAAACAGACCGATTAATGTTGAAAAACTCATATTAAATAATTTCTTTTTAGCGGGGCCATGTAAATGGCAGATAAGAGAATTGTATAGGTCATAGGTTTAAAATGCTAATCTCAATAGATTAGAAGCCTATTGATAGAATCCAACCCCAATTATCTTAGAATCAGATACTCTACAAGGGAGCATAAAGCATGCTTAGATTAGTAAAACATTATCCAATAGACGGGTATTTCCTAAGGATGCGACGGCCAAAATAACAAATTTTGATTGGTTCGGAGTTGGATCCAACAAGGTTTTCGGATCACATATTTGCAGATAATCCACCACATCAAACCCCTCTAATAAAAGACGTTGAGTCGCGACCTTAGTTAAGGCTTTGAAATCCCGGCTACCCGATCTTAAAGCCTGGGCAATATCCAATAACACCGCATTTAATTTTGGCGCTATGGCGCGTTGCTCGACACTCAGATATTGGTTACGAGAACTCAATGCTAAACCGTCTTCAGCTCTGGAGATGGGGGCCGCCACAATGGTAACGGGGATTGCTAACTCATCAATCATCGTCTGGATAACGCGTAGCTGCTGATAGTCCTTTTGACCAAAGGCGGCTAAGTCAGGTTGAACCATATTAAATAGCTTGGTTAGCACAGTAGAAACGCCATCAAAGTGACCTGGGCGATTTGCGCCTTCGAGCAAACCAGTAAGACTATGAGGAACGGATACCACTGTTTGCAGAACGCCATGCGGATACATTTGCTCAACCGAAGGGACAAAAATAGCATCGGCATTTACGGAGCTTAATTGTTGCTGATCGGCCTGGAAAGTACGCGGGTAGCGCTCAAAATCTTCATTTGGACCGAACTGCATAGGATTAACAAAAATGCTGACAATGACCTTATCGCATTGCGCTTGTAATAAGGTGACTAAACTTAAATGTCCTGCATGCAGATTGCCCATAGTCGGCACGAAACCCACCTTGAGACCTTGCATTTTCCAGTTTAAAACTTGCTCTCTTAGGTCGACGATGCTTTCAAAAACCTGCATGTTAAATCACCCTACTTCGTGACAAGGCGCAGGAAAATCCCCTGACTTAACTTCTGCAACATAACTTTGTAAGGCACCTTGTATTGAGTCTGACTGCGCTAAAAAGTTTTTTGAAAATTTCGGCGCTTTACCGACCGTCATCCCCAAAATATCATGCAAAACCAACACCTGCCCACTGGTGCCAGAACCGGATCCTATACCGATAACAGGAATAGAAAGCTTATGAGTAATCTTTTTTGCCAATGCCGAAGGCACGCATTCTAATACCAATATTTCAGCGCCCGCGGCCTGCAATGCCAAAGCATCTGCCAGTAAAGCTGTTGCAGACTCCTCATCACGTCCCTGGACCTTGTAACCATGCTTTTCAACGGACTGCGGCAATAAGCCTAGGTGACCACACACAGGGATACCCAACTGTGAAAAAGCCGTAACCATAGGCAGGATACGTTGCCCACCCTCGAGCTTGACCATATTCGCACCCCCCTCTTTCATTAGGCGAGCAGCGGTCTCTAGACCTTTTTCAAGCGTGGAATCAGACATAAAAGGCATATCGGCAATACACCAGGCCTGGTCATTACCTCTTTGCACCATTTGCGTGTGGTAAACCATATCATCCACAGTAACCGGCAATGTCGTCGCATGCCCCTGCACCACCATACCTAATGAGTCACCAACCAAAATCATATCAACCCCTGCTTGACCAATCCAATAAGCATAAGCGGCATCATAAGCGGTTAAACAAGTGATAATATCACCGGTTTGTACCATTTTTTTTATTTGAGAAAGCGATTTACGCATGGATAACGACCTAATAAAGAGCTGATAATGAGCTGTAGAAATAAAAATGCAGAGTGTATTGGAGTCTTAGATGTGATTTAAGGGCTTTAGATAAGAAGTTTCTAAGTTTGAAATCAACGTTTCGACACAACCTAAACCAGGAATAACCAGACCAGGTGAAATCTCGGCCAAAGGAATCAACACAAAATCTCGCAAAGCGATCTCAGCATGTGGAATTGTTAAATCGGTTGTTTTAATGATCTCATCGGCATACAAAAGAATATCCAAATCAATCAAGCGCTCACCCCAATGGCGTTTTTTAATTCGCCCCTGCTCAATTTCAATCTGCTGTAAAGCGGAAAGTAAGACTTGAGGTGACAATTGAGTCTCAATTTGACAAACTGCATTGACAAAATCAGGTTGATCATCAGGCCCTAGGGGTTTGGAACCATAAAACTGAGAACAGCCGACTAAGGCTGTTTCTGGCAATGACTCTAAATGGTCTACCGCAAGCTGTAGTTGGGAAAGCGGATTTTCAAGATTACTTCCCAAACCGATATAGACATTGGCCATTTTAAGTCAATTCGCTTATTATTCTGTTGCTTGAGAACGATTCGTCTGGCTACGCTTGCGGTAGAAGTTACGATTTTTGCGTGGTTTTTTTGAACGTTGAGGCCTTTCAACTGAATTTGCAAAAGCAACTTGTTCAACAGTGTCTTTCGCTTGATATGCAGTCCACCAATCAAAAACTTCTTGTAACTCGGTCTCACCCGCTGCAGCACGAATTCCCATAAAGTCATATGCGGCTCTAAAACGCGGATGCTCTCTTAATTTCTGCGCGCGATCACCATGACGATTTGGCAAACGATATTGGTAACTCCAAATCTCTCTAATTTGTGCCGTAAAACGTTTAGGAATGGCTGTACATTTAATCTGTTGCTCAATAACATCATTCGCAGCCGCGAATAATGCATCCTGGTGATGCATTCCATCGTCTAAATGTTCGCTCTTACGTTGTAACATTGGCTCCCAAAGAAGCGCTGCAAACAAGAATGATGGGTTAACCGTTTTACCTTGACGAATCCTATCATCAGTACTTTTTAATGCTTCGATTACTAACATTCTCGGAAAACCGTCTTGCTCTTCACTTAATATCTGATCCGTTAATGGAAACAGGTGCTCAAACATATGATAGTGGCGAAGCTTTTCAAAAACCTGGATTGCAACACCGCTGTGGAATAGCTTTAAGACCTCTTCAAACATTCTCGCATGAGAGACATCACGTAATAAAGGTGCCATATCAATCATCGGCGCTTCGGTATACTTTTCAATTTTAAAACCAAGCTTCGCGGCAAAACGAACGGCTCGAATCAGTCTTACAGGATCTTCTCGGTACCGAGTTTCAGGATCGCCAATAAGACGCATCTGCCCTGCATCGATATCATCCAAACCACCGGTATAATCGACAATTGTAAAATCTTTAATATTGTAATAGAGTGCATTAACGGTGAAATCTCGGCGCCAAGCATCTTCTTCCATCGTGCCGTAAACATTATCACGCACTAGGCGACCTGCATCATCCACCTCACGAGCGGTCCCAGAAAACTTACCATTACGTCCAAAACGGTCCTTTCGTTCGGTACTGCCTTGACCTTCGCCTTGCCCACGAAAAGTCGCAACTTCGATCACCAATCGTCCAAAACGGACATGGGCCAATCTAAAACGACGACCAATCAACTGACAACGTTGTTTAAAAACCTGTTTAACTTCATCCGGTTCTGCACTCGTTACTATATCGAAATCCTTTGGCTCAAGACCCAACAATAAATCTCGGACACATCCGCCTACCAAATGCGCGTCATAGCCAGAGCGTTTAAAACCATATAAAACGTCCAAAGCAGCTTTATCCAAATCGCTTCTCGAAATATTGTGCTCATCACGGGTTAGGACTAATGGCTCATCACCATAAATAGGTACGGTAGGCTTTTTAGGGGCAATGAAATAGGAGGTAATTTTACGAATAATTCGTCGCATAGAGTATGTTCAGTTTTTTTGTCATTAATTAACCTACCATTTTAGCGATTTTTGGTCAGAGTTCAACGCATTAACCAAGTTTATATCGATTGTTGGCCACTCACAGCAATAAGCATTCAATAGCAGTCTGATTACTTTACAAAACACAATTCAGTTTCGTTAAAATGAAACGATAGGACGCACTAAAATTAACTCTCCTAACACTAGCAATCCAATACACTCTTCCATTAATTACATTAATTAAATAGGTTAATGATTTTGTCTCAAAAAACTCAGTTCAAACATCCGTTACTCTCATACTCATTAGTAACCCTACAATTCACTTTTATCGCTTTATTGATATGGGTACTGCCATGGACTATTGTTTGGCAAATCCTGCCACTCCAACTGCTGGCTGTTTTTATAGGCCTTTGGGCTCTAAAAACCATGCATATTGGCCACTTCAATATTGTGCCCGATCCGATGTCTGAAATTAATTTAGTCACAACAGGCCCATACCAATATATCCGTCACCCTATGTATTTATCGATACTATTGCTTTTCTTTCCATGGGTCATACTCCACGTCACTGTTATTAGCCTACTTGCCTTAGGATTACTGGTATTAACCCTGCTTTTCAAACTACATTATGAAGAAAGTTTATTAGTGGAGCGCTTAGCAGACTATTCGTTTTATCAGAAAAAAACCAAAAAACTCATTCCATTTGTCTACTAAAGTCTCGTAAATGGCTTAAGAAATCTTTTGCCATCTCTCTTAAAGCGCTTCTCTCTAGTTATTCCTAGCAGAAAGTGCGAAAATAGCGCCCATCCTAAATACATCAAAAAGAATTCAATATGAGCAACTCTAAACCTACGTTATTCAGTGGCATCCAACCCTCTGGCGACCTTATGCTTGGCAACTACATCGGTTCAATCAAAAACTGGGTGACCATGCAGGATGACTACAATTGCCTTTTCTCCTTGGTCAATATGCACGCCATCACGGTTGAGCAAGATCCAAAAGATTTAATGAAACGTAGTCTAGATTTTGTCGCACTGTATTTAGCCGCTGGAATTGACCCAAACAAGAGTACGGTTTTCATCCAATCGCACGTCCCAGAGCATGCCGAACTGGCGTGGATTTTAAACTGTTCAACCTATATGGGTGAACTGAACCGCATGACCCAGTTTAAAGACAAGTCTCAAAAACATTCACAAAACATCAATGTGGGCTTGTATGACTACCCGGTTTTAATGGCCGCAGACATTCTGCTTTATCAGACCGAGATGGTGCCCGTCGGCGCGGATCAAAAACAACATTTAGAGCTGACTCGCGATTTGGCAACCCGTTATAACAACCGTTTTGAAAAAGAACTCTTTAAAGTCCCTGAACCATTTATTGCACCTGCCATTTCTGGAGGTCGTATTATGAGCCTACAAGACCCACTTTCTAAGATGTCAAAGTCCGATGAAAATAAAGGCAATTTTATCGGCCTATTAGATGATCCAAAAACCATTCTAAAAAAATTCAAGAAAGCGACTACTGATTCAGGCTCTGAGATTCATTATGATTTAGAAAATAAACCAGGTGTATCTAACTTATTGACGATTTATTCGGTGATTAGCGGCTTATCGATTGATGAAGTCGTTAAACACTTTGAAGGTAAGATGTATGGCCATCTTAAGGTCGAGCTAGGTGAACTGGTGGTGGATTACCTCTCCCCAATGCAAGCGCGCTATTATGAAATTCGTCAGGATGAAACGGCACTCAAAGCCATTCTAAAGAAAGGTGCCGCGACCGCACGTAAACAAGCTCAGAAAACCTTAAAATCAGTCCATGAAAGCATTGGATTCGTCCTGCCATAGCAGACTACCTGCATAGCAACAGAAAAGCCCGATAACCTAGATTATCGGGCTTTTTTATGGCCTGGATAATCAATTTAAATCTGACCAGGCCTGGTAACTTATCCATTGGAGCGCTCGAATCTAAAGACTTCATATTTAAATCGACTATAAACGAATCTAAAAGCTCCCTCAGGCGACATAACAGCAGATTAGACGTTAGGTGTACGATTGGTGGCTGAATAACTTCCTATCCGTGTCACACAACGATCAAGCAAGATCTCCCAATAATAGAATGACTAAATTTTAGGCAATAAAAAACCCCGCTTAATCAAAGATTAAACAGGGTTTAGAATATGGTGCGCCCGAAGGGAGTCGAACCCCTAACCGCTCGGTTCGTAGCCGAGTACTCTATCCAGTTGAGCTACGGGCGCTTTACGTGGCGTATTATATAGCCTTTAAATTAAGATTGTAGGTTAAATATAACATTTAACTTAAATACGTTTTTTCAATTTTTACTTAAATTAAGGCAATAAAAAACCCCGCTTAATCAGAGATTAAACGGGGTCTAGAATATGGTGCGCCCGAAGGGAGTCGAACCCCTAACCGCTCGGTTCGTAGGCGTGCATACTAACCTTTAAATTCAATAAGATAGATGCTTTACTCCCTTAGACTATATGTAGTTAAACTCTGATACACAGCCACTTTCAATAATTTGTTAGGCGACAATTAACTTGTCCTCCTCGCGCCAATTAACTTGTCCGCTTGAGTGACGCTATGATGAACGAATATTCAAACGAAAAGGATATTCAATTGTCAGGCAAATATATCACTCAACACCAA
>Ga0314774_1000833_pt1 | contig 21960 bp, 18 predicted proteins | sample MetaGCBIA2018_FD_204515 | JGI IMG/M metagenome (GOLD analysis project Ga0314774, IMG submission 204515) | Cryopeg brine microbial communities from Beaufort Sea near Barrow, Alaska, United States - CBIA 2018 | ecosystem: Environmental > Aquatic > Marine > Coastal | place: USA: Alaska | collected...
TTGCGTCGCCGATGGGATCATCACCCGATGATGACTACCATTTGGTAAGTATTTGGTGTTCAACGGGCGATGACGCTTTTTGCCAGTCTGGTTCCGTTGAAAAGTCACGCTTAGTGCCTGAAGCTGTGCTGAAGTCCCCCTGCTATGCCTTCCGCTCGATCTCGAGTGCAGTCTGTCAGGAAGGCCTCGACTTCGAGACTGACGTACTTGTTGAGACCTCCCGCGGTAATTTTGTTGGGGCATACCCGCCCCTGTATTACTCGGTGATGAGTGTATTCGTCGGGGAGAATATTCTGATTTCCGTCATGCTCATGCGACTATTCAACATCGTGCTCTTCGTCGGGATAACCACAGCTCTGTATATGTTGCTTCCTGTTTGGCGACGCCCTGCACTTGTGTGGGGCTGGCTAATCACGACAATGCCGCTCGGGCTTTTCTTGATTGCGTCGAACAACCCAAGTGGCTGGGCGATCGCGGGCGTTGGCACCGCGTGGCTCGCGCTCCTGGGCTATTACGAGACGACGGACCGCGGAAAGACTATTGCGCTCGGGGCTCTTTTTGCACTTGCAGTATTTATGGCTGCTGGTTCCCGTGGTGACTCAGCGCTTTACGTCGCTGGAGCGATTGGCGTGGTCGGGGTGCTCGCGTTTGAACGTTCTCGCCAATTTGTCGTGCGTTCAGCACTGCCAGTGGCCATGCTCTTCGTGAGTGCTTTTTTCTTTCTCACGTCGCGTCAGACTTCTAGTGGCATAACAGGATTCGCGGGTGGTTCAAACGCCTCAGCAGGGGGCCCGAACACTGCGGAAACCATCGATAATTTGTCAGGTTTTGGTCTGCTCGCGTACAACATTCTCAATGTTCCGTCATTGTGGACTGGCGTTTTTGGGGGCTGGGGCTTGGGATGGATCGACACTGCGATGCCCGCACTTGTTTTGGTGCTGGCCCTAGCGGTGTTCGTCTCAGTGGGGTTCACGGGGATTGCAGTACTTGATGCCCGCAAAGCATTTGTGGTTGCCGGCGTAGCGTTTGTGCTCTGGGCTCTTCCTACCTACGTGCTGACGGCGGGGGGCGACAAGGTCGGCGAGCAGGTACAGCCGCGCTACATACTGCCGCTTATTGTTCTGCTTGGGGGACTTCTGGCGCTTCACGCTGGCCGAAAGCGTTTCACCCTGGGTCGAATTCAGTCTGTGGCTGTTGTCTTGGCTCTCAGCGGGGCGTATTTGGTTGCGCTGCACATGAATATCCGGCGTTACGTTACGGGAAATGATGTTCCTGGATGGAATCTTAACGCGGGTGCGGAATGGTTTTGGTCTGGAGTTCCCGCGCCAATGGTGGTGTGGGGCGTCGGCTCGCTCGCATTCGCCGGAATGGTCGCGATCTTGGCGCGCGAGATGTTTATCTCGGCTGCTCTGGCACCCGAGATAGACGTCAACGAAAAAGCTATGCAGTCGGCTTCCCGATAACGCGGTACGTGACTCCGGGCCATTGTTCGGCGCTGCTCACGCGGCGTCCGTCAACGAAGGTCCGGATGCCGGGCAATTGCTCTGCGTTCAGTGAGCGGTATTCCTGATGGTCGGCCTGAACTACCGCAGCGTCGATCGGCTCGCCGTAATGGTACGGCGTGAATCCGAGCTTCGTGAGCTCGTCATCGGTGTAGAGCGGGTCGTGTACGAGCACGGTAGCTCCACGAGAGGAGAGCGCATCCACAGCGGCAAAGACGCCCGAGAATGCAGTCTCCTTTACCTCACCGCGGTATGCGGCACCCAGAACGACGATTCGAGCTCCGGTCAGGTCGCCGTGAGCGCCTTCGAGGAGGCCGATGGTGTACTCGGGCATGCCTGCGTTGGCTTCGCGTGCAGCGCGCACAATGGTGGCGTCAGGGTCGTTCCAAAGATACAGGCGAGGGTAGACGGGGATGCAGTGACCACCGACGGCAATGCCTGGCTGGTGAATGTGGCTGAATGGCTGAGAGTTAGTGGCCTGGATTACGGCGTAGACATCGATGCCGTTCTGGCCGGCGAAGCGTGCAAACTGATTCGCAAGCCCGATGTTGACGTCGCGGTAGGTGGTCTCAGCGAGTTTCGCAAGTTCGGATGCTTCAGCTGACCCGAGATCCCAGACGCCGTTTTCGCGAGAGAGGTCGGGGCGCTCATCAAAGTCGAGCACGGCGTTGTAGAAGTCGGTCGCCTGCTTGGCACCCTCGTCTGAGAGACCACCAACGAGTTTGGGGTACTTGCGGAGGTCTTCGAAGACGCGGCCTGTAAGTACGCGCTCCGGGGAGAAGACAAGGTGGAAGTCCTTTCCCTCGGTAAGCCCGGAGACTTCTTCGAGCAGTGGCTTCCAACGGTTGCGGGTGGTGCCGACGGGCAGCGTTGTCTCGTAGGAGACAAGCGTGCCGGCGGTGAGGTGCTCACCAAGCGAGCGGGTCGCGACATCCATCCACCCGAAGTCGGGCTTCGCTTCTTTGTCCACGAACAGAGGCACGACGAGCACAACCGCGTCGGCACCGGGGATCGCGTCGGCGTAGTCCGTAGTTGCACGCAGTTTTCCAGCCGGAACAAGTTCGCTCAGGTGCTCTTGCAGGTGCGCTTCGCCAGGGAACGGCTCAATGCCCTTGTTGATGAGGTCGACGAACTCGGCGTTGATATCGACACCAACAACTTCGTGACCCTTCGAGGCGAATTGAACGGCCAAGGGGAGGCCGATCTTACCGAGGGCAACAACTGCGATCTTCACGAAATTAGGTCCTTTTGTCTGCTTGGCTATCTGCGTGCGAACTCAATAAGTGTAGTTGCTGCGGCGCTGAATCTGGCCCGCACGGTTGATGGCGAGAGATCGCGCTCGCCGCGACAACCGGGGCTGGTGCGCCCGCGATGCTATCGTGATGCGGTGCGCGTACTGATGGTCACTCCGTGGTTTCCTGCTCCTGGCTCTGCAGAGTCGGGAATCTTTGTCCTGCGCGACGCGCTCGCTCTGAGCTCTGAGCATTCAGTGAGCGTGCTGCACCTCGACTCTGATGTGAACGCGCGGTCGCGTAGCGGTTCAACCGAAGTGCGCGGAGTACCTGCGGTGAGGGTTCCGTTCAATAGATGGCGTTTGCGCGATTGGATTTCCGCTCTCAAAGCCGTCCGCGCCGCCGCAATTGATGCGGATGTTGTCCACACTCATGCTCTTTCTGGAATCCTACTGTTTGCATTTGCCCGGCCAGGCAAGAACAGGCGCTGGGTTCACACCGAACACTGGTCGGGCCTGACCGCGCCAGAGACATTGACACTTCGCGGCCGAGTCAGTCGCCGGGTTCTCATGCCGATCCTTGCGCGGCCAGATGCCGTAATCGTTGCGTGTGATCGACTCGCGCGAACGATACGCACGGTGCGTAGCAAGCCGATCATTACTGTTCCTTGCGTGGTTGTTCCGCCAGTGTCCGTGGCCCCTGCGTCTAACGACTCCGACGTACTGCGAATCGTCGGTATTGGCGGAATCATCGAGCGCAAGGGCGCAATTTGTGCGCTCGAAACTGTTGCAGAGCTCAAGCGTCGAGGGATATCTGCGAGCCTCACGTGGGTCGGTGACGGCCCGCAGCGCCCAGAGCTAGTCGCTCGGGCTCAGGAGTTGGAGCTCGACGAGCAGTTGACCCTGACGGGAGCGCTGAGCGAGGCTGAGGTCGGGCTCGAGCTCGACGCGGCAGATGTTTTCCTCCTTCCGACACTCGGTGACAACTTTTGCATTGTCGTTGCCGAAGCGCTGTCGCACGGCCGCCCCATCGTGAGCGGTGCGGATACCGGTGCTGTTGACTACTCAGCGCCGGAGGTTTCGCGGTTCGTCGCTGACGCCAAGAACCCGCTCGCATACGCAGATGCAATCGTTGATCTGCGAGCGGCGACCAGCGCCATGAGTGCCAACGATGTCGCTGCAACCGTGCGAGGTCGTTTCACTCCCGAACGCGTCAGCGAACTTTTGACGGCGGCCTACACGGCATAGCACGACGTTTGATGAGCGGCTGTTCGCTAGTCGGGATCAGCGACGGCAAAGCTGAGTCCAAGCCCGTACGCGCGAGTGTCGTATTCGGCGTGGGTGCACCAGCCGCGTTTGGCTGCGATCCATGCGGTTTTCACCGCAGCTAAGTCCGCTGCAACAACGATATCCGCGTTCTTGAGGGCTTGAAGTGCTAACGGTTCGCGGCGAATGTGCCGCCAGAACACTTTGCCTTGGTCAAGGGCCCCGATGGAGTTGATGAGTCGTCCGATGGGGAACGTTGCGAGGCGCGTATACAGTGTTCGTATCCCGACGGCTGCTAGCGCGCGATCGAGTGCTGACAGTTTAGAGCCGTCAATCGCGATGTTCTGGCTGATTGCGGCCACGTTTCTTGCGAACCCGAGAGAGACAACCGACAGCTCGATTTCGCCAGCGTTGTCATTGATAAGGGCTTCTAGGTATGACGTCTCGCCGCTGAGAGTTGCGCCAGCCGACGAGTTGGGGACACCGCCAATAAGCAATAGTACTTTTTTCACTTTCGACCGCTTTCGATCACTGTGCGAAGCGCGGCGATGCGTGGCGAAAGCTGCGCATCACGTTCGAGATGCGCAGCCCATGCTCGTGCGGCGTGACGCGATTGTGCTGTAGATCTGGCTGAGGATATTGCCGCCGATTCGATAGCGTCCGCGAACGCTGCTGCGCTAACGCTTTTCGCGGGATGCACGCTTGGATACCCCTTGAGAATCCCCGTGGCGGCGGTCACTGGATCATGAAGGGCGGCAATCGGCAACCCCGTTGATGCGTACTCAAACACTTTGCCGCTCGTCACGTACTTGCTTTTGCTAATGATCAGGAGGAGCGCATCAAAATCTTGGTACGCTGCGGAAACTTGGGTCTTGCTCACTGGCCCGCCGTAGCTGACGTTCTCACTCTCAAAAGACTTCAACAAGTTCGCTGCTTCTTGATCCGCTTCTGCGAAGTGCCCGAGACGTCCCCGGAAAATCAACTGAGCGTCCGCCAGCTCGGGCACTCTGGCGCGCGCTAGTGCCCACCCTTCGAGTGCCTCGCGGAGGGGGATCGGGCCATAGATCGTGCCTAAGTATCCGAAAACGAGCGGTGCATTCTCTGGCCGCGGCTCGTTGGCATCTCCCACAAAGCTCGTGTCGTACCCATTCGCGACAACATGAAACTTCGCTGCGGCCTGCGGGTATTCAGAAGCATGCCACTGCTTGATCGGTTCATTGACGAACCAAGCCTCCGTGCAGCGTGCCAACAGCGAATGTTCGAGGCGATTCGATCGGTGCCAACGTTTCCCCACGCGCTTGCCTGAGTAAACGTTGAGGTGCCAAGCGTCACGATGGTCGATGACAAAAGGAGTGCCAAATCGCCGATTCAGATAGTTGGCTGGCGCGAAATCCACGTTCGGGTTTGCAGTGCCGAGCACTAGATCGACCCGGGACGATGCATTGATCTGCTCGGCTGCTTGCTCGAGCGGCTTGCGCCACGATCCGTAGGCTAGTTCGGGAAACTGGGCTAGGGAAACCAGCCAGCGCGACGCATTCCACAATAACGACGAGCAGACGCGTAAGCGCGACCAAGAACCAATATTCGTGTCGCCACGCTCAGGGTCGAACGGAATGCGAACCACATTGATTCGTGGATCGATTGAATTGACGGTCTCTGGATCTGATCCAGTGAGCCGCTCGTAGGTATCTTCAGTGGCGGTGAGAACGGTCACGTTCCAACCGTCACGGACGAAGGCGTTCGCTGTCGCGAGTGCGCGGTACATCCCAGCGTTGCGCGCAGGCGGAAAAGCCCAGGCGACATAAAGAAGGTGCGGGTTATTTTCTTCGGAGACCATCGGGTTTAGCTTATTCGGTTTGGCGCGTGTTGGTGCAGCCCAGCCTTGCTAGGCTCAGTTGTGTGCGAGTACTAAGTGTCGTGGGCGCGCGCCCACAATTTGTTAAGTTGGCCCCGATTTCACAAGCGATGAAAGGGCGAGCAGAACATATCGTCGTGCACACGGGGCAGCACTATGACGAACTTATGTCAGATGTGTTCTTCCGCGATCTCGGCATAGACGCACCCGATGTAAATCTGGCGATCGGTTCTGGCAAGCACGGTGAACAAACTGGCGCAATGCTCGCGCAGCTGGAGCCGATTATCGAGCAGTACCAGCCCGACTGGGTGCTTGTGTATGGGGATACGAACTCGACTTTGGCGGCGGCTGTTGCTGCCATCAAAATCCATGTTCCTGTCGCTCACCTTGAGGCAGGATTGCGCTCGTTCAACCGTCGGATGCCTGAAGAACACAATCGCGTGTTGACTGATCACGCAGCTGACTTGCTGCTTGCTCCCACTCAGGTTGCGATGGATCACCTCGCACACGAGGGACTCGCAGAGAAGTCTGTGCTCGTCGGCGATGTAATGACTGACGTGTTGTACTCCGTTCGCGACCGCGTTCTTGAGAACCCACTTCCGCTACCCGATGGCCTCGAAGCTGGCGAGTACTATCTGGCGACTCTTCACCGCCCCGACAACACCGACAATCCGGAGCGTTTGGCAGAGATTCTCGCGCAGCTCGGTTCGCTGAAGCTTCCCGTTCTCCTCGCGGCGCACCCGCGCTTGGTTTCCTTCGCTGAGAGCCACAAGATCGACCTCCACCAAGGTTCTATCCGCGTGATCAGCCCGCTTGCGTACCCAGAACTTGTTGCGACAGTCAGCCGCAGCGCCGGTGTCGTTACTGACTCTGGTGGGCTTCAAAAGGAGGCGTTCCTGCTGCGCGTTCCGTGCACGACGATTCGGCCCGAGACCGAGTGGGTCGAGACTGTGTCGCTGGGGTGGAACAAACTTGTGAGCGAAGACCTCTCAATGCTGAAGCCCAGCGTCGAGCGCCCACGCCCGGCAGATACGACTGAAGCACCTTACGGTGTCGGTGCGGCGGCCGCTGCGGTTGTTGACGCCTTGCTCGTGCACAAACGGGACTAGTCTTCGCGCGGTCCTAGGCCGGCCAATTTTGCCTGCTTGGCAAAGTCTGGCACCCGAGAAACCAGTTCGTCGAACGTTCCCGATTCCAGTAGGTAGCCGTCTTTCATAAAGAAGATCTCGTCGGCTTCTTTCACCGTTGCTAGGCGGTGAGCCACTGTCACAATCGTCATGGAGCCTTTGAGTTGGCGGATGGCATCCCCGACGGCTGCTTCAGTTGTCGTATCGAGTGCGCTCGTCGCCTCATCCATCACCAGGAAAAGCGGCTCAGCATAGATAGCGCGAGCGATACCGAGTCGTTGTCGCTGACCGCCCGAGAGCGATAGGCCTCGTTCGCCAATTCGGGCGAAGATGCCACCTTCTCTCGATTCGATGGTCTCCAGTAGCTGAGCTTGGCGCAGGGCGTCGCGCACTTTGTCTTCGTCGTAGTCGTTGGTCCAGGTTAGAGCCACGTTTTGCGCAACTGTTGCATCGAACAGCGAAACGTCCTGGGGCACATACGCAACGTGAGATCGCCAGGAGCGAGTCAAGCGATCAAGTGCAACTCCATCGACATCTACGTGACCGGAAGTTGGCGACATGAGGCCAAGCAGGATGTCGACAATTGTTGACTTTCCCGCGCCGGATGCGCCGACAAAGGCGACCGTTGATCCGAAAGGAATGTTGAGGCTCACTCCGCTCAACGCGTTCGCGCCCCCCTCGCTGTATTGGAAGGTGACATCGCTGAGCGCGAGAACTTGTGGATTCTCCGGAAGTTCTTCGGTGCCGAGCTCTTCACTAATGTTCGGGTTCAGCTCAGAGCGCTTGATTTCTGCCAACACTGCTCGTGCTTGTGGTTCACTGGTTGCCATTTGCGAGACGATTGATTGGAAACGTACTACTGAGGGAGCCATCCGGAACCCTGCAAGCCCGAAGAGCGCCACTGCTGTGGTCGCTTCGGTAACTCCACCGCTGGCGAGTCCAACGAGCCCAACAACCACGAACCCACCGATAAGTCCTGACTCCAAGATGAAACGGGGCACCTGCGCCAGGAACTGCGCGTTTGACCTAGCCTGAGTGGTTCTGCGGCGATTAGCGCGAACGACGTCAGCTGCTTCTTGGGACTTATTGCGGAGCGTAACTTCCTTGAGCGCGCCGACCATTTCGGTAATGAGCCGCGAGCTGCGGAGAGAGAAACGCAACCCCACGCGACCGGCTTCGCGCGAGCGCTTGGTAACCCAAAAGAAGAGGATCGCTCCTAGGAGGCTGAGGTAGATGAGTGCAGTGAGCGCAACAAGCGGCTGGACTAGAGCGAGGACAACGACGACGGTTACGAAGCTGAATACTTCGCCAGGCAGAGTCGTTATCGGACGAAGATAGCTTGAGACCATCGCCGAAACACTGCTGTCGGTAAGCCGAACTACGTCCGCGGAATTGCGCTTGAGACGTTCAGCCCAGCCGGACCGGAGGTAGCTGTCGAACAACCGGGAACCGATGACGAGTTCGAAGTTTGCAAATACGCGAGTAGCGCGCCAGATTACGAGGATTGACAGCACTCCCTTGAGGATGATCAGGAGGCAAATGAGCCCGAGCGCAACCAGGAGTCCGTTCGAATTGACTGTCCCGACGATCGGAAAAGTCGGATCCGTTCCACTGATGATTGGGCCGATAACTACAGCTAGCAATCCCAACGCAGCAGCATCGAGAGTCGAGAGTAGCGAGAGCGAAAGCGAGTAGCGCACGAGGAATCGCTGGGCTTGGGCGGGCAGCACGCTCAGGATCTCTCGGTACAACTTCCATGCTTTTTTCAAGAGGTCTCCTGGGATTGCGATTCAGCGTGACGGGAACGTTGCCCGACCACGACTTTACTTCAGCGTTGTGGCAGACAAGCTGAGCACGATGGCATCGCTGCCGCGCTCAGCCGCCGCTTGAAGCGAATAATTCGCCGTCAACCACTCGACTTTGGATGGATCTAAGTCTGTCGCGTCACGTTGCGCCGCTTCCAGCATGGCCTCTGTAACCGCAGTGACATCCCAGTCGACGGCCCAGCCAAGCTCATGCTCGATTGTGAGTTCACGAATCGGCCCAACGCCGGCGAAGAGCAATGGTGTCCCGCATGCTACGGCCACGAGTGCTTTGGTCGGAATGGCGAAGTCATATCCGAGCCCGGGTCGAACTGATGCTAGGCCTGCGTTTGCGGCCCGCAAGTGAGCGGCGACAACTTCCGACTCGACGAAGCCGTGAAACTCGACTCGGTCACCGACGGGCTCGGCAATTTTCTTGAGCTTCCTCATGTCAACGCCGCCGCCGAACATCTTGAGGCGAATCGTCGGATGCTGTTGAGCTACGCGCACAAAGGCTTCGACGAAGACGTCGGAGCCTTGAAACTCCGACATCGTGCCGGCATAGACAAAGTAGGGTGCATCTGACGTGGCTCGTGGCCCGCTCGGACGGTAAATCGAAGTGTCTACTCCGGTGCCGACGACCGTAACCTTTGACAGATCGGAGACGAGGACTCGGAGTTCATCCTTCACTCCCTCGGAGACCGCGAGCACTCCGCAAGCGCCGTTGAGCGCAAACCTCTCCATCGCTGTCACAAGCTTGATGACGAACGTGGGGGCGCCGATGGTTTTGACCGCAGCCGATGTCACATCAGCGGAATAGTAGAAGTACGGCGTCCGGCGAATGCCCAGCGCAATTCGAGCAACGAGACCTGTCGTGGGCGGAGGCTCAACAACGACAAACGCTGATTTCGGGGCGAAGAGCAGCCTGAAGAAGAGGGGGATGTCGAAGCTTGCGTACTGGAGGTATCCACGTACGGATCCTGAACTGTCGCGCAGTACTGGCCAACGGCGAACCTTTGTGCTGCTGCGGGGGCCGCCAGGAGCACGAGTCGTGAGTACCAACACCGAGTAACCTCGTGACTCGAGAGCCGCGGTTAGCTGCTCTAATCGATACGCAGCTGCTGTTCCTTCTGGCGCATAGACCCGACTGGCCAGAATGGCCCGCTTGTAAGGCGAGATCATCGTGTTGGCCTTGCTGAACCGTCGTTTTCGGTGCGGTACTCGTCGATCGCACTGAGGTAGACGGAGCCTTCAGCTTCTGCATTGAGCACGTCGGCGGCTCGGTGGGCGGCGTCCTTTAACTCGCGCACCCGCTCGGCTGTCAGGCTATTGATCGTCGCTGCGAGGTCGTCGGCGGACCACCCTGGAACGACGACTCCAACACCGAGCTCATTCACGATCTCGGCCATCATGGGGCTCTGGCCGATGATCACTCCCATTCGAGCCTGAATCGCCTCGAAGAACTTGTTGGGCAGCGAGAATTCCAGATTCACGGCTGTTGGCTGGTAGAAAATGATCTCAAGATCGAACTCGTTGATCCGCGAGGGCACGTCGGTCATCGGCACGGGATCCACAAACGTCACGCGTTCTCCGAACGGGCGCGCGAGCTCCTTGACCTGGGAAATCACTGTAGGACTTCCGGTCAACATGAATGTCATCGAGAAGCGTTCGTCGATGTGGGGGAGCGCAGAAAAAATTTCTTTGAATCCACGCGCCCAGCTCGCCATCCCGTGAAAAGCCAACCTGATGTTATCTTCAGAAATTGCTGACGGGCTCAAGTCTTCTCGCGGTGGGCTGTTGCGGACCAGCTGTGGCAGCGCCACCCCAAAGTCGTCAACATATAGTTCCGCAATTCGGCTTGCGACGGTTGTACGAGTGTCTATGGCGGCATGCCCAATGAGTGAGCGCCTCCACCGGTAGTACCGATCGGTGAGCCTCCGTCGGATGCTGGTGAGTTTCAACCTGGGATCACGATACTCATGCATGTCGAGGTGAATTTGCCGGCCCAGAGCGGCTGGGGTGAAAATCTTGCGCCGAGTGAGCAGCGGCAGGAAGTCATAATCTTCGAAGACGATGCAGTCGTAGTCTGCAGCTGCGATCTTAGTAAGCAACTCGCTCGGAATGCGGTTGAGCATAAGGAACTGGAACCGGGCTTGAGGGGAAAGCGCTCCGTATATCAACGCAGACCCTAACCGCGAACGCACCCACGGGGCCTGAGGGACCAGCGCGAAGTGGGCATCGACAGATTCTGCCGGGTGCGGCCCTAGTCCAAGAGTATCGATCGACCAGCCATCACCAGATAGCCATTCGATCTGTCGGCGAACTCGAGGGTCATTCTTCAAATCCGAGTAGGAAATTAGGAGGATGCGTCGCTGGCTCAACTGTGGACTTTCTTGATCGAGTTGAAGAACGCCGTGCGTTCCGATTCGGCGGAGATGGAGCGTGCGGCTCGGTCGGAGTTCGCCTTCATTGTTGTGACGTGCTCGGCGGTGAGAGATTCGATGCTCTGCGCAAGGTTGGCGCTCGACCAGCCCTGGGCAATGACACCATTCGAGTACTCGCGAATAATTTCAGTCATCATTGTGCTCTCGCCCATCACTAAAGCCAATCGTGCCTGCAACGCTTCAAAGAGCTTGTTGGGGAGCGCAAACTCGAGGTTGCGATTGAGTGGCGGGTAGAACATCACGAGAATGTCGTATTTGTTGATGTGAGTAGCGATTTGTTCGACGGGGACAGGATCCTCAAATACAACGCGTAAACCTTTGGCGGCCACAGTGCGTTTGTACTCGGCGATCTTGCGCCCCTCGCCGACAAGGATGAGAGTGAGTCTGAAGCGAGAGGAAACAGTTTCCATAGCTTCTAACAGCTCCGGGATTCCCCGAACATCCGTTGCGGCACCGTGGTACAGCAACTCAATCGCTTCTGGGTTGACTGCGGACGGCGCTAGTTCGACGTAGGCGGGGGCGTTACGAACAATCGCCATCGGGGGGATGCTGAGTTCTTGTGCATAGAGTTCCGAAATGCCCGACGCGACGGTTGACCGCGTACTCAGCCGAAGGTCACCGATAAACGTGCGAATCCAGTCGTAGTACGGGGCGGCGAAGATGCGCCAAAGGCTATCGCGGGGCACGCGAGATCTCACGTATTCGTGAATGTCGAGATGGATGCCCTGCCGTATTACCTGGGGAGTGAACACTCGCTTGTCACCGAGCCACGGCAGGAAGTGGTGATCGTTGAACAGGATCAGTTCGTACTCATTTGCCGAAATGCGACCTTTGACCTCATCAGGAATCAGATTGCCAAGCAAGATTCGGAACTTCAGGCTGTGCGGTAAGAGACCGTAGATCACTGCTGACCCGAACGGCGAACGAGTCCACAACGGGGCGTCGCCAATGCCGAAGTGTGATTCTACGCCGGGGACGTGGTGGCCAGCAGGCCCCACCGTGTCGACGGACCAGCCCTCGCTCTTTAGCCACTCTATCTGTCGCAGAACGCGTGGATCTCTAGTTATTGGTGACATCACAATAATGAGGGCACGTCGATTGCTTTGGGCCATAGTGAGCCAATCCTAACTGTTGCCTGCTCACGACATAGAGGCGATCTCGACTGGGCTGTCAAGGGGCACACGCGGCCAATCCTCACCTCGCCTTGTTGGTTGTGTTCTCCGCTAGTCGTTGATCACCCTGATCGACTCAAAGAACGCTGCTCGCTCGGTTTCTGCGGAGATCTCGCGTGCAGCTCGGTCGGAGTTCGCCTTCATCGCTGTAACGCTCTCGGCAGTCAGCAGCTCGAGCGTCTGCGCAAGGTCGTTAGCAGTCCAACCTGGCGCGATCACTCCGTTGGAGTATTCAGCAACGACCTCGGTCATCATCGAGCTCTCGCCCATTGCAAGCGCCAAACGGCCTTGCAGCGCTTCGAATAGCTTGTTGGGGAGAGCGAACTCGAGATTGCGGGTACGTGGCGGGAAGAACATGACTTCTACGTCAAATTTGTTTATGTACATTGTAATTTCATCAACGGGAACAGGGGGTGCAAAACTCACTCGAAGGTTCTTCGATTCGGCCCGGTGGCGGTACTCCGCACTCTTGCTTTCATCGCCGACGAGGATGAGAGTCAGACGAAACCTATCCGACAGAGTTTCCATGGCTTCTAGGAGCTCGGGAATTCCACGATTGTCATGCGCGGCACCGTGATACAGAAGTTCAATTACGTTCGTATCGACGACAGAGGGTGTCTGCTCCACGTAAACTGGCGCGCTGCGAACGACTGCGAGCGGAGGGATGTTGAACTCGCTTGCATACAGGTGCGAGATGCCAGATGCGACAGCGGATCTCGATGCGAAACGTGCATCGCCAATGAACGAGCGCACCCAATCGTTGTAGCGCGCAGCTAGCGAGTGCACCCATGAGCCACTCCGCACAGTCGGCGCTACGTACTCGTGCATGTCCAAGTGGATGCCACGTCTAACCACATCAGAGGTGAAAACAGCGGGGGTGCGGATCCACGGCAGGAAATGGTGGTCGTTGAACAGCACGAGGTCGTAGTGATTGCCTGAGATCCGCTGCTTAACTGTCTTGGGGATTCGGTTCTCTAATAGGTACCGGAACAGCAGACCATGCGGAACGAGTGCGTACATGAGCGGTGCGATGCGCTGTGAACGAGTCCACGCCGGCGCGTGGTTCACGCCGAAGTGCGTGTCGACCCCAGGGACGTGATGACCGACGGGCCCCACAGTGTCGACGCTCCAGTCGTCCTGGATCATCCACTCAATTTGACGACGAACGCGCGGATCTCGTGTAATGGGGGACTTCACGATGATCAGAACCCGCCTGTTTTTCTGCGACATAGTGAGGCAATCCTAGCTTCGGGATAGGTCGCTCTGTGAGCCACGTGATCCTTGGGACTGTGCGAAACTAGTCGCATGGCGCAAACGTGGGCGGTTGTCCCGATGTTCAATGAGGGCACTGTCATTGCGTCGGTAGTTTCGGAGTTGCGCAAGTCCATTCCTCACGTCGTCTGCGTCGACGACTGCTCGAGTGATGACTCCGTCGCGCAAGCACAATCAGCCGGCGCGATCGTTGTGCGTCATCCCATTAACCTCGGCCAGGGTGCGAGTCTTCAGACCGGTTTCGAGTTTGCGAGAGAGATTCCGGAGATGACCGAGATCGTCACGTTTGACGCGGATGGTCAGCATCAGGTCGCGGATGCTCTTGAAATGGTTCAGAGGCTTCGTGATGAGGACCTCGACATCGTGATCGGTTCGCGTTTTTTGGATAATCGCACCGACATGAGCCGGCTCAAGCGCGGTGTTCTTCGACTGGCAACCGGGTATACGCGAATGACGACGGGCATGGAACTTACCGACGCTCACAATGGATTGCGAGTAATTTCGCGCGACCTGCTTATGAAGTTGAAGATTAAGCAGAACCGCATGGCGCATGCCTCCGAACTTATCGACCAGGTCCGTCTGCACGAAGCAAAGTGGGCTGAACATCCCACGCACATCGTCTATACGGACTATTCCCGCGGCAAGGGTCAGTCGGTGCTCAACTCCGTAAATATCCTCGTAGAAATCATCTTCAAGTAGGGCATCGTGACCATCATTTTTCAGATTATTGCTCTCGTCGCTGTGGTGCTTGTCGCGCTACTGACCCTTCGCGGGGGCGGAGCGCGACGGCAAGCAGTTCAACGACTATCTATGCTTTTCTTCATCCTTGCTGCCGGATCATCGATCATCGCGCCACAATTGTGGACTTTCGCCGCACGCCTCCTCGGCGTTGGTCGCGGGGCCGACCTGCTGCTCTACATCACAGTGCTGGCGTTCCTTGCGTTTGTTGGAGCGACCTATCGTCGTTTTCGCCGTCTCGAAAACGACCTGACCGAGATGGCTCGGCAACTGGCACTCGCTAATGAGCACGCCAAGCACAATACTCTCGACGACTAGCGCGCGGCGAGGGCCGACTGCCTAGAGCCCACTTATGCGGTGTTCAAGGCCATCAGCGACCAGCTTTTCTGCAATAGCAACTACCGCTGCGCCTTGAGCGAGAGTAACGATCGCACCGGTCTCGCGAGAGAGCACAGCGTCTCTGAACGCTTCGTGTTCAGCCCTCAACGGCTCTTTCTTGTCGAGCGCAAAGCGAGTCACATCGCCCTCGCTCACGCCGCGGAACTGTGAAATGTCGTTCCATTCGTGGCGGCCGACTCCATTTTCAAAGAAGGTCAGGTCCGCGGTGAGAGTGTCCGCAACGAGCGCACCCTTTTCTCCTGTGATGATCGTTGTGCGCTCTTTGAACGGTGTCAGCCAGTTCACGGTGTGACTTACAATTGTGCCCTTGCTGAGGGTGCCAACGGCGACGACCATGTCCTCGTGCTCTCGACCACTTCGGAACGCAGTTCGGGCGTTGATCGACACGTACTCCTGCTGGGTTACCCATGCAGTCAAATCGATGTCGTGGGTAGCGAGGTCTTTGATTACGCCAACATCAGCAATCCGTCCGGGAAACGGCCCCTGGCGGCGGGTCGTAATCTGATAGATTTCGCCGAGCAGCCCATCCTGAATGCGTTGTCGTGCAGACTGAAGCGCGGGATTGTAGCGTTCGATGTGGCCGACACCTCCGATGAGGCCCGCGGCAGCGAAGAGATCGCGCAGCTCGATCGCGTCATCAGTTGTCGACGCCACGGGCTTCTCGATCAGCGCATGGATGCCGCGCTCAGCCAAAGTGCGACCAATGTCGAGGTGGTAGGTAGTTGGTGCAGCTACGACGCAATAGTCGAAGCCCATATCAAGGAACTTCTCCAAGTCGCGGACGACCGGTTTTCCTTCGATCTGATCAGCGACAGCCGGCGAGGGGTCGTAAACGCCCTGGAATTTAACGCCTTCGAGCTCATTGAGTACACGGCTGTGGTGGCGGCCCATTACCCCAAGGCCGAGTACGCCTGCGCGTAATGTCATTTAGCTGCCTGCCTTTGCGACGTCATTTACTGCCTCGACGATGGTGTCACGTTCTTGCTGAGTCAGTGAGGGATAGACCGGCAGCGACAGGGCTTGAGTTGCTACCTCCTCAGTCACAGGAAGATCGAGCTCGAGCTTGAACGAGGGCAATCGGTGAATCGGGGTGGGGTAGTAGACGCCTGTCGCAACTCCACGCGCGGCTAGTGCCTCGGCGAATGCGTCACGATCCTGATCGACAACGCGAATCGTGTACTGGTGGTACACGTGAACGGAGCCATCGGCGGTCGGGGGAGTGACCACGCCGGAGAGGTGTTCGTTAAAGAAGTGGGCGTTGTCTTGACGCCGCTTGGTCCATCCGGCGAGCTTGCCGAGTTGCACTCGACCGATAGCGGCATGGATGTCGGTCATGCGGGTGTTGAAGCCCACAACTTCATTTTCATAGCGGCGTTCCATGCCCTGATTGCGCAGAACTCGAGCCATTCTGGCGAGCTCGTCAGACGAGGTTGTAATCATTCCGCCCTCGCCAGAGGTCATGTTCTTGGTGGGGTAGAACGAGAACGAACCGGCGATGCCCCAATTGCCGACCGGCACACCATTGACCGATGCGGCGTGGGCTTGAGCGGCATCCTCAAAGACGAGAAGGTCGTGCTTCTTTGCGATGGCCGTTAGCTCGACCATGAGCGCGGGGTGGCCGTAGAGATGAACCGGCATGATTGCGCGAGTTTTGGGCGTGATTGCTGCTTCAACTGCTGCGGGATCGATCGAGAAGTAGTTCCTTTCGATGTCTACGAATACGGGCGTCGCGCCGGCGAGCGCAACGGCGTTCGCGGTCGCGGCGAAGCTGAAGGAGGGAACAATGACTTCGTCGCCTCGACCGACGCCTGCTGCGACAAATGCCATGTGCAGCGCTGACGTGCCTGAGTTGACGGCAACTGAGTGCGCTCCGCCAACGATGGCCGAGAACTCGGTCTCGAATGCGGCAACTTCGGGGCCCTGCGCGAGCATCCCTGAACGCATTACGCGGTCTACGGCATCGCGTTCTTCTTGGCCGATTTCTGGCCTAGCTGCGGGAATCACTTACTTTGCACCTCAATTAATTGGTTGATAGCTACTTCGCGATACTTCGCGTCGGTGACGGGACACGTCCACTCACCTGGTGATGTCTCTTTCAGTGGATGCCCGGCGGTGCCGACCCATCCCACACGTTTAGCGGGGCTGCCAACTACGAGTGCAAAATCTGGCACATCTTTGACAACGACAGAACCGGCTCCCACTAAAGCCCAGCGGCCGATCACGATAGGTGCGATGCATGTGCTGTTGGCGCCAATCGACGCACCTTCGCGGATGTCGACACCTACGGGATGCCAGTCATCAGAAGACTTGGGAGTTCCGTCGGCGTTGATTGCACGAGGAAAGTGATCGTTGGTTAGAACAACCGCTGGTCCGATAAAAACGCCTGCAGCGAGCTTCGCTGGTTCATAGACGAGCGCGTAGTTCTGAATCTTGCAATTGGGGCCTACTTCGACGCCAGTGCCGACATAAGCGCCACGACCGACGATGCAATTCTCTCCGAGGTTGGCGTCTTCTCGAATTTGGGCGTAGTGCCACACGCGAACACTGTCTGCGAGCGTCGCTGTCGAGGCAATATCAGCACTGGGGTGTCGCAGAGAATTGGTTTCGTGCATTCAGGCTCCGTAGCAATCGCGGGGTGAGTGACAGGTCAACGTCTATCCTATTCCGTCGCTTCACTTGTGTCGTCTGGCCAACGACGGGAACGCCAGCTAACGGTCGTGCGGCCGCCGTGAGACACTTCCTTTGTGAATCGACTCGTGCAAGAACTTCGGTCGCGACTTCCCGATTGGATTAGTGGTCGCCTGCGTTCCAAGAAGTTCAGGTATCGGGCTAGGGACGTGCCTCCGCTTTGCGCTGTTCCGTCAACTCCGATTCGCGTATTCATCGGTCCTGCGAACTACGCGGGCCAAGGCTACCGATATGCGCGAGCGATCGAATCGCTCCCGGGAGTGGGCGCGGTAAGTATGCAGCGCATAACCGGCACTTTCGGATTTCCTGCAGACATATCGGTACCGCCCAACGTCTTCAGGTCCTCGCGCCGCTGGCAAAAGCAGCAACTTGTTTTCGTGCTGGCGAACTTTACGCACGTAATCTACGAGGCCGAGATGCCACTCTTCGGCGAACTCTTCACAGGCGGCATGGAAGCAGAAATTGAGAAGCTGAGGTCGCACGGGATTCGCATAATCATGCTCTCGCATGGGTCGGACCTTCGTTCACCTGACCTGCATCGAGAACGAGACCGGTGGTCACCATTTCACGAAAGCAATCCACGGGCTGACCGTTTTCGAGCAATTGCCAAGAAAAACCGGGCTTCACTAGCGCGTGTTGCCGCTCCCGTCTTAGTCACAACCCCTGACTTGCTGGCGGACTGGCCATCAGCGACCTGGGTCCCGCTTGTCGTTGAGCCTGACCGCTGGGAAAACGAGGCTCCCGTTCTGGCGCGATCACGGCCGCTCGTACTTCACGCTCCCTCTAACGCCTGGATAAAGGGCTCGGAGCTAATCGAACCTGTCCTCACTCGTCTCCATGACGCCGGGGTTATTGAGTACAGGAGGGTCTCGGGAATACCGGCAGCTGAAATGCCGGCGCTTTATCAAGAAGCGGACATCGTTCTGGAACAGTTCCGCATCGGCACCTACTCGGTTACCGCGGTTGAGGCTCTCGCCGCTGGACGCATTGTGATTGCTCATCTCTTTGCTGATGTGCGGGAGCATGCTGAATCCGTGACGGGTTCAGCGGTGCCTGTGATCGATGCAACAGTCGACAATTTGGAACAGGTGTTGCGCCGAATTTGTGCGGATCCCGAACGCTACCGAGAGCACGCGCGCTTGGGCCCTGAGTTTGTGCGAGCTGTGCACGATGGGCGACGCTCCGCAGCAGTAATCGAACCGTTTTTGCGCTAAGCGCTACCGCGATTCTCCGCAGGAATATCGATCCCGACGTGTGCAATTGGCTTTGAGAACGCGATTTTCGCATAGTCTTGTAGGGGACTTGCTGTGATGGGGTTGGAATCGGGGGATTTGACATGGCTGACAACTTGGTAATTCGGCGTGTGCTCATGCGGGCACTCGGGATGATCGCGGCATCGACAGTGCTCGCTGTTGGGCTTGTTGCGCAGACGCCGCCTCAGTCAGCTGCGGCAATTTCGGGGAGCGAGTTCGATCCGGGCCTCATTATCAGCGACGATGAGTTCTACGACGGTTCCGCCATGACCGAGGCGCAAATCCAGTCGTTTCTCAATTCCCAAACCGGTGTCCTCAAGGGTTTGCGCCAGAACGTCAGCACTCGAGCTAAAGAGGTCTCGCAAACTACGGGAAATCTGATTTGCGAGCAGATTGTTGGCGGCAGCAATTTGCTAGCGTCGACGATGATCTACCGGGCTCAAGTGGCGTGTGGAATCAGCGCCAAAGTGATCCTAGTTACTCTGCAAAAAGAGCAGGGTCTGATCACCCGCACTAGTCCCAGCTATTACAACATCAACTACGCGCTTGGATACGGATGCCCCGACACCCCAGCGGGATGCTCTGACAGCTATGAGGGCTTCGGATACCAGGTTTATACAGGTACCCGGCAATTCAAAGCGTACAAAGCGGCCAACTTTGCAAAGCAGCCTGGTACTCACGCGATTCAATATCATCCGAACACCGCGTGTGGAACACAGACGATCAACATCAAAAACTACGCAACTGCAGCGCTCTACAACTACACCCCGTACGTTCCCAACGCAGCCGCTCTCGCCAACTTGGGTGGCTACGGCAACTCGTGCTCGTCCTACGGCAACCGCAACTTCTGGTACTACTACTACTCGTGGTTCGGCAACCCGACCGATATCACACCGACAGCTGCTGTCGAACGGATCGATGGAGGCTCTCGCTATGCAGTGTCTGCCGCGCTCGTTAACAAAAACTACCCAACGCCGGGCGTAGACCGGATCTACGTTGCGACCGGTGCTTCCTTCGCTGACGCGCTGAGTGCCTCGACCGCTGCCGGGACCACGCAAGCGCCGCTGCTGCTTGTCACACCAGACGCTGTGCCGTCGAGCATCAAGGCAGAGATTATTCGCTTGAAGCCCAAAGAGATAGTTGTACTCGGCGGTCCCACCGTCGTCTCAGACGCGGTCGTTCAGCAACTGGGGACCATGGCTACCTCGGTTAAGCGGCTCTACGGTGCCACCCGCTACGAGACATCCCGCATGATCGCACTTGAGGCTTTTCCCGCGGCAACAACGACGTCGGTCTACCTTGCGACCGGATCAGACTTCCCTGACGCACTTTCGGCGAGCTCCGCAGCCGCTAGCGTCGATGCGCCGCTCGTATTGATCAAGGGCGGAAGCTCTTCGCTCGATTCGGCGACCCTTGATCTCTTGACGAATTTGGGCGTTACGAAAGTCTTCATGGCCGGTGGAACGGGAGCCATCTCGGCCGGTATCGAGAAACAACTGGATGGCATCTTCGGTGGCGCGAATGTCACGCGGTACGGAGGATCCAACCGTTACGCGACCTCCCAAATGATTAACAGTGCCGCATTTTCGACTGCCAGTTCGGTTTACTTCGCCACCGGAGTGAACTTCCCTGACGCACTTTCTGGCGCAGCCATCGCGGGTGCCACGGACGCGCCTCTCTACATTGTGCACACATCGTGTGTCCCGAAACCGATCTTGCAGGATGTCAAGGACCTAGCCGCAACCAAGGTCTTTATTCTCGGCGGTACTGGGGCGCTCAACTCAAGCGTCGCAAAGTACGAAAACTGTTAGTGCAGCGAGGGTGGAAGAAGTGATTTCTTTTGGATAGCGACTCGTAGACTGGCCTCATGAGAGTTTTGGTCACGGGCGGCACAGGCTACATCGGGGCGCACACCTCACGACTGTTAACCGCACGAGGTGACTATGTGCTCGTTGTCGACGATCTCGTTACGGGGTCGATCGATCGCATCCCCGATGTACCGGTGGTTGAACTCAACATTGCTCATGGTTCCGCAACGCAGCTAGAGAACCTCATGCGCGAACATCGCATTGATGCGGTCATCCATTTCGCTGCTCAAAAACAAGTAGCAGAATCCGTAGAGAAGCCGGCCTGGTACTACGAACAAAATGTGGGCAGCGTTGCCCAACTGCTGTTGGCGATGCAAGCTGCAGGCGTTCACAAACTTGTATTCTCGTCATCTGCGGCAGTGTACGGAGAGGCCTCGGGGGCAATAGCGGAAGACGCGCCCACTCAGCCCATCAACCCCTACGGTGCTACCAAGCTCGTCGGAGAACAGCTTGTTGCGGCCTCATCGCGCGCATGGCCGTTGCGTGCTGCGAGCCTGCGCTACTTCAACGTGGGAGGTGCGGGTAGTCCGGAGCTTGGCGACACTCAAGCACTTAATCTCATCCCTATCTGTTTTGAACAGATCGCCGCCGGAATGCCGCCGACGATCTTTGGTGATGATTACGACACACCCGACGGTACGTGTGTTCGAGATTATGTCCACGTCCTCGACGTAGCTGAAGCACACCTCGCCGTACTAGACGCACTGCCAGCTGCACCAGGCAACACCGTGCTTAACATCGGCACGGGAGTGGGAACCACCGTGCGCGAAATGGTGGATGCCATCATCACGGTGACAGGATCTGACCTCTCCGCGGCGGTTCTAGACCGTCGCCCGGGAGATCCTGCCGCAGTAGTCGGTGTTGTTGACGGCATCCGTGAACTCACCGGGTGGAGCGCGCGTTTCGCGGTCGCTGACATTGTTGCGTCAGCGTGGCAGTCGCGCCAGCACTTTGAAGCGCTCCTACGATAGGAGTTTCAAAGTAAGCGAATTAGCGCGGAGTCCCACTCCGCGCGTGCAGTGCTGATTAGTTCAATTGAGTAGGATCGAACGTCGGCTCGAGCATTTCGCCTTCTACGCGGAGAGCTTTTTTGCGCCCGCTTGTAAAGCCGAGGTAATGCCAACCCACAATTAAGCATGTCCTCTGGTGGCGATAAGCCGGGACCTCGAGTCGCGAATTTCCGCAATTGATGAAAATGGCACGAAATGGAGCATGTTCGAGCGCCCGCTCGGTCGTTTGTGCGCGCGGGATTTCGCCTAGATATTCACGGTTTGCGGGCTATCGCAGTGCTATTGGTGCTGGTCTATCACGCAGGACTTCCCGTGCCAGGCGGATTCGTCGGT
>Ga0314774_1000835_pt1 | contig 21915 bp, 21 predicted proteins | sample MetaGCBIA2018_FD_204515 | JGI IMG/M metagenome (GOLD analysis project Ga0314774, IMG submission 204515) | Cryopeg brine microbial communities from Beaufort Sea near Barrow, Alaska, United States - CBIA 2018 | ecosystem: Environmental > Aquatic > Marine > Coastal | place: USA: Alaska | collected...
TGGCAGTGGGAATTGAAGCGGATATTACCGAATTGGAGGAGTATGAAGAACGCCAAATGTATCTAAAAGATATTGGCCTTGATGAACCGGGATCAGCAAAATTAATCAGATCTGCCTACAAACTTTTAAATCTTCAAACTTATTTTACCGCCGGGGTAAAAGAAGTGAGGGCCTGGACCGTTCCCGTTGGAGCAAGCGCACCACAAGCCGCTGGAGTAATTCACACCGATTTCGAAAAAGGTTTTATTAGGGCAGAAGTAATTGCTTATGAAGATTTTGTGAAATTTGGAAGCGAAGCTAAAGTGAAAGAAGCCGGAAAAATGAGGGTAGAAGGGAAAGAATATATCGTTAAAGACGGGGATGTGATGCATTTTAGGTTCAACGTGTAGGTAGTATTGAGTATTTAGTATTGAGTATTGAGAAAATATAGCCAAGAGACAAGAAACAAGACTTGATAAAGATAGGAGGATTATTTGCACTATCTAATACCATATTGAGTTTTCACTTAATACTCAATACTCACATCTCAATACTATTATTTACTTAACATTTCCCCTTAAATTTTTGTTAATTACTTTGTGGGTTTCCTGTTTTAACTTTTTGTGGGAAAGCTTATATTAGCAAACCAACTGCACCTTCCATTTATGAACCAAGAAACTAAATATACCGAAGATAATATCCGTTCCCTTGATTGGAAAGAACATATCAGGATGCGTCCGGGAATGTATATTGGGAAACTTGGCGATGGATCTACCGCCGATGATGGGATTTATGTCCTTTTAAAGGAGGTAATTGACAACAGTATCGATGAATATGTGATGGGCGCCGGTAAAACCATCGAAATTTCTGTTCAAAATCCACGGGTTATTGTGCGTGATTACGGTCGCGGAATTCCTTTGGGAAAGGTGGTAGAAGTTGTTTCAAAAATGAATACCGGAGGGAAATACGATTCCCGCGCGTTTAAAAAAACCGTTGGATTAAACGGAGTGGGTACAAAAGCCGTGAATGCGCTTTCTTCCAGTTTTAAGGTTGAATCTACCCGGGACGGCAAATCCAAGTCGGCTGAATTTGAACAGGGCAATCTTATAAATGTTGAAGAACTTGAGGAAACCGCCAGGAAACGCGGCACAAAAGTCACTTTTATTCCTGACGAAAGCATTTTCAAGAATTTTAAATACCGAAATGAGTATATTGAAAAAATGCTCAAAAATTATGTGTACCTCAATCCGGGCCTGACCATAATTTTTAACGGTGAAAAATTTTATTCGGAAAATGGGTTGAAGGACCTTTTGGAGGACAGTATTTCTAAAGACGATCAGTTATATCCAATAATTCATTTGAAAGGGGAGGATATTGAGGTAGCACTTACCCATAGTAGAACTCAATATTCTGAAGAATATCACTCTTTCGTCAACGGTCAGAATACTTCCCAGGGAGGGACACACCTCGCGGCATTCAGGGAATCCCTGGTTAGAACCATCAGGGAATTTTATGGAAAAAATTATGAGGCATCCGATGTCAGGAAATCGGTCGTATCTGCCCTCTCGATTAAAGTAATGGAACCTATTTTTGAGAGTCAGACCAAAACAAAGCTGGGTTCTACAGATATGGGTGGGAAGTTACCCACGGTAAGGACCTATATCAACGACTTTTTAAAAACCCAGTTAGATAATTACCTTCATAAAAATCCTGAAACGGCAGAAAAACTTCAGCGTAAAATTTTACAGGCTGAACACGAACGAAAAGAACTCTCCGGAATCAGGAAACTGGCTAAAGACCGGGCAAAAAAATCGAATTTACACAACAAAAAATTACGCGATTGCCGCACTCATTTGGGTGACAGTAAAAAGGAACGTTACCTGGAATCCACCTTGTTCATTACCGAGGGAGATTCTGCCAGCGGATCTATTACAAAATCCCGCGATGTTACAACCCAAGCTGTATTCAGCTTAAAAGGAAAACCGCTGAACAGTTACGGGCTGACCAAAAAAATCGTGTACGAAAATGAAGAATTCAACCTGTTGCAGGCCGCGCTTAATATAGAAGAATCTATTGAAGACCTTCGGTACAATAATATTGTAATTGCTACCGATGCCGATGTGGATGGAATGCACATCCGCTTATTGCTGATCACCTTCTTTTTGCAATTTTTTCCGGAGCTAATTAAAGAAAACCATCTTTATATTTTACAAACCCCGCTCTTTAGGGTTCGAAATAAAAAGGAAACTATATATTGCTACAGTGAAACGGAACGCCAGCAGGCCGTGATTAAATTAACCGGAAAAGCGGAAATCACCCGATTTAAAGGTTTGGGTGAAATTTCGCCTGATGAATTCAAACATTTTATTGGCGAAAATATCAGGCTGGATCCTGTGATGCTGGATAAGGATATGTCCATTGAAGAATTGCTGAGTTTCTATATGGGTAAAAATACGCCGGACCGGCAGGAATTTATTATTGCAAATTTAAAAGTTGAACTTGATCTGATTGAAGAATAACCCATGAGGTTTAAAAATACTACTGAAACTAAACTTGTACCTTCAGTCTACATGATTATTGTAGCTGCATTTATCACCAATATTTTTGTCAATATTGAACTGATGGGTTCGGATACAGAAAGTACAATGACCCTCAGTCATTTTCTTCCCAACATAGTTTTGCTTGTTTTTGGCATTTATTTCCACAGGATCGCGCAATTATTTGATTTTGACAGCGATGGGGAAACCCTGAATTTTAAAAACAACGGAGTGGTTTTTTCGAAATTTATGGAATACAGGGTGAAAAGAGCCGAATTTCCGAAAGCAAAGTTATTAGGATTTAAGGTAATGGATCTCGGGATTTACTCCACTCTTGTTATTTATATCAGCAGCAGAAGTAAACGAGGATCGAGAAAATACCGTTTCAATATAACATTTTTAGCAAAAAAGAAAAAAAGGGGAATGATAGAATCGTTAAATAAGGTGTTGGAAAAAAATAAAGCAGTCTCTTAAATGGATATAGAAAACCAAGATATGTCGCAGGAAGAACAAGAGGAACAACATCTGGAGGAACCACATAAAGATAAACTGATTCGAATTACAGGAATGTATAAAGATTGGTTTTTAGATTATGCCTCGTACGTGATTTTAGAGCGCGCCGTACCTGCGGTGGAAGATGGCTTTAAACCTGTACATCGCCGCATAATGCATTCTATGAAGGATTTGGATGATGGTCGCTACAATAAAGTGGCAAATATCGTGGGACATACCATGCAATATCACCCTCATGGTGATGCCAGTATAGGCGACGCTATGGTACAAATTGGCCAAAAAGATTTATTGATCGATGCCCAGGGAAACTGGGGAAATGTACTTACCGGAGACAGGGCAGCGGCTCCGCGATATATAGAGGCACGCTTATCTAAGTTTGCCCTGGAAGTTGTTTTTAATTCAAAAATCACCGAATGGCAATTTTCCTATGACGGCCGAAAAAAAGAACCGGTCAACCTTCCTGTAAGATTTCCACTGTTGTTGGCACAGGGAGCCGAGGGAATTGCCGTAGGTTTGAGCACCCGTATTTTACCCCATAATTTTAACGAACTTATAGATGCCTCCATAAAACATCTCAAAGGAAAAAGTTTTAAGCTGTTCCCAGATTTTCCAACCTCGGGAGAAGCCGATGTTTCAAACTACAATGACGGTTTGCGCGGGGGAAAAGTGCGGGTTAGGGCCAAGATTTCCCAACACGATAAAACCACCCTGGCAATTAACGAAATTCCTTATGGAACGACGACTACCTCGTTAATTGAATCGATTTTAAAAGCAAACGATCACGGGAAAATTAAAATTAAGCGAATAGAGGACAATACCGCTGAAAATGTGGAAATTTTGATCTATCTGCCCCCCAATATTTCTCCGGATAAAACAATAGACGCCTTATTCGCTTTTACCACCTGTGAAAACTCAATTTCGCCATTAGGCTGTGTGATTATAGACAATAAGCCGATCTTTTTAGGGGTAACCGAAATTTTGAGGCGTTCAACAGATCATACCCTGAGTTTGCTCAAAAGTGATCTGGAAATAAAACTGGACGAATTTGAAGAGCAATGGCATTTCGCTTCCCTGGAACGGATCTTTATAGAAAACCGGATCTACCGCGATATAGAAGAAGAAGAAACCTGGGAAGGCGTAATTCGAGCGATAGGTGATGGATTAAAACCACATATTGGCCATTTGAAGCGCGCCATTACCGAAGACGATATTGTAAGGCTCACCGAAATTCGAATAAAAAGAATCTCCAAATTTGATATTGATAAAGCTCAGCAAAAAATTGATGCTCTTGAAGATGAAATAAGTCAGGTAAAATATAATCTGGAACATTTAGTGGAATTTGCCATCGCCTATTTCGAAAGATTGAAAAAAGAATATGGCATCGGGAAAGAAAGAAAAACATTTCTGCGTTTATTCGATGATATAATAGCTTCCAAAGTTGCGATGCGCAATACCAAACTCTATGTAAACCGAAAAGAAGGATTTATTGGAACTTCCCTTAAAAAAGATGAATTTGTTACCGATTGTTCCGACATAGACGATATTATTTCTTTTACTGCCGATGGAAAAATGATGGTTACCCGGATTGATGCAAAAACCTTTATAGGCAAAGACATTGTCCACGTGGCAATTTTTAAGAAAAAAGATAAGCGCACTATTTACAATCTTATTTACCGGGATGGTAAAAACGGTTCTTCCTATATTAAAAGATTTGCGGTTACCTCGACAACACGGGACAGGGAATATGACGTTACACAGGGTAAAAAAGATTCCAAAATCCTTTATTTTTCTGCCAATCCAAATGGGGAAGCTGAAATTGTCACCTTTTATTTAAGGCAGGTTGGAAGTATCAAAAAACTCAAATTTGAAGTCGATTTTTCCGATTTACTCATTAAGGGTCGAAATGTAAAGGGGAACATTATTACCAAATATCCCGTAAAACGCATCGAGTTAAAAGAAGCGGGAGTTTCTACTTTAAAACCAAGAAAAATTTGGTTCGACGATAGTGTTAAAAGGCTGAATGTAGATGAACGTGGGGAGTTGTTGGGAGAGTTTCGCGGAGAAGACCGACTTTTAATTATTACTCAAAGTGGAGTGGCCAAAACCATTAAGCCTGAGATAACTACGAGATTTGATGATGAAATTATAGTTCTGGAAAAATGGATCCCAAATAAACCAATTACCGCGGTTTATTGGGAGGCAGAGAAGGAACGCTATTACGTAAAGAGGTTTGTGATTGAAACTCCTGAAAGAGAAGAACATTTTATTGGGGAACACGAAAAATCATTTTTAGAATTAGTTTCCACAGATTATATTCCGCAGGCAGAACTTATATTTACAAAAACCAAGGGCAAAGATCAAAAACCCAGTGAGATAATTAATTTTGAAGAATTTATTTCAATAAAAGGCCCTAAAGCACTTGGAAATCAATTAACTACTGATAAGGTTAAACAAATAAATTTAATCGCTCCAATCCCTTTTGAGCCTGAAGAAGTTCCTGTGGAAGAAATAGAAGTTAAAGGCGAGGAAACGGTGGAAGACCAATCAGAAAAAAATAAAGATTCGGAAGATTTAAAAAACGGAAAAGGCAAATCGGATAAAAGTCAAATCAATCTATTTGATGAATAATGGGGATCATTAAGGAATTTAAGGAATTTGCGATCAAAGGCAATATGATCGATATGGCGGTTGGGATCATTATTGGTACCGCCTTTAATAAAATCGTGGATGTTTTGGTAAAACAAATCGTGCTTCCTCCATTATCTATAATTACCTCAGGGATAAGTTTCTCTGACAAAAAAATCGTATTGCGGGATGGGATCGCTTCAACAGGCCCTGGTATTGATGAGATTAAAGAAATAGCAATGGGTTATGGTGCTTTTTTAGAGGCAATTCTCGATTTCTTAATAGTGGGTTTTACCATATTTTTGGTGATCAAGTTTATGAATAGGTTTAGAAGAAAAGCTCAGGACCCTAAAAATAAAACTGTTGAAACCCCCAAAGATATTCAACTGCTTTCTGATCTTACCGAATTGATCCGCGAACAGAATCAACTTTTGAAAAATGGAACAGGAAAATCCTGATTTAATCAATTTTTGTAACCGTTCCCCGCTGTTTCTCGGTTTTTCCCACCAGACCGTATTCAAAAGTGTAGGTATTTTTATCTGAAGTAAGAATCTTGATGTGTAATGCTTTCCGTTCTGCACGATTTTTAGGATGCAGGTTTTTAATAATATATTCACAATCATTGATCCATCTCACTGAGGAAGTATCGATTTTTCCCTGAAATTTATCTATTTCAAGGGAATCGTTCCTCACAAAGGTGGAAGTGACCAGCTCTCCGTTTAAATAAGACTCAAATTGGAAGGTTCCCGTTTTAAATTTAGCACAATCCCGCTCTGGAGAATAACAGGCGTTAAAGATTGGTAAAACACATAAAATCAGAAACAATTTTTTCATCTAAATAAAGTTTTACAGCCAAAAGCATACTACTTGAGTTTATGCCGGTGTGGAGCCTGGATTTTTTAATAAATGCCAGTTATAAAGGCTTAGGCTGCAAAATAAAGGTTTTTTAATCGAATTATCAATTTTCAAAGGCTTCAAAAGACCCATCCTTATAAAAGATCACTATTTTTTGAATGCATTTTCCACCAGAAGCACTTGATGGGTTTTTTTGAACTGAATTTATCTGTTCGACCTCCTGATTTATCTCAACCCGGGAAGGAGCCGGAATCGTTTCTTTCAAGGGCTCACCGTCATTTTTGGAATTTCCGGGAAATTTTCCGGTCCCGTTCAGCAGCCAGTACAATTCAACTTCAGGGTAAGTTTGCACAATTTTCAGCACAAAATCTAAACTGGGTTTATTCCTTCCCGATAAGATATGCGAGATGGAAGAGCGGCCTACATTGATTGCATCTGCAAAAGCCGCAGCCGATAAATCATAGTAATTAAAAATTTTCTGCAATCTTTTGGAGAACTTTTCACTGTTTACCATTGTAAATAGAATTAGAATATATCTTCGTTTACAAATGTAATGTATTGGTTTTGTTTATCCAAACTACAATTGTAAACAACTGCAATTTAACGAAACTAATAGTTTATATAAATATACATAATTTCCTAACAAACAACATTATATAAGGTGAATAAAGGTTGTTTGGAGAGTTTCCAAATGATTTTATAATTAATCCAACCTAGTTGTTCACTATTGTAAACAAACAGGTTGGATTAATATGTTTACAATTGTAACTATTGAATTATTTACTTTTGTAAATATGGAAAATGGAACAAAAAATTATTCAGAATTTATCAGCCTATACCCCAGCTTTAAAGAGTTGGAATTAAACGGGCGGTACATTACCTACTCACATATTGAGAAACCTTTTAAACGATTATCAACCAAGTTCAGGACAACACTTAATGGACATTCTACCCTGGGAGTTCCAATTCATTCAATTTTTGTGGGGTGCGGAAAAATAAAGATCCTGGCTTGGTCCCAAATGCACGGGAATGAATCTACCACCACAAAGGCAGTCTTCGATCTATTAAACGGATTTGATAAATATCAGGAAAATGATTTTCTGAAAAATATTTTGGAACATTGTACCCTGCAAATAATTCCTATGTTAAATCCTGACGGAGCGAAAGACTATACCCGTGAGAATGCCAATAAAATAGATTTAAACCGGGATGCAAAAAACCTGACGGAAATAGAGAGCAATCTACTAAGCTCTGTATTTGACAGTTTTAAACCAGATTTTTGCTTCAACCTGCACGGCCAACGAACGATCTTTAGTGCGGGAGACCAACCATTACCGGCTACCTTGTCATTTTTAACCCCGACGATGGATCAGGAACGAACTATTACCGCATCCCGAATAAAATCTATGAAGCTAATTGCCGCAATTGCTAAGGATATGCATGAGTTTCTACCCGGGCAAATCGGCCGGTATGACGATGCATTTAACTCTAATTGTACCGGAGATAGCTTTCAAAGTCATTTTATACCAACGGTTTTATTTGAAGCCGGACATTATAAAGAGGATTACCAGCGTGAAAAAACAAGGGAATTTGTTGTGGATGCGATGTTCTCCGGATTAAATGCAATTGCTACAGGAAGTTATAATGATTTTGATTTTCTGGATTATTTTGAAATACCGGAAAATCAAAAGTTGTTTTATGATGTAATTTTAAGGGATGCTAAATTAAATGACGAAATAACTGATGTGGCAATTCAATTCAGGGAAGTTTTGACGAATAATAAAATTGAATTTGCTCCATTCATCGAAAAAATAGCACCGAATTTAGCTTTTTATGGTCATAAAGAAATTGATTGCGGGAAAATGCAATTGAGCTTTGAAGATCAGAAATTACCCCGCGAAAACGTTTTAGTGGGCAATATTATTTTAAATAATGAAGTTTTGGCTATTAATTGTGAAAATAATTGAATATGATTACTAATTATTTAATGAAATTATGTTATTTTTGTCTTTAAAATAAAAGCGTTAGGAATTATGGCAAAATACAAATTAGACGAGACAGATCATCAAATTCTCGATATGTTAATTGAGAACACCAGGACCCCATTTACTGATATTGCAAAAAAATTAAATATTTCCGCGGGTACAGTGCACGTTCGTGTAAAAAAAATGGAAGAGTCACAAATAATTTTAGGTTCTACACTAACCTTGAATTACGATAAATTAGGATATGCTTTTATTGCTTATGTAGGTATTTTTCTAAAAAATACATCTCAAACAAAGTTTGTTCTGGAGCGTATCAAGGATATTCCGTTTGTTACCGTTGCACACGTTACCACCGGAAAATTCAATGTATTTTGTAAAATTCGGGCCCGTGACACACAACACGCCAAAGAGATTATTTTTCAATTAGATGATATTGAAGGGGTTTACAGAACTGAAACAATGATTTCTTTAGAAGAAAGTATGAACGATAAAAAACGTTTGATGCATTCTATCTTTAAGGATGTATAAAACGGTAAAATCTTTATAAAAAATCCCTTTAAACTTCAGTGTTTAAAGGGATTTTTTATAACTTCAATTCCCAGCATCAATTATCTAATCACAGTAAAAAAATTTAGTGTTCATATGAGATTATCTGATATAAATTCAAGCGAATATCTGCCTCACTATCAAACTTATCTGAATCACCTCTCGGAGGACGAGTTATTACTTCAGTTAAAAAACCTAAAAAACGAATTTGTCGGTTTCCTTGAAAAATTAGTTCAGGAAGATCTGAGTCGCAGTTATGCTGAAGGAAAATGGACAGCTGCCCAGGTGCTTCAGCATATTTTGGATACTGAACGTATTTTTCAGCACAGGGCGTTGAGTATCGCCAGGAAAGATAAAACAGCCCTCCCTGGATATGATCAGGATGCGTATGTAACCGATTCAAATGCTCAGAACAGGAAGCTATCGGGATTTAAAAATGAATTTATTTCAGTTCGAAATTCAGGAATAGCATTATTTGAAAGTTTTGATGAAGAAATGTTAATGGAAATTGGAAATGCAAATGGAGCTCCTTTAAGCCCAAGGGCAGCTGGATTTATTATTGCCGGACATCAAAAGCACCATTTGATCTTGTTTAAAACGCTTTATCTGTTTTAAAAAGTCAGGAAGGTTTTTTTAGAAAGTTGTTTTTATAAATAAGCGAACAATTGCTGCTAGTTAATTTTTTTAGATGAAAATGTTAAAGACATTTTTTGGCCTCCTTAAAAAAACTTTTATAAGCTGGAATAGCAACGATCCCTTTCCCCAAAGTGCGATCATAGCATATTATACCTTGTTTTCACTCCCGTCTTTGCTGATCATTATTGTATCAATTGCAGGGTATTTTTTCGGTAAAGAAGCTGTACAGGGAAAGATCACAGCGCAAATTGGCGATTTTATAGGAATCGACGCCGCCCTGGCTATTGAAAAAATGATAAGCAGCGCAGCAGTCAACAGTAATTCTACTGTGGCCATCATTTTTGGTGTATCGATGCTTTTATTTGGAGCTACCGGAGTGTTTTTTCAGTTGAAGAAAGCGATGAACAATATTTGGAGTGTCGCTGCAAGGAAAGACACTTTTTTAGTTATGATTCTCGATCGAATAATTTCCTTTGGTATGGTACTGGTGATTGGGTTTTTAATGTTACTGACTTTGATAATTTCAGCTTTAATCAAGATCTTAAGTGACTATATAAAAAGTTTTGCCCCAGTATTTTCGTCAATAACTCTTGAAGTTTTTAATTATTTAATTTCCTTTCTTTTTATTACGGCCCTTTTTGCCGCCATCTTTAAATTATTGCCGGATATTAAAATTAAATGGAAGGTTACCTTACTGGGTGCGGCATTAACTACGATCTTATTTTTAATAGGAGAATTTTTAATCAGCTTTTATTTTGGAAAGAGTAATCCGGGATCTATTTACGGAGGTGCATCTTCGGTAGTTTTAATATTGCTTTGGGTGAATTACACCTGTTTAATCCTGTTTTTTGGGGCAGAGTTTACGGTACAATATGCATTTCATATAAAGGAACAAATTACGCCTAACCAATTCAGTGAACCGGCCATTTACCAGGAGATGGAAAAACTTAGGATTAAAAAGAAGAAAATTGAAGAAGATCAAAAAGTATTGGAAAATTTAAGATCCAATTTTGATTACGAAGAAGAATCTAAATCGTCTGATTAACAAACAATTAAGTTGTATGGTTTTTCAGTAACTTTTATTAAATAAATTGTAGAAGGTGTTTATTTTAACCTCATAAGGCGCAAGTTTCCGCAAAGGTCGCAAAGTCTTGCACTTCCATTCGTCTTTTCTAACAAGCAGGTCCTTTCTAATTTCCAATTCAATAAATATAGATTTGGATTATTTTTAATCATCATTTTTTCCTTTGCGTCCTCAGCGTTTTTTATTCCTGGGGAGCTTTATGGTTAAAAAAGAACGAAACAAAAAAAACGGCAATTCTTAATGAGATCTAAAAAACAACTAAATGAAATGAAGTGATTTTGAACTCAATAAGTACCATTTTGGCTATTGATGATTTGAAGAAAGTTGTTTAGGCGTATTAATAAAACAAGCGAAAAATCTTAATATTCAATTGCCTTAAAAAGTACTGATTGAAGGAATAATAAAGAAAAATTCCTTAATAAAAGTCTATAAAGCTTTTTGGCAGATCTTAATTATTTATCGTCTTCATCCTCTTCCTCTTCATTGCTTTTTTCAGGGATTTCAACAATAGGTTCATTAAAATCGGCTTCGTCATAATCATCTTCATCATAATTGGCCATTGTATTTTCCAATCTGGTACTGATTTTTACCAGGTAGATTGAATCTTCAGTCCTTACTTCAACAGCTTCAATTTTCTCGTTTTTTGAATTTCTAAAAGTGATAATCTGGTCGTCATCATATCCATCGGGATATTTTTCAACCAGGAGGCTTAGAATTTCAGGAGTTAACTTTTTGTAATCTACAATGACTTTTTTCATCTCAATAGAATTTTATTACCCAATATTGCTGTTCTTTTATTTTAAGACTTTCAGGTACCTTAATTAACCGAAGCAACCGGAAAATTTAAGATATAAACATGTACCATAAATGTACACTTCCAACCTAGATTAGATTGTACAATTATAACAAAATTTGGATTAATTGCAACCAGTAAAATAATTTAAAATTATTTTTTTTGACAATTATTTTGAGGTTGTTTTTTTTGAAATTTCCATGTAAAAGTCAAGTGCTTCTAACATAATATTTTCAGGCACTCTGCAATCTATTACCGGGTGGCCTATATCTTTTAAAAGCACAAAATTGATATTTCCGTGTGTATTTTTTTTGTCGAATTTTAACAGCTTGATAATTTTTTCAAAATCAGATTTTTCCAGATCAATTTTTGGAAAAATATCCAGAATTTTTTCAGTTATGGAGATTAATTTTTCTTCGGGAAAGTCGGTTATTTTTGTTGAAATAAAAGCAGCCATTATCATGCCTACAGCCACGGCTTCTCCGTGGAGTAATTTTGATTTTTCCGGATGCGTTAAAAAATAAGATTCAATAGCGTGTCCAAAGGTATGACCGAAATTCAATGTTTTTCGCTGATTTTCCTCTCTGGGATCCTGTTGAACCACCTTTGTTTTAATGGATACCGATTCAGAAATAAGTCCGTCCAAATCTTCTAGAGTGAGCTCGTGCAAACTGGTTGTTTTTTTCCAGTAGGCTTCACTGGTGATAAGTCCGTGTTTTAAAATTTCAGCGAGACCGCTACGCATTTCGTTTGCCGGCAAAGTGTTTAAATATTTTGAATCGATCAACACCATTTCCGGCTGGGTGATAACGCCAATTTGATTTTTTAAATTTCCAAGATCCACACCAGTTTTTCCGCCTACAGAAGCATCAACCATAGAAAGTAGGGTAGTGGGGACATTAATGTACGCGATACCACGTTTAAAGGTGCTGGCTACAAATCCGCCAAGATCGGTTACCACACCGCCTCCAAGATTGATCAACAAACTTTTCCTGTCGGCCCCCAGTTCCGAAAGCGTGCCCCATATTCCTGAACAGGTTTCAATGTTTTTTGATTCTTCACCGGCTTCCATTTCAATAATTTCAAAACTCTGATCGGTTTCTAGCCTTTGTAAGAACCTGGAAAGGCAATATTCATGAGTATTGCTGTCTACTAGAATAAATATTACAGAATGCTTTGCTTGATTTATATATTCATTTAATTCCAGATAAGCTTTTTCTGAATAGAAAACAGGAGCCTGATTTGAGTGAGATAGCATTTTGTTAAGGTTTAAAATATTTTTTATTAGAGGCTAAAATTATGTAGTAATTTATCAAATATTCAACGATCATTAATTATATTTGTTATATTAATTATATTGCAATGATAACACAAAAGATATTTAACGATACCGAAACAGCTTTTAAATTAAAGTCCAGCGAAGAACTCAATAGGGCTTTATTTCTGTTTGAAATGATCAATAGGCCAAGTTTAGTAAAAATTGGCATCTTTCTCACTAAAATTTCATTAAAATTTCACCTGCCGGTGGAAGGTCTTATAAAGAGTACAGTTTTTAACCAGTTTGCCGGAGGGGAATCCATGGAGGATTGTTTGCCGGTAATTGAAAAAATGTACACAAAAAAGCTTCATAGCGTTCTGGATTATTCAGTTGAAGGAAAAGAAGAGGAAGAGCAATTTGATGCCGCCGAGAAGAAGAAAATCAGCATAATAGAATTTGCCGCAAAGAGAAAAGAATTACCTTTTGCTGTTTTTAAACCAACCGGGATTGGAAGGTTTGCAATTTGGGAAAAAGTTACCTCCAAAGTTGCCCTTACAAACGAAGAGCATGAGGAATGGCAGCGTGTTCAACAGCGCGTAGAGAATATATGTGAAGCGGCATATCAAAATGACATAGCCGTGATGGCAGATGGCGAAGAAACCTGGATGCAGGAAGCCGCCGATGATTTGATAGTTAAAATGATGAAGAAATACAACCGTGAAAAAGCGATTGTGTTCATGACCCTTCAATGTTACCGGTGGGACAGATTGGAATATCTAAGAAACCTGCATGAAACGGGTGAAAAGGAAGGTTTTAAAATTGGGGTGAAAATAGTGCGTGGGGCATATTTTGAGCAGGAAAATCTGCGGGCAAAAAAAATGAACTATCCTTCTCCAATATGTGAAAACAAAGAGGCTACCGATGTAAGTTATAACGGAGTGCTAACATATTGCCTTGCCCATATAGATGCAATTTCGGTATTTATAGGAAGCCATAATGAGGTGAGTAATTATTTGGCACTTCAAATAATGGAAGATAAAAATATCGACATTAACGATTCCAGGGTTTGGTTTGGCCAATTATACGGTATGAGTGACCATATCAGTTTCAATTTGGCTAAAAAGAACTACAACACAGCAAAATTGGTTCCATTTGGACCGGTTACGGATGTAGTTCCTTATTTGATAAGAAGGGCTGAGGAGAATACTTCAGTAAAAGGACAAACAGGAAGGGAACTTGCCCTATTGCTTGAAGAACGAAAACGAAGGAAAGGCGAGATCACTAAGTCTGACAGGGAAAAAAAAATCACAGGGAATAAAAAGTCTCTAAATGAAAAATCAGCTACCCGGAAAAAATCATTATCAAAAGAAAACGTAGAATAATTAATGAATTGAATTTCCCGGATCCTTTTTTTTTAAATATCAGGTTGGAAATTGGAAGGAACGATTAGCCCTTCAGTTAAAAAATGTGTTATAATTGTAGCGCCACATAACAGTTGTTACGATTTTTATATAGGAGTTCTGGTTCGAAAGATCCTGAGTATTCCCGTGGATTTTGTAGCAAATGCAGAATTGTTTAAACCTCCGTTAGGGTGGTATTTTAAGTGGATGGGAGGTACTTCGCTTGACAGAATTTCAAATCAAAATAAAGTAGAAGCAATAGCACAAATTTTTAAAACCCGAAAAATTTTTCGTTTGGCGATCTCTCCTGATGGGTACCATGAAAAAAAAGAACGGTGGAGAGCCTGATTTTACTATATCGAAAAATTAGCACAGGTTTGAACCATTGCACACTACAGATAATTTAGAAAAAAATCTTTGTGAAATTCAAAGCTTCTATAAAGATATAAAGGAAAGATCCCGAATAGATTTTAAATCTGAAGCAACTAAACTTCAGATTCTTCCATAGTGTGATATACGTTTTGAACATCATCATCTTCTTCCAGTCGTTCCAATAGTTTTTCAACATCGGCAGTTTCTTCCGGAGTGAGTTTTTTGGTGATGTTAGGGATCCTGTCAAAACCGGAGGATAAGATCTCAATATTCCTGCGTTCCAGTTCCCCTTGTATGTTACCAAAACTTTCAAAGGGAGCGTAAATCAAAATTCCGTCTTCATCTTCAAAAATTTCATCGGCACCATAATCAATTAATTCCAGCTCGAGTTCATCTGTATCAATACCTTCGGGATGAATTCTGAAATTACAGGTATGGTCAAACATAAATTCAACAGAGCCGGAGGTTCCTAAATTTCCGCCGGATTTATTAAAATGCAGACGAACATTGGCCACGGTCCTGTTGTTATTATCGGTAGCCGTTTCTACCAAAACTGCTATTCCGTGAGGGGCATAGCCTTCAAAAATAATAATTTTATAATCCCCGAGGCTCTTGTCACTGGCGCGTTTTATGGCGCGATCAACATTATCCTTGGGCATATTGATGCTTTTGGCATTCTGAATAACAGCTCTCAACCTGGAATTGGTTTCAGGATCAGGTCCGCCTTCCTTAACAGCCATCACAATATCTTTACCAAGACGGGTAAATGCTATGGCCATTTTTGACCAACGTTTCATTTTTCGTGCTTTTCTAAATTCGAATGCTCTTCCCATATAAATTTTTAATTCTGGTGCAAAAATAAAAAAAACGTTCCATTTTCTGCTAAAAATGGAACGTCAATTCTTTATTGTTTTTAAAAGTTAATCGGCATTGACAATTCCTTCAATTGTTTTGGCCATTTTCATGTCTTTTTCGGTAACTCCCCCGGCATCATGAGTAGATAAAGTGATTTCTAATTCGTTGTAAACATTGGACCATTCCGGGTGGTGGTTTTGCGCTTCGGCTTCAAAAGCAATTCGGGTCATCAGCGTAAAAGCTTCCTTGAAATTTTCAAATTCGAAGGAAGTGTGTATGGCATTTTCAGAATACGTCCATCCTTCCAGAGATTCCAGATGGTCGTTGATGTCCTCTTCAGATAATTTTTTCATTTTTGGTATGTTTTAGTCGGTTATCAGTAATAAAAATTAACTTTTAAAGTTAAGCATATCCTATCCGAACTGGCATCTTCAATTTCTTTTTAATAAAATATTAACAATTATATGATTTGTGAGGCATTTACTACCTGTTGAATGGAAACCTGCAGGTTTATAGGCAGAATATTATCTTTTGGAACTACCGCAAGAAACCGGTCGTAATTGGAATCGTAGACCTGTTTCAAAAGCGGATTTTTAAATCCGAGCACTTCGGCAATATCGGTGATAAGGTCATGCTGATGGGTCAGGTCATTGCTTCCTAAGTGAAAAACACCTTGTTTTTTCTGGTTTATTATATAATGAACTTGCAGGGTGAGTTTTGAGATTTCAGCGGCATTCACTACTACATTTGGAAATACTTCCAGGGCTTCTCCAAATTCAATTTTATTCTTAATCTCCAAGACCCGCGGGGAGTTCGCTCCAAAAACCATGGGTAACCGTAAAATATTGTACTTGTGATTAGGAAGCCTTAGCAAGGCATTTTCAATTTTTATTTTAAACCTTCCATAGACACTTTGTGAAAGGGTCTTATCGTATTCATACGACGGATAATTGGTAAAAGCATCGAATACGTTTGCAGATGAGATGAAAATGAGTTTAGAGTCATTTTTTTTCAAATAATCAATAATCGACAAATGAGTGCTCACCTGGGCATTGAAATTTCCGCGAAGGGCAGAAATAATGATGGTAGGTTTTAAATTTTTCAATAAAAGTTCGATATTTTCGGTTGCGATATCGAAGCTGAAGAACTTTTGGTTTTTGATGAATTGATTCTCGTTTGTAAAATACGTGCCATAGGTATCAAAATAGGAGCAAAGCTCCTTATATAAGGCATTGCCTATAAAGCCGCTTGCTCCTATGATCAATATTTTTTCCAATAGAATTATCCTTTATAAAAGGGCAATTTTACCAGGGAAGCAGGAATGGCTTTTTTTCGAATTTGAATGAATATCTTTTCACCAGATTTGGCCATTTCAGTTGGGATGTAACCCATACCTATTCCTTTATCTAAAGATGGTGACATGGTGCCCGACGTGACCACGCCAATAATCTTGCCATTTTCATCTACAATATCGTACCCGTGTCTTGGAATACCGCGTTCATCTAATTCAAAAGCGATCAGTTTTCGTTTTGCACCTTCTTCTTTTTGTTTTTTTAAAGCTTCAGAATTCACGAAATCCTTAATGAATTTTGTAACCCAGCCCAAACCTGCTTCAAGAGGAGAGGTTGTATCATCAATATCATTTCCGTAAAGGCAATATCCCATTTCCAGACGAAGTGTGTCCCTGGCTGCCAATCCTATTGGTTTTATTCCAAAATCGGCACCGGCTTCCATTACTTTTTTCCAGATTTGTTTGGCATTCTCATTTTTAAAATATATTTCAAAACCTCCGCTTCCGGTATATCCGGTGGCTGAAATAATTACATTTTTAACCCCGGCAAATTCACCAACTTCAAAGGTGTAAAACTTCATCTCTTTCAAATTTACATCGGTGAGGGATTGCATAGCTTCAGCTGCTTTTGGGCCCTGAATTGCAAGGAGGGAATATTCATCTGAAAGATCCCTCATTGTAGCATCCATGCTATTGTGCTGGGAGATCCAATTCCAGTCCTTTTCAACATTTGAGGCGTTCACCACCAGCAAATATTTTTCAGGATTTATCCGGTAAATGAGCAAATCATCTACAATTCCACCATCTTCATTGGGCAAACAGGAGTATTGGGCTTTTCCGTCCACCAATTTGGAAGCATCATTGGAACTAACCTTTTGGATTAGCTCTAAGGCGTGTTCACCGGTGATCAGGAATTCTCCCATATGGGAAACGTCAAAAACTCCTACCGCATTGCGAACTGTTTGGTGTTCTATATTTATGCCTTCGTAGGAGACAGGCATATTAAATCCCGCAAAAGGGACCATTTTGGCGTTTAAAGCAAAATGAATATCGTTAAGGGCAATTTTTTTCATCTTTTAAAATTTGCCGTAAATTTATTTAATTCAAACTGAATTAGAGGGGAATTTACAGTTTTTATTAAGAATTTATTATTGTTTCAATAAGGCTTAGCAGAAGTTTTATATTTGTAGAGTTCTTTAAAAAAATAATGGCAAATAATGTGTATTTTTAAAAAATGCTTGCCAAAATCATATTTTTGGACTAGAAGAAAAAGCATGACGGGCAGATAAAAAATTATTTTAGATAAAGAAATTATGAAGATTTATGATGTTCAACAGCTGGCTGATGCAGATAAGATAACGATCGAAAAACAGGGAATCACCTCTGAAATGTTAATGGAACGCGCGGCTACATTAGTTTTTAATGAGATCCATTCAAGGCTTCAGGGAGCACAAATTCCCATTGTGATTTTTTGTGGAATTGGAAACAATGGGGGAGACGGATTGGTTGTTGGTCGGTTGTTGTTGGAACAAAATTATGATGTAACCATATATATAGTAAATTATAGCAAGGAGCGATCAAAAGATTTTCTTGCCAACTATAATAAATTAAAAGATCTTTCCACCACCTGGCCGACCTTAATAAATGCTGGTGATGATTTTCCTGAATTAACTGATAAAGATTTTATAATTGACGCAATTTTTGGGATAGGACTTAACCGGCCGCTGGAAGATTGGGTTGGCCAATTAGTAAAACACATCAATCAATCGGGCGCATTTGTTGTTTCAATAGATATGCCTTCCGGAATGTTTGCAGATAAAACTCCTTCTAAAAAGGATGTCGTTATTAAAGCAAATTATACACTTTCTTTTCAGGCTCCAAAATTGGTCTTTTTCCTGCCTGAGGCAGCCGAATATTTGGGGGATTTACAAGTGCTGGATATAGGTTTAGACAGGGAATATTTGGACAAAATTCCCGAAAAAGCATTGCTTATAGACAAACAAGAGGCCATTTCATTCTATAAACCCAGGAAGAACTTTTCTCACAAAGGAAATTACGGACATAGCTTGATAGTTGGCGGAAGTTACGGCAAGATAGGGAGCATTTCTCTCACGGCTACAGCCGCTTTGCGAACCGGTGCTGGATTGGTAACTATATTTTCTCCAAAATGTGGTTATCAAATTTTGCAAACTGTACTTCCGGAAGCAATGGTGCTTACCGATAAAAATAATGATGAACTCTCGAAAATTGAATTTGAAATTGAGCCTAATGTGATTTGCTTTGGAATGGGAGCAGGAACTTCCAAAATTACAGCAATGTCTTTTAAACAACTTTTGGAAAAGACAAAAAGTCCGATGGTTATTGATGCTGATGGCTTAAATATTCTTTCCCAAGAGCAGGAATTGCTAAAGCTGGTTCCGGAAAATTCAGTTTTAACCCCACATCCCAAAGAACTGGAACGCCTAATGGGCAAATGGAAGGACGATTTCGGAAAAATTGAAAAAGCCCAGAATTTTACAGAGAAATATAAATTAATTTTAGTGATTAAAGGAGCACATACCATTACCGTTTCGGGCGAAAAGCTATTCGTGAACAACACGGGAAATCCGGGAATGGCAACAGCCGGAAGTGGCGATGTGCTTTCAGGGGTAATAACGGGCTTGATTTCGCAAGGCTATAAACCTTTAATTGCCGCGGTTTTTGGAGTTTATCTACACGGTAGGGCGGGAGATATTTCAGCTGAAAAATTGAGCTATCAGGGAATGATTGCAAGTGATATCGCTAAAAATATAGGATCAGCATTTTTAGATTTATTCAAAAAAGGAGATTGAAATTGAAGAAATTTGAAAAATATTAGTTTATTTTAGCAATTGTTTAATTAGGAGTTAATGCCTTTTAAAATGATTTACTAATTGACATAATAAGTTTTTATAAACAGTTTTTGCATCTGTAATCTTTATATAGTTTGGATTATAATCATTAGATCAAATTATTGATGCCAATCAACACCCCACTTTATCTATGGATTCATATCATTATATCAGTTCTGCCGTTTTAGACCTGTACGTAGTTTACGATATTATCAAAAATAAAAAGAAACTGGATTTAAGCGAAGAAGCCAGGCTTAATATTGAAAAATCCAGACATTACTTAAATGAAAAGATTAAACAAAACGATCTTCCTATTTATGGAATAAATACAGGTTTTGGTTCCTTATGCAATGTTAAAATTGCAGCAGAAAACCTTACCCAGTTGCAGCAAAATTTAGTGATGTCCCATGCGTGCGGAACAGGAAACCTGGTTTCCAAACCAATCATCAGGTTGATGTTATTGTTGAAAATACAATCCTTGAGTTACGGGAATTCGGGAGTGAGCCTTCAAACCGTGCAGCGCTTGATGGATTTTTACAATGAAGATATTTTGCCGGTAATTTATGAACAAGGATCTTTGGGAGCATCAGGAGATCTGGCACCGCTAGCGCACATGTCTTTACCTTTAATAGGAAAAGGCGAGGTTTATTATAAAGATGAACGAGTAGCAACTGAAATTGTTCTGAAACAATTTGAATGGGAACCAATAAAACTGCAATCTAAAGAAGGTTTGGCGCTTTTGAATGGCACACAATTTATGAGTGCTCATGGGGTTTATGCGCTGTTAGAATCGTATAAACTTTGCTATATGGCCGATGTAATTAGCGCAGTTTCCATAGATGCTTTTAACTGTAATTTGTCCCCATTTGATGAACTGGTACATATGTTACGACCACATCGAGGACAAATAAAAACTGCAGAACGCTTGCGGGAATTTCTAAAAGGCAGCGAAATAGCTCAAAATGAAAAAGAAAATGTTCAGGATCCTTATTCTTTCAGGTGTATTCCACAAGTACATGGAGCGACCAGGGATACATTATCCTTTGTGAGAAAAACCTTTAAAACAGAGATCAATTCGGTTACTGATAATCCAAATATTTTTATTGAAGCCGATAAGATCATTTCCGGAGGTAATTTTCACGGACAGCCACTTGCTTTGGCTTTAGATTACCTGGCAATCGCCATGGCAGAAATGGGGAATATCTCTGAACGTAGAATTTATCAATTAGTTTCAGGATTAAGAGGTTTACCCACTTTTCTGGTGGAAAATCCAGGCTTGAACAGCGGATTTATGATCCCTCAATATACAGCTGCCAGTATTGTGAGCCAAAATAAACAATATGCCACTCCGGCAAGTATAGACTCGATTGTCTCCTCCAACGGACAGGAGGATCACGTGAGTATGGGCGCCAATGGAGCCACAAAACTATTGAAGGTGCTTGAAAATATTTCTACGATTTTGGCAATTGAACTCTTTAATGCTTCCCAGGCATTGCACTTTAGAGAACCCGCAAAAACTTCTCCTTTTTTAACCGAGCTTCTGGAAGCATTCAGGGTTGAAGTTCCTGTTTTGAGAGAAGATCAGGTGATGGCAGATCATATTCGTCATGCAAAAGAATTTATAGCAAGCTATAGTATAGATCAGGATTTACTGTTTGATTAATTTATGTTTTATCCAATTTTTAGCCTCTTCCAGGGTATTGAAAACTTCAAAGGAGTTATTGTCTCTAAAGAACTGGCATTCCAGGATTGCATTTTGTCTGCAAACAGGATTAGTGGTAACCACGGCAATTGCTATGAGGGTGGGAGTGCTTGCAGATTCAAGGTAAATCATAGGGTTGACTCCATAAGAATTTACCCGGTTTGAAATATAACCATAGGAAGCATTCTTAAAAAATTTCCTTCCAATTTTTAAGAGTGTCCTGTTTTTTTCAACATCAAGTAAAATTCCTTCATTCATCTCTGCAATAAGGATATTTTGTTCAAAAATAATCTTGCCAAAATCTAATTTTAATTCGGTACTGGTCATAAAATTGTAGGGAATATTATATTGAAGTAAATGTAAGAATTAGTTGGAGAATTTTCTGAAAATCTTACAAAATTTTCTTTGTGTTAAAAGATTGAGAATGTAATATTTTTAGTTTATTTTTTTAAATGATGAATTTAGTATTGTACACAACTGTTGTGGCCTAAACAAATATATTAGTCATTTGTACAGGAAAAATTCTTTGTTTCTGGAATTATGGCACTGAAAAAGTTCGCGGTATGTGGCTAAAGCGATATGTGAACATTTTCTTTAATCACCTGGCTGAAGCC
>Ga0314774_1000836_pt1 | contig 21903 bp, 19 predicted proteins | sample MetaGCBIA2018_FD_204515 | JGI IMG/M metagenome (GOLD analysis project Ga0314774, IMG submission 204515) | Cryopeg brine microbial communities from Beaufort Sea near Barrow, Alaska, United States - CBIA 2018 | ecosystem: Environmental > Aquatic > Marine > Coastal | place: USA: Alaska | collected...
TCTCTAGAGAGCGCAGAGACCACGGAGAAACCTTGAGAACAACAACCTCTTATTGTTTAAGAATTTGAACTTCTCTGCAAGCTCTGCGAGAGACAGCCTTGGCGTTCGAACTGTCATCCCCGAATGTCTCTATCGGGGATCCAGGTTTTTGGTTTTAACTATAGATTCTGATATACCTTCATCGTAGCTTTTGAACTATCAGACCTGATCAGATTTTATCAGCGGCTAATATGCTTTTGACTTTGCTCTTCTCTGTGCTCTCTGCGAGAGACAGCCTTGGCGTTCGAACTGTCATCCCCGAATGTTTCTATCGGGGATCCAGCCTTTCGCTCAGACAAAAGCTGGATTCCCGCCGGCGCGGGAATGACGGCAATTCGATTTTCTGGCGTTTTGCAATATCCTCGACTGTAAATAAACTCACTGTTGCAAAACCGATCTCTTCCGTTGGTCGAGATGACAGCTTAAAATTTTGAAGATTCTGTCCCTGATATCTGTAAGGTCAACCGGTTTTTTACTGACACCTTTATCCCTGTATGATAAAAAGTCAACGAAGTCAACGCTTTCGAAATTAGGAATTATGACAAAATTAACCGAGAAAGGGCGCGGTATTCGCGAGATGTTTCAGAATATTGCCCCGCAATATGATCTGCTGAACCGGGTCCTGTCGTTCGGAATCGATAGGCAATGGCGCAAGTTTGCTGTCCGGCAGTTGCAACTTCCGGAGCAGGGGCTGGTCCTCGATATTGCAACAGGAACCGGGGATGTGGCGTTAACCATCGCCGCAATAACACCCGATTCCGTTGAAATTATCGGTGAAGATTTTACTCAGGGGATGCTCTTGCATGGTCGAGAAAAAATCGCCGCATCCCCCTACCGCCATCGGATCAAGCTCGTGAACGCTCCGTGCGAGTCGATCCCGCATCCGACTGATCTGTTTGATGGGATCACCATTGCATTCGGCATTCGTAATGTTGTTGATCGCATCGCCGGATTACGGGAGATGGTTCGGGTTCTTAAACCTGGCGGTCGGGCGGTTATTCTCGAGTTTTCAACCCCTAAAAGCCGCTTGTTTCGGGCCCTCTACTATTTTTATTTCCGGCGGATCCTTCCGGCGATCGGCGGGCTTTTTTCCAAGCGGAGCGCTTATCAATATCTTCCCGACTCCGTCCTCGAATTCCCCTCCCGGGACGAATTCTCTAAAATGATGACAGAGGCCGGATTTGAGGCTGTCAGGGCGCATGATCTCACCTTCGGAATTGTCACGGTTTATGTCGGAACTTCTCCCGGCTAATCGCCGGTTTGTATATGTTCAGCGCCCCGCAGAGATTGTCTGCGGGGTTTTATTTAGGTTATTGATTGAGGATGACTTTTCCAGGGTCGGTGACAACTTTCACCGGGAATGCGAAGACCCGTTTTAATATGCCGATGACAGGCGTTGTGACCGAATCGAGCGGTATGGATGTCACTTTCGGGTCATTGGCCGGTCCGGTCATTTTGAAATAGGCGATGACCAGAGCTCTGTCGCTACCGGTCAAGAGCCATCCTGCTATCGGAATACGCGAGAGGATGCTGTCGACGCTCCGTAGCGGCATAGCGCCCATATCTAAATCGACCGTGTTATCAATAACATTGTAGTGACCGGTCAGGGAGAGGTTCATGATGCTCCCTTTTAGTAGAAAATCTTCTGTCGCAAGGGTTCCGTGGGAAAGGTCAGTGTTAAAACTGATCGTGTCGTATGGGAGTCCTTTCCCCTGGACATTTTCGGTCAGTATCGGGTAGAGATTCAGGATCTGCAGGATCTTGGCCAGCCCGGTCAATTTTTGCAGCCGACCGTCTTCAATCTTCACAGAAAAAGCTCCGTTTGATGTCGGCAGAAACTTCTCCCCGGCAACCCCTTCCAGAAAAAAGTCGCCGCTCAGTTTGCCGGTGACCAACCCCTGTCGTTTCAAAAGTTGCTGGTAAACGGTCTGGGCATCAAAATTTTTGATATTTCCGGATATTTTCAGTCGGGAATGACCCTCTTTTTGACGAACGATAAGAACCTGGCCCAGCCCTTCTCCGTCGCCGGATTTGAAACGGATCGGGCCGATGATAAGGGTATTGTTTCGTTGGGTGATTTGCGAAGTCGCCCGCTCAAACGGCATTCCTGAAATCTGACCGCTGTCGGTTACGATATCAATCAGCAGGCTCCCTTTGTGGGGAGGATGCGGAAGAGTCTGGGCCGCCGGGGTGACGGTTGGCTGTTCCCATAGCCCGATAATTTCATCAATATTGCCGTGGCGTCCTACTATCTGCAGCGCAACTTCAGGGGCAGAGAAGTTTCGGACTGTGCCGTCAACTGTGGCATCGGTACCGCCGTCCATTTTGACATGGATCGGGCCGAGAAAAACGGCGTCGTCGGTTATGCGAACGATGCCGTCGACCTGTTTCAGATAGCGTCTGTCCGAGGTGAAAATAAGTTCATCGGCCCGGATTGCATCGGCCAGAACATGCAGGGTGGTGTCGGGGGCGGTCATGTCGGGGATCGTCAGGTCGACGCTGATCGGGGAACTGCCGAGCTCGGCTTTCAATCCTTTCGCAAGAATTGCCCTGTTTTGCAGTGCGATGCTTCCATTTAGCCTGCTTAAGTCTGCCAGCGGGCCGGGGATGCCGAGATGGACATCGGTGAGATTCACTGTCCCGGTCGTCTCCATAGCCCCTTCGTTCGAACGCTTGAGGCTGATCCGGCTGTTAAAGCTGCCACTGAGGCCGAGTTCTTTAAGTTTGTTGAGGCCGGGGAGTAGCTCAATCACCGGAGAGAAGGATGTCTCCGGGATCGCAAGATTCAGGTCAAATGAATTTTGACTGTTGCCCTCCCACTGACCGTCAAACAAAAGTTTGAGTCCGGGGAGAAGAAGCTCTCCGTTCGTAGCGCTCCATCCGGTTTTTGTCCGTAAGAGATTCGTCTGGTAGGATGCGGTCAGGTTGCGGGTGAAAAAAGGGTGTTCAGTCTGGCCGTCTGTAGGAAAAAGGGTGGCGGAGAGCGTTCCTTTGCTGGAGATGCTGGCAAGGCTGTTCTCAGTCAAGGTGAACCGGGCCCGGTTTTCGGTTTCCAGCCGACCGCGGCCGGTTTCAACCCTGAGCCTGAATTCCTCCAGATTGACCCCCGCTTGTTCGTATTGAATGCGACCGCTCAGCTCTGCTTCTGAAATCGGCAAGGGGGAGGGGGACGTCAGGTTGAGTTTGTCTCCTGTCAGCGTGAGTCCAAAGCTGACCCCTTCCTGCGGAATCCCTTCGACCTGCAGTGCGAGGCTGGCGGAGCCGTCAAAGGAGATCTTGGACGGTTTGGATTGCAGCCAGCTAGAGAGGTTTTTAGCGCCGATGTTCTGTATGTCGAGTTTGAAGCGATAGAAGGCGGCGTCCCAGGTCGAACCGGATTCGGTTTGATGATAGTCCCCTTCCAGGGCAAAGGGGGAGCGAATTCCTCGATAGAGGAGTGTCGCCTCCGTCTTGATCTTTCCGGCATGCAACAAGCTGAAATCGTCAATGCTGAAACGAAGTTTTTCTATCGTCAACTCCTCCGGACTCCCCGTTTTTCTGTCGTCTCTGATCCGGATGGTGCCGCCGAGCACACGCAACGAATTGATCAATTTTTTGGAGAGAAACTGTCTCTTCGGGTTATCCTGAATCAGAGTTTCGCCAGATTCAGATGGCTTTAAATGGACGGAGCAGACCGGTCTTTCGAGTAATATTTCTGAAAACAGGATCTTTCCCGAGAGGAGAGGGAGGGTCTGGAGGCGAAAAAAGACTTTATCAACATTGAGATAGAAATCATCCTCTGCGGCTCCTACCTTGACATTATCAAAAGCAAAGGCTGGTCCATGCTTGAATGAAAGGTGGGCATTGCCGAGGGTGAGCGGTCTCGAAATCTGCTCGGAGGCGAGGGTTTCAATCTCGGTTCGAAAGGAATTCAGGTCAAAGGTGTAGAGATAGACTCCTGCTGTGATTGTGCTCCCCAACAGAACAGCAAGAAAAGAATATTTAAAAAAGCGACGTAATGACATGAAGTTTCGTTTCAAGGGAACAGAGTTGAGCTTAAAGTGTCCACACTCCAATTTGCTCCGGCCATTCTAGTAGAATGTTTAATCCATGTCTACTAGACTCTACCCAACTTCCGAAGGGTCCGGAATTGGCCTGGCGACCGTGCGCCGTATTGTCGAGGAGCATGGCGGTCGGGCCTGGGTTGAATCGGCGGGGGAAGGGTGCGGGTGTACGTTTTTCTTCGCTCTGCCGATCGGCTGATCAGCTCTCTAGAAAAACGCATAAACCGACCAGGCACCGTCGTGCACGGCGAAAAAGGTTTAATCTGCTGGTTTCTGTCGAACAAAACGATACCCGCGTCCTCTGACGGTGAGAAAATGGGCCGGAGTCGAGGGGTTTGGTTCGAAATATTTTCTCAGTCGTACCACGAAATTGTCGAGGGTGCGCGTTTCGGTATCCGGTGAGACATCCCACGCCGCGGTTAACAGCTCCGTCCGGGATAATACTTCCCCTTCGCGCTGAAAGAAAATTCGAAGCAGTTTCGCTTCGATATCGGTTAATTCAAAACGATCATCACCGACGGTCGCAATTCGTTCCTGCAGATTGACACTGTTCTGGCCAAAGCGGTAGTCCCGTTCGCGCGACAGTTGCGGACGGTACCAATCCGATCGGCGGAGTATCCCTTTGACGCGAAGTAGAAACTCGTCGAGGTTGAACGGTTTGGTCAGGTAGTCATCTGCCCCGACCTTCAACCCTTCAATCCGATCCTTGTCCTCACCTCGTGCGGTTAGCATCAGAATCGGCAGTTTCGGATCCTGTTTCCTGACGGTGCGACAGACATCGATGCCGCTGATTCCGGGGAGCATCAAATCGAGGACCACCAGTGAAAAGCTTTCCAGCCAGAGCTGTTGGAGTGCTTCTTCGCCGGTCGCAACATGGGTGACCCGGTATTGTTCTTCTTCCAGATTGTAAATCAGACCACTGGCGATATGTGGCTCGTCCTCTACCAGCAGGATATGTGGTCTGTTCATGACTCTTCATCCTCTGTCGCTGCGTCAACCAGGGGGAGCTGAATATGGACTTCGGTTCCGGTCGGTTCGCCACTCTGTAGCCAGACTTTCCCTTTGTGCAGCCGGATCGCAGCCTGGGTGATAAACAGGCCGAGGCCTGTCCCTTTGATCGTCTCTCCGCTCCGTTTCCCTCGATAAAATATATGGAAAACTTTTTTGTGCTCTTTTGGGGCGATCCCCCGCCCCTGATCGGCAATGACAAAATGAGCAAACTTGCCGTCACGGTAGAGCCTGACACTGATTTCCAGTTTTATCGGGGAGTAGAGAATCGCGTTTTCGAGCAGGTTGCGAAAAACGGTCTCTATCGTCTCCTTTTCGATCTGGACGTAAAGTTCCGGCTCGACAGTGAGATGCATCGTTCCGGCTTTGGGGAGGGAGTATTGCTGTGGGCGGAAATAGTTGCTGACGACAGTTGAGAAGTTGACATTTTTGAGGGGCAGGCGGATTCCCCGTTGCTCAAGGCGGTTAGCTGACAACAGGTTATTGACCAGAGTGTCGAGTCGTTCCGTGTCGGCGAGCATGGTGTCGAGAAAGGTCTCCATCTTCACCGGGGAGGGGTGGCGCCGGCGGATGGTTTCGAGGTGCAGCTGCAGCGAAGCAAGGGGGGATTTCAGTTCATGTGTGACCTGGGAGATGAAACCCCGTTTCGCTTTAAGGAGGGCAGCCTGCCTCTGCCAGTAAAGAAAAATGACATAGACACCGGCCAGGATGGCAACCAGCAACACCAGCCCTTCGGTAAGAATCAACCAATCAGCCCCTTCGGGGAGGACATGGCTGTATTTCTCGGCCAGTTTTTGGAGTTCATTATGGCTCTTCATGAACCAGCGGATCCAGAAGAAGACCATGATCAGCCAGACCAGCTGAATGGTAATGAAAGCGATCAGTGGATTGAAGAGTCTGCGAAAGAATTTCATACCATTTTTTAACACTCCCGGTCGGCTTCGACAAGCGGATTCGCCGAATTTGATACGAGTTCGTTGTTTTGGTTCTGCAGATTTTACATAACTATTACATTCGGTCTGCGTCGCTTTTGATATGTTGTAGCAGTTCTCGATGAAAAGGAGTTTTGAATGAGCCTGAAAATTGGAAAATATGTTGTGACCTACCCCCTGGTACAGGGGGGGATGGGTGTGCGTGTCTCGGCTGCCGGTCTGGCTGGGACTGTCGCCAATAGTGGTGGCGTAGGGCTGATCGCCTGTGCCGGGATCGGGCTGAATAGCCCGCACTACAATGGTCGCAATTATTTTAGCGCCGATCCTCTGGCATTGAAAGAAGAACTGAAGAAGGCCCGCGCCATTGCCCCTGACGGTATTATCGGTGTCAACGTTATGGTCGCTACGACCAACTATGATGATATGGTCAAGGCCGCTTGCGAGGGTGGGGCGCAGGTTGTTGTCTGTGGTGCCGGTCTCCCGATGAATCTTCCTGGGCTGACCGCAGATTGGCCCGATGTTGCGCTGGTGCCGATTGTCTCGTCGCTCAAGGCCGCTCAGTTGATCGTCCGGAAATGGTCGAAAAATTACGATCGACTTCCCGATGCGGTTGTGGTTGAAGATCCTGATACTGCCGGCGGTCATCTGGGGGCGAGGCTGGAGAACATCGGAAACGGCAGCTACGATCAGTATGAGACCGTTCGTCAGGTGAAAGCTTTCTTCCGGGACGAATTGCAATCTGATATCCCGATCATTGCCGCAGGCGGGGTCTGGGATCGCGCCGATTTCGAATATGCCCTGGCCCAAGGAGCTGATGCGGTGCAGATGGGGAGTCGTTTTGTCTGCACAGAAGAGTGCGATGTCGACGATGCGTTTAAAAAGTATTATCTCGATTGTCGTAAGGAAGATATCGGTCTGATCATGAGTCCGGCCGGTCTGCCTGGTCGCGCGATTGTAAAAAATATGGATGCGGTCTCCTCGCGTGATCGTGACCTCGGTATTGCCTGCCCGTCCAACTGTCTGAAAAAATGTAGCTACAAGGAGTCGCGCGAACGTTTCTGTATTGTTTATTCTCTCGATCGTGCACAGCGGGGCGACACCGAAACCGGGATCGTCTTTTGTGGCACCAATGCCTGGAAGGCGGATAGAATAGAAACGGTGCAGGCTGTTTTTGATGAACTTTTTGGACCTGAAGACGCAACAAAATCAGCTGTCGGTCAATAAATATAATTTTATATTTAGAACAAAAGAGGGGGAGAGCCGATGCGGTTTTCCCCTCTTTTGTTTGTGGGGAGAAAGCTCAAAAGAGGGAACGCAACTCTTGTTTTCATGTGCCAAGCTGTTGTACTATCGTCGAATTGTCCAATCCTCTCGTTTAAGGAGTTTTTGCATGACTAGTCCTTCCCCGGAATTTATCCCGAAATGGATCGCTTGGGAGAGTACCCAACGCTGCAACCTCAATTGCGTCCACTGTCGTTGTTCCTCCGATATGGATGCGGCCGTCGGTGATTTTAATACCGAAGAAGCGTTCAAGATGATCGATGATATCTGTGAGGTGAGCCAGCCGGTCATGGTCCTCTCCGGTGGCGAGCCGCTGCTGCGCCCCGATATTTTCGAGATTGCCAACTACGGAACCAGCAAGGGTCTTCGTATGTGTATGGCGACCAACGGCACGCTGATCACCGACGAAGTCTGCAAGAAGATGATCGCGGCCGATATCAAGATGGTCGCCCTCTCCCTCGATGGCTCCACCGCTGCAATTCATGATGATTTTCGATCCTGCCCCGGTGCTTATGAAGGGGTGATGCGCGGCGCTGAGACGCTGAAACGCAACGGCATCAAATTTCTGATCAACTCCTCCTTCACCAAGCGCAACCAGCAAGATATCGGCGCCACCTTCAAGGTCGCCAAGGCGATGGGGGCCACCGCCTGGTATATGTTCATGATCGTTCCTACCGGTCGTGGCGAAGATATCATGAGCGAGCTGATCAGCGCCGATGACTACGAAGAGATTCTCGCCTGGCATTACCAGCAGGAGAAGGGGGAAGACGAGATTCTCATGCGTCCGACCTGTGCACCGCACTACTACCGGATCGTACCGCAGATGGCGAAGGCCGAAGGGGTCGATTTCAAGCGCCGTTCTTTGACTTTTTCCACCGGAGGTGGCAAAGGGTGTATCGCGGCTCAGACCATCTGCCTGATCGACTGCTTCGGCAACGTCAAGCCGTGCTCTTATTTTCATTCGTCGGTCGGCAACGTCAAGCAGATTCCGTTCAAGGAGCTCTGGTTCAATTCCAAGGTCTTTAATGACCTGCGCGACTTCAAGAAATACACCGGCAAATGCGGCGAGTGTGAATTTGTCAACGCCTGTGGTGGCTGTCGGGCACGGGCTGATGCGGTTTACGGCGACTACATGGCCGAAGAACCGTTCTGCAGCTACGTCCCGACTAAAACGCGCAAGCGGATGGAAAAAGAAGCGGCAGAGATGGCACCGAAAAAAAAGGAATGATGCTTCTACTCGTCACAATTCATTAATAACTTCAATACAGGAGAGACTTAAATACTATGAGTACAGAATACAATTTTATTAAAGCTTGCTGGGGACAGCCCGTTGACCGTGTCCCTGTCTGGCTGATGCGCCAGGCCGGTCGTTATCTGCAATGCTACAAGGATGTTCGCGCTAAAGGGGGGGGCACCTTCCTCGATCTCTGCAAGGATCCGGCCCGAGCGGCCGAAGTGACCATCCAGCCGATCGATATTCTCGATGTCGATGCCGCGATCCTCTTCTCCGATATTCTCACTCCGATCGAGCCGATGGGGATGGAACTCGATTTCGTTCCCGGTCCGGTCTTCGCCAAGCCGATCCGTACCGCTGCCGACGTCGATGCCTTGACCGTGCCTGAAGATATGGCGCAGGCGGTCCCTTATGTCCCCGCGATCATCAAGCGTCTCCGGACCGCTTTTGAGGGGCGCGTCCCGCTGATCGGCTTCGGCGGCGCACCGTTTACCCTCGCCTGCTACATGGTCGAAGGGCACGGGAGCAAGGATTTCGCTGCCCTCAAGCAGATGATGTATGCCGACTTCCCGCTCTACGACGCATTGATGCAGAAGATTACCGAGATGGATACCCGCTATCTCAATATGCAGATCGAGGCGGGTGCCCAGACCATCCAGATTTTTGATACCTGGGGCGGGCTGCTGGCACCGCACGACTTTGAGCGTTACATTCTCCCTTACACCAAGAAGCTGATCAATGGCCTCAAGCGCAAAGGGATCCCGGTCATCTACTTTGTCAAAGGGGGCGGAACGATGCTCGAGCTGGTCAAGGAAGCGGGCGCCGACGTGATCGGTCTCGACTGGCACACTCCTCTCGCCAAGGCACGCACCATCCTCGGTGACGACGTGGCCGTGCAGGGGAACCTCGATCCGACCGTTCTCTATGCTCCGAAGCCGTACATCGAAAAGGAGGTGCAGCGGATTCTCGACGAGAATGCTGGCCGTCCCGGTTTTATCTTCAATCTCGGTCATGGCATCCTGCCGACAGTACCACCGGAGAACGCGGTGCATATGGTGGAGTGTGTGCACAGGTTGAGTCAGAAATAGGGCTTCGCCAAATATCCTGTGGCTGCGTTATAGTCACGATTCTGCGCTGCGACGTAGCTCTCGCTACGCCTCACTTGAATCGAGACTAATGCCTTGCCACAGAACATTTTGCTGTGCCCTGATGCATTGCTGAAAAGTCCGGGGGACAGAATTTATATTCTGTCCCCTTTTTTCTTAAGGATCGATCCATGCCAGAAGCCAAACCGACCGCGCTGATCCTGCTCAACATGGGCGGCCCCGATTCTCTCGAGGCTGTCGAGCCATTTCTTTATAAGCTCTTTTCCGACCGGGAGTTGATCCAGCTTCCGGCCGGGGCACTGTTGCAGAAACCGTTTGCCAAGCTGATCTCGTATTTTCGCGCCAAGCATGTGGTTGAGAACTATCGGATCATCGGCGGCAAGTCGCCGCTCTTGGAGTGGACGCAGAAGCAGGCGGCCGGAATTGCAGAGCGGTTGGAGAATATGCAGCCGTTTGTGGTGATGCGTTACTGGCACCCGTTTGCCGAAGAGGTTCTGGCGCAGATCAAGGCTGCCGGTATTGAGGAGGCGGTTGTCCTCTCTATGTATCCGCACTACACCGGCGCCACCACCGGGAGCAGCATCAACGATTTCAAGCGGTCCGCCGCGCGAATCTATCCCGAGCTCAACTATCGACTGATCGAGCAGTGGTACGATCATCCCGGTTATCTCGATGCTCTGGCCAACCGGATCGAGACCGCTCTCGACGGTTTGACAGAGAGCGTGCGGCAAGATGTGCAGATCGTCTTTTCGGCCCACGCCCTGCCGCAGAAAGTTATCGATCGGGGCGACCCCTACCTGAAGCAGGTCGAAGCGACCGTGCAGGGGGTGATGCGGCGGGTGGAAGGGTACGACTGGCATCTCGGCTTTCAGAGCCGCAGCGGACCGGTAGCGTGGATGGAGCCGGGGACGACCGATGTGATGGATAAACTGGCGGCAGAAGGTAAACAGTCGCTGTTGATCGTCCCGATCTCGTTTGTCTCCGATCATATTGAAACCTTGCACGAAATCGACATCGAATACCGCGAGCATGCTGAGGCTCATGGCATCGAAACGTACGTTCGCGCCCCGTCACTCAATGACGGCGACGACTTTCTCCAGGCGCTGGCCGATCTCGTCAAAGAGCAGACGGAAAACCAAAAATGAAAAACTGTTGCCTCTGCCAGAATCCGTTTGATCCGACACAAACCTCGAACGAACCGACGGTGGAAGCCGGCCTGGTCCTGGCCCGTGAGCAGTATCAGGACGAGGGTGAGGTCTGTCTCAATTGTCTCGACAGTCGCGGACGGTTGGCGATGATGTACATAAGAGACATTTGATTGAGTTGTTTTTTGCCTCGATTGAAGCTTTTGAGTTTTTTCGAGAAGCTCAAGGCAAATAAATACGCTGGTGGCACTCTTTTTGCTATGTTATTCGTTTAAATTTCATCGTTAACGGAGGGATCATGAACCCAATCACCATCGTCTGCCCACACTGCAGGTACAGTAAAGAAATAGATCGAGCGAAAATCCCCGCTAACCTCAAAAGTATCAAATGCCCGCGATGCACAAAGTCATTCCAATTGGAAGATTCGGCCAAGCTGTCGCCACCGCCGAGGCCGCAGCAGCCGGCGCCACAAGTTCCCTCGGCCGCAGCGGCCACTTCTGCCCCAGAGCCCCCCCCCTCCGGCCAGAGCGGCATCGAGGCATCTCTCCTTTTCCTTTACCGGTAGTGGCCGTGAATATTTCGGCATCTGGATTGTGAACACTCTCCTCAAGATCGTGACCCTCGGCATCTACTCCCCTTGGGCCAAGGTACGCAAACGTCAGTACTTTTACGGCAACACCCTGTTAGATGACGATAATTTCGATTATCTGGCCGATCCGATCGCCCTCCTCAAGGGGTGGTTGATCGGCGCGGCGCTTTTTATCTGTTACACTCTCGGTTCCCAGTTCAGCCCGCTACTCGGTATGGTGTTCGGTCTGCTGATTTTCTTTCTGATACCATGGGTGATCGTCCGCGCGCGCCTGTTCAACAACCGGAACTCGGCACAACGCAACGTCCGCTTCAATTTTCGCCCGGCCTATGCCGACTCATACATGGTCTATGCCTGGTTGCCGATCCTTACAATCTCTACCCTCGGCCTGTTGTCCCCCTATATCTATTGCCGGCAGCAGCGTTTCATGATGGAAAACAACATCTTCGGCAAGTCCTCTTTCAGCTTTGATTCCGGGGCGAAAGCTTTTTATCTCGTCGCCCTTAAAGTTATTGGCTTTGCGATCCTCTTCTTCGGCCTGGGCTTTGGCTTGACAGCGATGTTGGGGATCGGAATGCCGACTGGCGCCGACGCCGCGATGCCTGCCGCTGTCGGAATCTTTTTGCCGCTGCTAATGATGTCGGGCTATTTCTTTCTTATTGTTTATGGTTACGTCCGCACTTCTAACCTCACCTGGAACGGTACTTTTATCGGCAAAAATCGCTTTGTCAGCACCATGCGGGTGCGCGATATGATCTGGATCATGTTTTCCAATATTGTCGCTTCGGTTCTTTCGGTCGGACTGCTGATCCCGTGGGCTTCGGTGCGCCTTGCCAGGTATCGGCTTGATCATCTCGCTTTGAACGTCGTCGGAGATCTTGATCATTATATTAACGGTAATCTGGAACAGACCAGCGCCGCTGGCGAGGAGATTGGCGATATCTTTGGCGTCGATTTCGGTATCTAATGGCTATTGATGGCTTCTATTTCGATGGGAAGCGTTCGGGGCGCCACGCCGTCACCATCGACCTGATTGGTAATCGTCTGCAGGTCATCGGTGACGGCTTCGAGTCGACCTGGCCGCTGGATGAGGTGAGGTTTTCCTCTCCGCTCGGCAAGATGAATCGCTCTGCCTATCTTCCGGATGGCGGGAAATGCGATTTTGACAACGAGGCGTTTGCCAAGTTGGCAGAACAGCGGCAGGGGAAGGGGGGCTTTTTTCAATCGATACATCGCTGGGAAAACAGTCTCAAGCTCGCCTTTGCCGCTCTGGTTTTAACTGTTGGTCTGGTTCTCGCCTTTATACAATTCGGGATACCGGTCTTGGCGGAGCAGGCCGCTTATGCCATCCCCCCCTCGACCGAAACCGTTCTCGGGACCGAAACCCTGCAGTTGCTCGATCGGGTTATGTTCAAGCCGACCGTGCTCGATACCGCGCGGCAGAAGGAACTCGAACTGCTGTTTGCGCAAGTGGTTGATGCTCTGGATGCCACCGATCGTTTCTACACGCTGCAACTGCGAAGCTCGTCGAAGATCGGGGCCAACGCCTTTGCGTTGCCGGGCGGTACCGTGATTATGACGGATGAACTAGTCGAACTGGCTGAACGTGATGAAGAGATTGCTGCGGTGCTCGCTCATGAAGTCGGACATGTGCGGCACCGTCATGCGATGCGTCAGGTTATCCAGGGGTCTGCGGTCGGTCTGATCGTGACGGCGCTGACCGGTGATGTTTTCTCGGCCTCTTCGTTGGCGGCAGCGCTCCCGACGATGCTGGTCGATGCCAAATTTTCCCGCGATATGGAACGTCAGGCCGATGACGTCGCATTGGAATATCTGCTGCAAAAGGGGGAGACGGTTGAACATTTCGCCTCGATTCTCACCCATATGGAGCAGGCTTTCGCTGTAAAACATGGAAGTGAGACCGGGGCGGCGGAGCGGACGGCAAACTACTTCTCTTCTCACCCGGCGACAAAGGAGAGGATTGAACGGTTGGTTCACGACCTCGATTGATCCCGTTACGTACAGCTTCATACTACAGGAGATGAGAGTAAAAGGGTGCGGGATTTCTCGCAGTAATCCTACAGTCGCCACCCCCAGTAATCTAAAAACGACGCAAAATCCCGCATGTCAGATGCCTCCCACCTCCACGGTTTGAGGCTGGTGTTGAAGATCGGCGGCTCCGTTTTATCCCTTCCGAGCTTTTTATCCTGCCCAACATTCCAATCGAGTGCCCACCAGCTCATAAAGAGCCGTTCGCGAAATTTGTAACTCCCCTTCACATGTCCGGTTCTTATTCCAGCTGTTTCATAAAATGAGGTCGTCTGATCGCCTCCTGTGGGGAGCTGCTCAAGATCACTGAGCGGCTTTATCGGGGTTTTAACCGCCGGCGTGGAGGTCGCGTCGGCAGCCGCAAGCCAGAGATCCATCACCCGATGTGTCCCTGGCCGAATTCTGATCTGGATCCTCTGTTGCTGCGGATCGGCACCGGCATAGTCCAGAAAGGCGGGGAGGCTTTCACCGTAAATGCTCTGGCGTTCACGGCTCCACCCTTCAGGGAGAGATTGTTCTGAAAGGAGCGAAGTCGGCGTAAAGGCGAGGTAGCAACCACAACTGTTGACCGTCGTGTAAAGGAGTGGCTGATCCTCTCTCCCGAGGGTCACAATGACAAACAGGCCGACATTTTTCCCTGCCCCCAGATAGTAGGGAGAGAAGGTCGAAGGGACCTCCTGAAAGTGCACCCGGTAGATCAGGTTGGTGTAACTCCCTTTGGCGGTCGTAAATTGTCTCTGCTCGGCGTAGAGAGTCGGTGCATCTGCGTCGACGAAAACAGCGTCTGGGGAGGTCGCGCGTACGGTCCCGATGCGATTGGAATCAATCTCGGATTCCTCAACGACAAAAGACGGGGCGTGGCGGCCGAGAAGTTCACTGTTATCTGCAGGGTAATAGTGCAGGGTCGATTCAGTCGCGACCGTCATGGGGAGAGTCGCGCAGGCCGATAATCCCGCCACGATCAAAATCGCATAGAGGTTTAACTTGAGCCATCTGTTCATCCGTCCCTCCTGTTTTATTCCGTCACAATCCAATCAATAACCCAGTAATAATAGCAGCTGTAAAATCAGACACAAGAGAGTTGCAGCTCTGACCCCTGTCGGTTTTTGCTGATGGGGGGAGTCAATGCCAAGGATCGGGAATCAGCGAACAAGCAAGGCGTTCTGTATCTGTTTTAGCTAGAGGTTTAACCCCGAAGATAGCTATAGCGTCGCGGTTGTCCGGCAGAGACTCGAAAGCTTCTTTTGGCTCGACCTCCCGTCGACGCTGACGCCGGGGCAGGGGATCAAACTGGCGCCGCAGGTCTTTCTCAGCCAGGAGGAGGAGTTCAGTTGGCCGCATGCCCCGGCCCCAGACCTTGGAGAATCCGGCAGCTGTCGCGCCTTGCGTGATCATATCGGCATCCTTGTCGACGGCACTGTCGTCCCCTGCTGCCTCGATGCCGAAGGGGATATCCCCCTCGGGAACATCAGGACCTCATCTCTCTCTGAGATTCTCGCCTCGTCTCGTGCCACCTCTATGCGGCAAGGCTTTGACTGCCGAAAAGTGGTTGAGCCCCTCTGTCGCCGTTGTACTTACCGGCAAAGTTTTCTTCCTCGCGCGACTTAATCTCATCGTTGAAAGTCCCTATTTGACTCTTTTTTATGGGGGTCGTGGGATTGGAAATAGAGGATACTCTCTTCATTCAAATAGCGGGGATGCTCTGTTGTCTGAGCATGGAGGAGTGAGTCGCATAAACTCATAAAGCAATCAAGCAACAACGTTCCCTTTTATAGCTGGTATGACTGGATCAGCGGTAAGCCTCCGGACGTTGAACCATTCTGGCCCTGACAGGGTTAAGGTGAATGTAACGGATCAGCTCTAACAAATAGCTGTCGGCATCAATCAGAAGTGCTTTGAAGCGCCCCCTGAAAAAGATGGCCGCTACGTTTGTATTTTCGGTTTATGAATTGAGTATAGCGAAACCCCACGTTCTGCATGATTCGGGACAGGGGAACATTTCCTACCTGCATTGCAGCGTGGACGTGAGTCGTCATCAGACAAAAAAGCATGGATGCGGTTCCCGAATCTTTCAACGCTTTCCTGCAACAGCAACATAAAGCGCGTACGGTCGTCGGCATCGAAGAAGATGTCTTGCCCGCCATTGCCGCGAAGAATGACATGATAAACGGCACCGGGATAATGAAGTCGTGGTTTACGTGGCAGGTGATAAGACTAAGATAGAATCTCCGATTGTCATGCCCGCTAAGCTCGATTACATTTTAAGAACTAAAAGCCAACGGCGGACTTGACCCCTTTATTTGACCCCTTTATTAAGTCATTCATAATCCTTGCATCAGTGATAGAACTTTTGTTTTGCATAAAAATTGAGATAAGCGGCGAGAAGATCGCTAACTATGAAAGTCAAAAGGTTATTTCGTCCGGTTGATTAAGTTGGGCGTCTGTGGTTTTTTAGTTGAGCAACTGTTTTCCTATCATTCCAACCGCGAAACCCAGAACTGCGCCGAGCGCTGGTATCCAGTGTTTTCTGATCTTCGATTGGGGAGCAATGTCTTGAAAGATGAGATACATTATACCACCTCCGGCGAAAGTCATTATACTCGCAGTCACCTTTGCCTGATCCTGAAGAAATAAATAACCAGCGCATGCGGCAACCGGACCGAGCAGGCTGATTGCCAGCAGGGTTATGAGTGCCACACGAGATCTCATGCCGGCGTTCATCGTCATCTCCCGGTAAGAGTTGAACCCCTCGGGCAAGTTTTGGGCACCAATGAAGGCGGCCAACAATATGCCCAGTCGAGGGTCCTGACCAAAAACGGCACCAAGGGCGAGTGCTTCAGGTACGAAGTCTATGATCATGGCCAAGAACTGAGCCTTCGTACCGCCACTTCTGCTCAGATGTGCATCCAAAATGCAGAACAAGAGCCCGCCGGCGCAGAATGTGGCACTAAGACCAACGGGGCTAAGCTCGACCATTGCCTTTGGGAGCAGTGCAAAAGCCACTGCGGCAATGAGGATTCCGCCACCGAAGGCGACGATACCGTGAGTTACCTCACGCTTTGTCTCTGTGTTTGCACCGTCTGTGGCCCAAGCGATAACGCCGCCACCGAAGCTTGATAGACCCGCAAGCCATGAAACAATAATAATGATCGTGAGTTGACTCATATTTTCTTACACCCAATGCAATTTTCAGGGCCGGACGCACATAGCGAAAACGACCGCTGAAAGATAAAGTTTGAAAATTCTACAGCCTTTAAAAAGCCACGCTGTAGGCCGGTCACCTGCAACTCTTTGTGTACACCCCGTATGGGCGTGATCCCATGAGGTGACCCGTAAGTGTCAACGGGAAGTCCTCTGTCCGTGACTGCTGCTAACCTCTCAGAGATTTAGCATAAGTAGTGGCCCATGAAAAGGGTGTCAGGGGATTATCCTCTGGCCGCCGGAGGCGAAGCGGAATAGTTACCAAAACAAGAAATCAAAAGGATAGACGTGGCTTGGCATCCATCTCTGCCACTGGGTGCAGGGATGGGTGGCGTCTTAATCGGGGTTGGCTGGCAGCGGCTTTTCAGGGCTTTCTTCCTTCTCTTTAATCCCCGCCTCCTCTGGGGTGGCCGGATGGCTCTCCAACTTGGCCAGCCGTTCCTCTTCACGCTCTGATTCCCTGAACAGCATGTTTTCAATCCGGGTTGCCAGCAAGAGGTCCTTCTTTTCGCGCCGCCGGAACTCCAGGGCCAGATCTTTATAGAGCGAGATGGTCATGAGTATCATGATCAGCATGAAGGGGAACGCCGCAATGATGGAGACGGTGCGCAAACCATAGAGCCCACCGCTGAGCAGCAGCACCGCAGCCACCAGTAACTGCAGTCCTCCCCATAGGATGCGGACGAATCGGGTCGGGTTGAGGACGCCCTTTGAGGTGAACATGCCGAGGACAAAGGTGGCAGAGTCGGCGGAGGTGATGACGAACATGGCCACCAGCAAAATAGCAACAATGGCCATGAAATTCCCGCCCGGGAGTTGATTCAGCAAGACATAGAGGCCAGCCGGTGCCTCCACGGCCACGGCATCAGCGATGCCGGACTGGTTGTTTAGCTCAAAGTAAATGGCAGAGCCCCCAAAGGTTGAGAACCAGAGCATGCTGAGGGTAACCGGCAAGATCATCACTCCAAGGACAAACTCGCGGATGGTCCGGCCCCGGGAGACACGGGCGATAAAACTGCCCACGAAAGGCGCCCAACTGAGGCCCCACGCCCAGTAGAACATGGTCCATTGTTCCACCCAGTGCTCGCTGGAGTAGGGGGTGGTCACCAGACTCATTTCCATGATGTTGCCCAGATATTCGCCCAGGGTCTGGGTCATCACCGCGAAGATAAATGCCGTGGGTCCAAATATGAGCACAAACAGCAGAAGAATGCTGGCCAGCGCCATGTTGGTGTTGCTGAGGAGGCGGATGCCTTTGTCAAGCGGGGTGAGCGCCGAGAGCATAAAGAGTCCGCCCACCACGCCGATGATCATGAACTGTGAGGTGAAGTCATAGGGGATATCAGCCAAGTGTGACAAGCCGCTGTTAATCTGGAGTGTGCCAAGACCGAGGGTGGTGGCAACGCCAAAAATAGTTGAGACCACGGCCAGGGTGTCGATGGCCTTGCCCCAGCTCCGATCAACCATGGTGCCTAGCAAGGGCCGCAAGGTTTCGCTGATCAGTCCGTAGCTGTTGTGGCGGAAGCGGACATAGGCGATGGCAAGACCCACCACCGCAAAATTCGCCCACTGGTGCACCCCCCAGTGAAAGAAAGCATACCGCATGCCCATCTGGGCGGCTTCAACAGTGCGGGGATCCCCAATGCCCAGGGGCGGCTCAGTGAAGTGCATCATGGGTTCGGCCACACCCCAGAACACCAGACCGACCCCCATGCCGCCGGAAAAAATCATGGCCAGCCAGCTGGGGAAAGAGAATTCTGGCGGCTCGTCATCAGGACCGAGGCGGAGTTTGCCGAATTTGGAAAGGGCAATGCTAAGGGTGAAAATAACAAAGGCGCTGGTGGCCATAAGGTAAAGCCATCCGACGTTGGTGGCGGTAGCATCCAGGACCTGCTGCGCCACCTGCTCAACCATCTCCGGCCTGGACGCTGCAACTGCCACGAATGTGGCGATTATGAGTACCGAGATGTAAAAGACCGTGCCCACATCCCCAAGCAATTTACTAAAAAAAGCGGATATATCGCTTGTGACATTCTTCATTGATACTCCTTGCTGCCAAATCTTGTATTCGGTTTTGACAGGTGCGGGCACTCTCCTGCATCACCAACCGTGAGGTGGTGGTTTACACAAAAAATGGGGTCACATCTTGATCAGTGATTACCCATACTTAGTCACTAATCAAGATGTGACCCCCGTTCCTTAGATGGCGTGCTGCGTCTGCTGTTTTAATTTCCTTTGAATATACTTTTTTGCAAAATCAAAAATCTTTTCACGTGTAACTTGAATAATAGATGTGTGAGTCATATTTATTAAACGGTTCATGATAACCGGCGGCGACGCGAACTTGCGTGACCCACCGCAATTTGGTTTTGCTTTTCAATTAAAAACAGACGTATTTCCCGTCCGCGTTGATTAAGTTATGTTTTTTTCTTTGGAAGTACTTTGTGGTTCTCTATTCCTTTTTCTTTTTCAAGGAATTGGAAAAACTTGTTTATACCAATTTTCAAGTCGTTATCCGTAGCACTGTCCCACACTTTTCTTTTATACCAACTTCTGAAATGAGTATTTGCAATTCCTTTTGTTATTTCTTCAATACTCATTACGTCAGTTTGTCTGCATAAAAATTCGATAAACATTGTAATTGTGCAGGTATGTTTGTTTGCAGTATTTTCAGTATATTTCTCTAATAGTGAATCATAGAAATCATCTCTGAGGCATTCTAGATAAGTTTTGAAAGGCGCACGCTCTTCTTCTGCTTTCTTCATTGCTTCGAAGTATTCATCAATTTTGTCACCAGGGATGGACACTTTCCCATTGAATACTTTTGCCATTTTAATTCCTCCTATTCTTGAAACATAATGGTTGAGATAAGCGGTGGCGACGAACTGTTCACGTTACTACCGCAATTTGATTTTGTTTTTTGGGAAGCACCCAGCCGCATTCCATCCGCTTGATTTTCTGGTTGAACGAAGCCGCTAAGCGGCAGAAAAACCAATCATAATATCCGTCCATCACACAATCAAGGTATAACTCCTAATAGCTCAATTCTGGGCTCATTATGATTGCAGGAGTGTACCATGAATCCATCTGAACAATCCCGCTTCGATGAACTGTACCAACGTCACCTGAGATTACTGAAACTTCAGGGGAAGAGTTCCAAAACCATTGATGTTTATGCCCGTGCGGTTCGACGGTTGACCAGTCATTTCGATTGTTGCCCAGACACGTTAACTCCGAATCAGTTGGAGGTCTACTTCGGCGAACTGGTGGAATCCCACTCCTGGAGCACAGTCAAGGTCGATCGCAATGGCCTGCAATTCTTCTGGAAACATGTGCTCAAGCTTGATTGGCAATGGGTCAACATCATTAAGCCGCCCAAGATTCATACTCTTCCTGACATCCTGACACTGGTAGAGATCGAGCAACTGATCGGTGCGGCCCGCAAATTACGCTATCGGGTGTTCTTGTTAGCGACCTATTCCATGGGACTGCGCTTGGGAGAGACCCTGGCACTGCAAGTCGGAGACATTGATGCCGAGCGGAAGCTGGTGCATATTCGGCGTGGCAAGGGGCATAAAGATCGTTTGGTACCATTGCCGGATCTCACTTATCAGGCATTACGCACATTGTGGAGTAAGCATCGTCACCCATATTTACTGTTTCCAAATGCGACAGGGTCGATTGAAACGATCCGCCAAGCATCCACACATATGGATCGCGGTGGTGCACAGGTTGCCATGAAGACTGTCGTCAAAGAGTGCGGCATTAAAAAAAAGTCTCGGTTCACTCCCTGCGCCATAGCTTTGCCACCCATCTACTCGAAAAGGGGCTGAGTCTCCGCCATATTCAGGCGATACTCGGCCATGCCAGCCCCTGTACCACCGCCCGCTATGCCCACCTGACCGACATTACCGAACAGAACAGTCTGTCCACCATTAACAGCCTGATCGACTCCCTGCATGTCGATTTAAGGAGGGTCTGATGATGGATCTCGTCTCTATTATTGATCAATACTTCGATACCTTTATGAGCAGATATGCGGGCAAGGTGCTGCCGGGTCAGTTGGCCGCCATCAACGCGATGCGCCGCTGCCGGACGCCTGATTCAGGGGAGCTTTATGTACAGTGCAGTGAGTGTGACCAGGCCGAGTGGCGCCCGATGTCCTGCGGTCATCGCAGCTGCCCCAAATGTCAGAATCATGAAACCAGTCAATGGCTTGACCGGCAACGGGCAAAACTGTTGCCGGTGGAATATTTCATGGTCACCTTTACTTTGCCGTATGAACTGCGCGCCTTGGCCTGGCGTTTTCAATCTCAGGTTTATGCGCTCATGTTTGCCTGCGCCGTCAGCACGTTAAAAGATTTTGGGTTGAACCCCAAACATCTCGGCGCGGATATGGGAATGACCGCCGTACTCCACACCAACAACCGTAAGCTGGAACAGCATCCGCATATCCATGTCATTGTGCCGGGTGGCGGGATTGATAAACGTAGACGCCAGTGGAAAAAACTCAAAGGTAAATATCTGTTTAATGGCTTTGCTCTGGCCAAAGGCTTTCGTGGACGGTTTCTGGCGGCGTTAAACGAAGCGGAGCTGTCGATTCCGGTCGGGATTCCTCAAAAGTGGGTCGCCAACTGTCAACATGTCGGGAGCGGCTTGCCCGCTTTGAAATACCTGTCCCGCTATCTCTACCGTGGGGTTATCTCTGAAAAGAACATCCTCAGTTGTCGGAACGGTAAGGTGACCTTTTCCTACATTGACAGCAAGACTGGGCAGACTGAATACCTGACGCTGGCGGCCGAGGAGTTCTTATGGCGGGTTCTGCAACATGTTTTGCCCCGAGGCTTTCGTCGGGTCAGAGATTATGGCTTTTTACACGGCAATGCCAAAAAGATGCTAGCGCTGATCCAACTGGTTTTACGGGTGATCATTGAGATCGACCCGCCGCGACCTCGACCGGTTTTTAAGTGCCCCAAATGCAAAGCGCCGATGACGATTATCGGCTTTCGACGGCCGGTCCTGGTCCCCGGCTAAACGGTTTCAATCGGCTCGCATTGCTGTAAACAAAAGTAGAAAAGGAGCAGAAGTTTCTATGTCCATAGATTGATGATTTTTTAGCCTGAAAGCAGGTGAAGGCCCCCGCTCGCCTATCGAGTAGGGTGAGGCGAGCAGATCAAGCTCGCCCCAGCCCTCTCACAGAACCGTACGTACGGGCCTCGTATACGGCTCCTGCCTATTCTTCACCTCAATAACTCTGAGACAGGTAACCGGTTTGT
>Ga0314774_1000837_pt1 | contig 21827 bp, 19 predicted proteins | sample MetaGCBIA2018_FD_204515 | JGI IMG/M metagenome (GOLD analysis project Ga0314774, IMG submission 204515) | Cryopeg brine microbial communities from Beaufort Sea near Barrow, Alaska, United States - CBIA 2018 | ecosystem: Environmental > Aquatic > Marine > Coastal | place: USA: Alaska | collected...
AAGCAAAACTCACTATGAGAAAAGCGTACGGTTTTAAAACGCCTAAATGTCTACAAATTGCGTTATATCACACACTTGGCAAGTTACCTGAACCTGACTTCAACCACAGATTCTGCTGACGAGCCATCTAAAAAAAGGGGTGCAGCTGGGCACCCCTTTCATGTCATTCATATTCTCTACACGTTGCATAATGTCTAAGTTTATTTGCAGATCAGCTCAACCGCCTTGGCGTTATCAGATTCATCCTGTTCATGCACTTTTCCATTCGAATCGACCACGGCCATTATTTCAGCAGAACCAATCACCTTCAAACCACTGCCATAGAGACTCTCGCCCCCCACCGAACTGAGCCCTTGGCGATAATCAAAGAAACGAATATCAGCGCTCCCCCAGAGGACCCCATCTTTGATGAGTGTCAACTCCGGCATATCTCTCTTCCAGAAAATGAACGGGAGTTCTCCTGGCCCTGAATTTTTCAGTGTGACCTGAACCTTACATTTATCGTCAAGATGAATATTGGTCACAGCAAGGTTTGGCAATTGCTCGGCATCGATCATGATTTCGGATTCGCCGACCACGGGATAGGTAAGCAACAGCTCTCCGGTCAAAGCAACCTCGGCACTGTAATTCTTCAGAGTGAGATAATAGTCTCCCCCAAAAGCCAACTCCTGAACATCAACCTCATGACGAAGATAAACGCCCAACTGTCCAGGTTTGTAATATTTTGAAAGGAGGGTGTACGGATTCCCTTTTTGATGCAGGGTAATAAAGAACATCTTTTCATTCTTCAGATCAGCAATATCGAGCGAGACTTTTACCGAAATGACACCTGTATCACTCAGTTTAAAGGGGATCTGCGTCGAGGTGGGTGCTCCGTCTGCCTTTTGCACAGAAAAAACGCGCGTCACCTCTTTTGCATATACAGCGGAAACAAACAAAAGGACAGAGAGAACAATCATCAAAAACAAACTTAAACATCTTGATGCGACTACCATTATATCTCCGGATTAATCTCGACTCTGCATAACCAAAGAGACAGGAGAGGAGCGGTTTTATAGTAATCGTTTATTTTCAGGGTGCAAGGAGACTAAAGGAACTGTTGTCCGTGGGAACAATCAGAAATTCGTAGAAAGTAATACTGAGAGGTTTGATCAAGAAAAGTGTAATGGCAAAAGCAAACAGACTGACGGCAACCCAGTTCACGATCATGGTACGCAGCGCCCAATCTGACAAAGGTTTGGCTTCAACCCCCTGACGACCTTCGGTATCGGCCGACTTCAACGCCTGATGCAACATCCGACCAAAAAAAAGAAAGAAAATAGCCGTCAGCGCAAACTGAGGGAGAAACTGAACGGAAGTCTCGCCGTTGGAGAGGAGCATGGTATAAAAAACCAACGCGACGAGTCCAAGGAATGTTATCTGACGACTTAAGTTTGCTTTCATCTGCGCTCCCATATCCTTTTTTGACCCATGAAGAAGATACGCAATCGTTTTATAGGTGTCAAGCCGATGGAGAAGCAAATTCACCAAACGGTTCAAATCTTGAGAAACCTTGAAGTGGGGAGTCACAAATCAATGCAAGTGCAAGCGAGGCTTGAAACCGTAAGGAAGTTACGACCCAGCACGCATGATCGACTCATCATAGCGGATCATCCCCTCGCCTGAAGACTACACGCCAGCTCGAGTAATGATTGATTCACCAATTGTTCCTACAGGTTGAAGTGCATACCGCAACCCGGCCCCCATCCCTACCACTCCGGCAATAACTCCGATGACCAATGATGTGACCTGAAGAGAAACAGCGAACGAAGGCGCAGCCGCCTGAAGCAACAGATAAGTGGCCAACAAACCGAAGAAAAGACGGAATGAAAAACTGACCCGCACAGCGGATTGCAACGGAAAGAGACAGAACAGCCCCCAAATATAATAATAGCCGGAAAGGGCAAATTTACCGGGGCTGACTCCGATCCCAGCTGCCGGAAGGAGGTCCATCGCCAACAGAGACGACCAGAGCAGACCTGAACCGATGAACATCATGCCACGTACAGGGAGTTTTTTAATAGCAACCACACCGACCATGATTTGCAGGATGGAGATCAACGCGATCACACTTCCGGAGAAACGGACATCTGCACCGAACAGTCCATACTTTTGCAATGCATAGAGAAGAACCGCCTGACCGGTTAAAGCGAGACCAAAGGCAATGCCGGCGTCACCTGTAACAAACGCCGGAGTTATTTTTTTAAACAGGACCGGTGCCACGCAGAGGCGGGATGGTTCAGTGGCGACACGTGCTGATAACTCGATCATCTTCGGACAGGCCTGATAATCGGACGAACAGAATCGACTGATCTGGCTGGCATCGTGTGATGAGATATAACCACATCCGACATCACAAATATCTTCGTTACACCCATAATAGGGACAAACGGAAAAGCTGGCCATAACCTCCTCCTTGCATTCTGTTTGAGATTGCGTCTCCCATACTAAGAGCAAGGGGCGTACCAAGTCGAAAACAGCGGTGACAGGGGGGGTTAAGGGGGTTCAGGCTCGAGGGCGATTCGCAAAGATGCAAGAGAGCGACAACGAATTTAGCGACTCCCTCTTTCGAACTTCACTCCTAAGCAAAAAAATGAGTAATTTAAGGGGGGTTAATCTATAAAAACAGGAGACAGAGGCGTTTTGCATTTATGCAAAAGTACGTTTCATGTTTTCGCAACGGTGTCACGAATCGAGGTCGGTTTTATTAATGGAATATTTTTTCAGCTTACGATAAATCGTCGCCATATTCATCCCGGCTTCAGCAGCAGCCGCTTCGACATTGCCGCCATGCTTTTTCAGCAATCGACGCAGATAGGCGGTTTCAAACCCGGCCAGAGCGCTGACGTAGTCATCTTCATTGATCGGGACGTGATCGCCTTTTAGAGCGATAAACCGGCCGAGAGTCGCCAGACTGATGTAGTTGTCGGTCGTTAAAACCATCGCCGCTTCGAGCACATTTCGCAATTGGCGGATATTCCCGGGCCAATCAAACGCCATGGCTGCGGACATCGCTTCGGGGGTCAACCCTTTGATCTCAATTCCAAATTTTTCGTTCTGTTCTGAAATAAAACGGGAGGTCAGCAACGGAATATCATCCCGCCTCTGTTTGAGGGTCGGCAGATGCAGGTTCATGACATTAAGGCGATAATAAAGATCTTCTCTAAAATTTCCGGCAGCGATCTCGGTCTGAAGATCAGAATTCGTCGCCGAAATAATTCGCACATCGACCTGGGTCGGGTCTCGATCACCGACCCGCAGGAATTCGTGTTCCTGCAGAAAACGAAGGAGGGTCTTCTGCACATGGAGAGGGAGATTGCCGACCTCATCGAGGAATAGCGTTCCACCGTCGGCACTCTCCAATAAGCCACGGCGGTTTTCCACCGCTCCGGTGAAGGCACCTTTGCGATAACCGAACAGTTCACTCTCTAAAATATTTTCGGGGAGGGCACCACAATTCAGAGCGACGAATCGGGCCGTCTTGCGTGGTGAATTGTAATGAATCGCCTGAGCAATCAATTCTTTTCCCGTCCCTGATTCGCCCGTGATCAGAACGGCTGTTTCTCTTACGGCAACCTTTGAGACCGTCTCCAACAACTGCGTGATCGGCTCAGAATGACCAATAATATTGTCAAAACTGAATTTCCCCGACAGTTCTTCTTTGAGCTGTCGGTTTTCACCTTCCAGCTCATGGTGCTTGAGGGCATTCTTGACCCGGTAGATCAACTCGTCCGGTTCAAACGGTTTGGTCAGCATGTCGTACGCCCCATTCCGCAACGCCTGAATCGACATCTCTACCGTTGCAAAAGCGGTAATCACAATAACCGGAATGTCCGGGTCCCGATTACGGATATGCTGCAACAACTCCAGACCATCCATCTCCGGCATTTTGATATCGGTTATGATCAAATCATAAGCACCCGCCTTGAAATCAGCAACCGCCTGAACCGGAAGGGTGTAGGGGGTTACTGAATAGCCGCTGTCAGTCAGGACAACTTCCATCATACGGCACAGCCCCTCTTCATTATCAATCAGCATAATCCGCGCACTCGACATCAAAAAATCTCCTCACTCAGCGGGAGGTAGACGCGTACAGTTGTCCCCTTCCCCAGGACGCTCTCAATACTGATCTGCCCGTGGTGTTGTTCTATCAATTGCCTGGTGATCGCAAGGCCGAGGCCGGTGCCACGTTCCTTGGTCGTAAAGAACGGTTCAAAAATCTGTCCCAACTGCTCTTCGGGGATGCCGCAACCACTGTCGGAAAAGATCATGACAACATGCTTTTCCTCGAGCCTGGTCGCAATTTTCAACACTCCTCCCCCTGACATTGCGGAACCTGCATTCAGGATCAGATTGATGGCGACCTGACGGAGCTGATCGGCATCGAGCGGAATTTTAGGAAGCCCCGGAGCGTAGTCCTGAACAATCTCGACCCAGGTCATATCGGTATGATTGGCGGCAAAGTCGGCGATCTGTCCGAGCAATCGATTCAGATCGACCGGCTTGCGGTCCGGCTGCGGCGTCCGGGCATAATTCAAAAGATCCTGGACGATCTTCTTGCAGCGCTTGCTCTCCCGCTTTATCTCCGACAGAAAGTGGTAATTCGGGTCAGCGGGATCGACTTTTTTCTCCAGATAACTGGCATAGCCGAGGATCACACCGAGCGGGTTGTTTATTTCATGCGCCACACCGGAGGAGAGAACCCCGAGTGATGCCATTTTCCCCTGTTGCGCCAGGCTCTCCTCGAGATCCCGATTCCGCCCGACGATCTGAGTCATGCGATTGAAGGCCTGCGCCAGTTCGCCGAATTCATCATGACTCTCAACCGCCATCCGTTTGCGATAATTCCCCCGTTTGATCTCCCGCAAGACTCCGATCATATTGTGAATCGGGTCGGAGAGGACCTTCGCCGCCAGAAAGACCAGAAAAGTTGAGACCAGTGCCGCGAGCAGAGAGATCATCGACAGGCTCATCAAAATTCGTCCTTTGATCAGATTCGCCTCGGCATAAAATTCGTCTTCGTAGGAACCGACCGCCACGATCCAGTTCCACGGCTTGAAGTATCGGTAACGGACAATTTTACGACGGGGATGATCTTCGCCACGACTCAGCCAGTCGTAATGAATCCACCCCTCCTTCTTGCTGATCATGGTTCGCACATACTGCGACCCATCGGCATCGCGCATATCGAGAATACTCGTCCCTTCGGCATTGGGGTGAATCGTCAGGGTGCCATCGAGTGCCATGGCGTAAATGTAGCCGGTCTTACCAACTTTTTTAGACTTGAGTTTCGATTTCAGCTCTTCAAACGACTTCTTCTCAGCAGCCGGATTATCGTAGGTCTCTTCTATATATTCGCCCGCGGCTATGACCCAGTCCCACGGTTCAAAGTAGCGGTAGGCGACCATCTTTTTACGGGGGGAGACATCCCCTAACGCCGGGTTTTTCCAGGGATAAATAATATTCAGAGTCCGCCCTGGTGCAGATTTTTTTGCCTTGGCACACATCGTTCGGATAAAAAAGAGCCCTTCTTCATCCTGCGCGTCAAAGACATTCTCCCCTTCACGACTCAGATGCGCAACCAGATCGCCATTGCTGCGCATCGCATAGAGATAACCGGTTTCACCAATCAGAACCTTGCGCAGCGTCTCCCGGGCGGTTTTCTGCGCGGAGATAAGATCCTTCTTGCCGCTAACCGCCTGCCGATACTCGGCCTCAACCATGCGGTAGGCGAGATCGGTCACCGTTTCCAGTTCCTGACGGACGATCGCTTTCTTGTCTTCACGATACGCTTCAAACTGCTTGTAATGAGCATCGAGAAGATCGATGGAGAATTGTGAGAGGTGATCGAGATCATCCTTGCTGGTCTGCGTGATTCCGAGCTGAGCCTGCCGGTAACCGATATACCCCGCCACCGCTCCGACCAGAAATATTGGAATCAGAACCAGGGGCAGAACCACCACCATCATTTTCCAGCGGATGCGCAGGTTGTTAACAAAACTAAAGAGATGTCGTGGCATGATCGGATAGCCCTATAAGAGAGATTAAACCCGGGAGATATAAAGCCCCTCACGGGTGTCGACCTTGATTTTGATGCCAGGCTCAAGGTAGGAGGGGACCTGGATCGTCAGGCCGGTCTCCAGAGTAGCTTCCTTGGTCTGTGCCTGCGCCGTCGCATTCTTAATCACCGGTGTCGTATCGGCTACGGTCAACTCGACGATCATCGGCGGCTCAAGTGAGACGACTCGCCCCTCGAACATCCCCAGAACCAGCTCAGAGCCATCAATCAGATACCCCTTGACCGGGCCAAAGATTTCGGTGCCGATTTCGTACTGTTCGTAATTATCCAGGTCCATGAACATCCCGTTGTCGCCATCGGCATAAAGAAACTGCCCTTTACGCTTTTCGAAATCGGCTTCAAAGATTCGTTCTCCGGCCTTGAAGGCGCGATCTAAGACTTGACCGGTGAGCAGATTGCGGTAACGGGTCTTAATCAGAGTCTGGCCGCCGCGAGCCGATGGACTCTGGCTGCTGGTCTCAACCACGAGACAGGGGGCATTGTCGACCAGTACCACCTGACCCCGTTTCAAATCGTTAGATGTCATGTTAATTCCTCCCTTATATTCGAAATATAGCGGGCGCACTTTAGCACGGAAACGCCGCGGCCAAAAGGGTTTTAGCGTATTTTTAATGTGACAACAGCCAACACTTCGTGTATAAGGGATCACTGTCGCAGTGCGGCGTATAATCTCATGCACCAAGGAGTAAGAAGATGGTTTATAGCTGTTCTGACCTGAAAAAAGGGTTAAAAATACTGATCGACGGTGTCCCGCACGGCATCACTCAGTTTGACTTTGTCAAACCGGGCAAAGGGCAGGCGCTGTATAAATGCCGTCTACGCAACATGATAAACGGCTCGCAGTTCGATCGAACCTTCCGGTCCGGCGAGTCGTTCGAATCGGCTCCCCTCGACTCACGCGATATGCAGTACCTCTACCTGGATGAATCCGGTTACGTCTTCATGGATAGCAAGACCTTCGAACAGGTCTCTATCGAAGGCGACACGCTCGGGATCGACAGGTACTTTCTGGTCGACAACATGGATGTTGAAATCCTGATGTTCGGTGAAGCTGGCATCGGCATCACCCTCCCCATTTTCGTTAACATGCGCGTCAGTCAATCAGACCCCTGGGTCAAGGGGGATACCGCATCTGGAAACAATAAACCGGCGACAATTGAGACCGGATACACGCTGATGGTGCCGAGCTTCGTTGATGAAGGGAGTCTGATCCAGATCGACACCCGTACCGGTGAGTATGTCACCCGCGTCAAGGAATAAGAGACGGCATGACCGAGCCGAATTGGGCGTTGGCCAGCAAGCAGAAGAATCTTATTGAGAGGGCCCGGATCATTCAGACGATCCGGGCTTTCTTTGTTGCGTACGATTTTCTCGAAGTCGAAACCCCGCAGCGGATTCCGGCCAACGCGCCGGAGATGCAGATCGACCCGCTCCCGAGCGGAAAGATGTGGTTGCAGACCTCCCCCGAAGTTGCAATGAAGCGATTGCTTGCGGCCGGGTACGGGAATCTGTTTCAGATCTGCCGTGTCTGGCGGGGGGAGGAGCGAGGGCGCAACCACCTGCCTGAGTTCACCCTCCTCGAATGGTACCGTCCTGACCACAACTACACAACTCTGATGTCCGACTGCGAGCAGCTCTGCCTGAATCTGGTTCCGACCGGAAGCTTAGGCTATCAGGGGAGCATCATAAACCTCACCACGCCGTGGCCGCACCTGACCGTCGCTGAGGCGTTCGAACGGTTCGCCTCCTGTTCTCTGCATGAGGCGTTGGCAACCGATCGCTTTGAAGAGATCTTGACGACCGAGGTCGAGCCGCAACTCGGCAACGATCCGATCTTTCTGACCGAATACCCGGCGGAGATGGCGGCGCTCGCCCGATTGAAACCGGGCGATGCGACCTGCGCAGAACGGTTTGAGCTTTATATCGGCGGAGTGGAGCTCGCCAACGCCTTCTCCGAGCTGACCGACCCGACCGAACAGCGACAGCGCTTCGAAACCGAGGAGGCGGCGCGGCGGGCCGCCGGTAAACCGGCAGTCAACCTGCCGGAACCGTTTCTGCTTGACCTTGAAACCATGCCGGAAGCGGCCGGGATCGCCCTCGGGGTCGATCGCTTGATCATGCTTCTGACAGACAGCCCGACCATCGATCAGGTCGTGGCCCTGACACCGGAACAGCTCTGAATCGATCCGGTGTCACGACACTAAAACCTTTAAAGTAAGGAGTCCCTATTATGTCCGGTTGTGCTGGCAGCTGCTGCGCCCCGATCTGCCCCTGTCGCTTCGATCAGAATCCCGAAGTGAGCTCGCTCCCTCTGGTTGTCGCCTGTTTCCAGCAGAGGCAGGCGGGGCTCTATGCGGAGCAGGCTTATTACGCCTCCCTCCCGACACTGCAGAACGCGGTCATCGACGCGGTTCAAGCCCTCGGCGAAGAGAATGGACTCCGTCCAAGCGGTGAGCCGGAGCCGAATCAAACGCAACGCGACGCATTCCAACAGAAGCTGGTCGCCTCGGTTGACAAACTCGCGTCCTGCGGGCGATTCGAGGATCTCCACCAGACTGTTGCTGACGCCATCGACGACGAGGCGCTCACCGAAACGGCCCTCTACGACACCACCCTGCGCATCGCGCTGCACACCGGCAGGCTGCCGGAACGGATCAAAACCCACACCGGCAACCGCGCCGCTATCAACGCTCTCTGCAGCGTTCCGAACGACAGCGACTGGCTCGATATGTCAGAGTTGCCAACCGTTTTCCAGCAGTTGAGCGCCGCCGAGGCTGAGCTCTCCCTTTCGATCTGCACTGAAAAGATCAGCGGTTTGATCGGGACTCCCGGTTAAATCGTGACATCAGCATCTGCTCACAAAAAGAACGAAAAACGGCCCCTTCCAATCGGAAGGGACCATTAATGCCAGGGGAGAATCTGTCATCCCCGAAGGACTCTATCGGGGATCCATGGTTTTAAAGCTGGATTCCCGATTCAACCCTTTCGGGAATGACGATCTCTGATGCCCTGAATCGTTACTCAAAGGTTTTAGGTTGTTGACACCCTGCTGCAAGCAGTGGGGTAGTTTATTAAAAATTACGCTGACGTCCCTATTTCTGCAGTTCAGCTTCCAGCTCTGCAATCCGGTCTTGCAACCCTTTTTCTCTCTGCCGCTGCGGCGACACATCACGCAAGATCGCTGCAACCCCAAACGGGTCCCCCTTCTCATCGCGCAACAGCACAATCGAAAATTCGGTGGAGATCCGGGACCCATCCTGATGCTGTGCCGGCACGGCGAGCAGATCGGTCCCATACCGCGTTTCACCGGTCGCCATAGTCTTGCGGTAGCCGTCCCAGTGTCGCCCCTGCAGTTTTTCAGGGATGATCAGGTCGAGGGATTGGCCGATCGCCTCTTCGGCCATGGAGCCAAAAATACGTTCCGCCCCCTTATTCCAGATGCGGATGATCCCCCCGCGATCGGCAAAGAGGATGGCATCCGGAGCAAGAGATAAAATCTGCTGACTGAGTTTTGCATGATCTGAATTTACCATAATAATCGGTTCACTTTTGCGTTAAGGGTTCTGGATATAGGCATCTTTGCGGGTATAGAACCACCAGTTCAACACCAGACAGACGAAGTAAAAAATTGCGAAGCCGTACAGGGCATATTCTGGGGTAGTCGCCTTGATCTGCTCACCGAACACCTTGGGGATGATGAACGCGCCATAGGCGGCAACGGCCGAGGTCCAGCCGAGGACGGGGCCGGCCTGCTCGGAGTCAAAGATCATGGCGATCGAACGAAAGGTCGAACCGTTGCCGACGCCGGTTGCGGCGAACAGGATGATAAACAGAATCAAAAACGGCACAAAGACCGTCTCCGGAGTCGCTGAAGCGTAGGCGGCCTTCATAAAGTAGGCACACCCCAGAGCCGAGATCACCATCACGATCGAAACCCACTGGGTGACGATCGCCCCCCCCAACTTATCGGCGATCTTGCCGCCGATCGGACGGATCAATGCACCGATAAAAGGGCCCATCCAGGCAAACATCAGGGCGCTCGGACCGTTCGGGTTCATGGTGTTGTGGGTCATGACGCCATCGACCATGATATGGGAGAAGCCGAAGATAACCTTGATAGACAGGGCGAAGGCTGCCGAGTAGCCGATAAAGGAACCGAAGGTCATGGTATAGATGACGGTCATCGCCCAGGTATGTTTATTGTTGAAGATCCGGTACTGGCGATTCAGGTTTTCGCGCAGGCCGCCGCTGGTCAGGTACTTCATGCCGTAAACCGTCGCTGCAATCACCAGCGGCAGCACGATCCATTTACTCAGCAACCCGAGGCCGACCGGGGGGGGGAGCATCAGGTAGAGCCCGGCTACAGAAGTGGCAAAAGCGATCGCCAGCAGACCGATCACCATGCCGAACGACTTTGGGGTTGAGGATAGCCCGGGTGAAACGGTCGGGGTGGTAATGTTGTTCATGCCGAAGAAGCCAGCGACAGCCAACGGGATCAGCAAAAGCAGCCAGACGAAACCAGCGTTGTGAATGAAGGTCTCCGTCCCGGCCGGAATTTTACCGATCAGGGTGCCGCTGGCATTGACCAGGGTTTGCGACTCACCACCGAACAGACCGAAGGTCATCACCAGCGGAATGAGAATCTGCATGGTGGTGACGCCGAAGTTCCCCAGCCCCGCGTTCAGCCCAAGAGAGGTCCCCTGAACCTTTTTCGGAAAGAAGAAGCTGATGTTCGACATTGAAGACGCGAAGTTGCCGCCGCCGATCCCCGAGAAGAGGGCGAGCATGTAGTAGACTTCGATCGGCGTGTTGAAATTCTTCAGGGCGAAACCGGTTCCAATCGCCGGAATCATCAGCAGCGCCGTGGTCAGGAAGATGGTATTGCGCCCGCCGGCGATGCGGATCAGAAACGAACTCGGAATCCTTAAAGTGGCACCGGTCAGGCCGGCGATCGCCGATAGGGTGAAGAGCTGCGACTGACTGAACGGGTAGCCGAGGTTGATCATCTGCACCGTGATGATCCCCCAGTAGAGCCAGACGGCAAAGCCGCAGAGGAGGCTCGGAATCGAGATCCAGAGATTGCGGGTGGCGATCTTCTTCCCTTCGCCATTCCAGAACTGCTCGTCTTCGACGTCCCATTTATCGAGATTGATCGGCATAATTGGCTACTCCTTCAGGGCCTCTTCAATGATCGTTAATTTATCCTGCTCAATTTTCTGCATATCATTCGGATGTTTTTCTTTCATCAGTTTCTGGGTTGTCAGATGCAGCCAGAGCAGGCAGACCAGCGAAAGGCCGCACATGAAGATCCAGCAGCTGGTCCAGAGGCCGGTCCATTCGAGCAGATAACCGAAGATGATCGGGCAGAAGAATCCGCCGAGGCCACCTAAGACACCGACCATTCCGCCGACCACCCCGACTTCATCGGGAAAATAGTCGGGGATCAGTTTGTAAACAGCGCCCATACCGATCCCCCAGATGCTCCCGAGAAGAATGATCAGGACCGCAAAAATCCAGACGTTCGCCTGAAAGAAGATCCGGGTCACTCCCTTGGCCAAAAGCTCCTTCTTCTTGACTGTCTGACCGACCTCCACCGCTGGTTCCTGCCAGGTCTGCTTGCTCGGCAGAACCAACAGCTGATCATCAAAGTTTTTCAAGGTTTCCGGCCGGATCTTGAGCGTATAACTTTTGCCCCCCACGACAATGGCGCTGCTTGATACAGCAGTGACGGTCCCGGACCTCATCGTCATAACCCCGCGCCCCGGCGAGTAGATTTCCATCTTCGGGACGATCAAAAGAAAGCTGATCACGACCGAAGCGCCAAGGACCCAGTACATGATGGCCCGCCCGCCGAACTTATCGGACATCCAGCCGCCCAGAGCCCGGATCACTCCGGACGGGAGGCTGAAGGCCGCGGCAAAGAGACCGGCGGTGACCAGCGGCAGATAATAGACATTGACGAAGTACGGAACCAGCCATTGTGAGAAGGCGACAAAGCAGCCGAAGACCAGGAAGTAGTAGAGGCCGAAGCGCCAGACCCGCACATTTTTCAGCGGCGTCAGCATCTCGGTGAACGTTTTGGTCGAAGAGGCGGGCTTCTTGTTTTCGGAGAAAAGCAGAAAAATGACCCCCATCACCACCAGCATGATGGCGTAATAGACCGGGAGCTCACGCCACCCTTCGAGATGGGCCCCGTTGTCAGTCAGACGATTGAGCAGGGTCGGTGCAAGCAAGGTGGTCAACGCCGCCCCCGCATTACCGGCTCCGAAGATCCCGAGCGCCGTCCCCTGGCGTTCGCGTGGATACCAGACCGAGGAGAAGGCGATGCCGATAGAGAAGCTGACCCCGGCCAGCCCGAAGCCGAAGCTGCAGAGGGCGAAGGTGAAGAAACTGTCAGCGTACGACAGCAGGTACATCGGGATTGCGCAGATAAACAGCAGAGTGGCGTAGACCGGTTTACCGCCGAATTTGTCGGTGAGCATCCCGGCCGGGAGGCGAAAGAGCGAACCGGTCAGCATCGGAATCCCCATCAGCCAGCCGATTTCGATCGGGCCCCAGTCAAACACCTGATTGTCGGCCAAAAATGTGACCAGAACGCCATTGAACATCCAGGCCGCAAAACAGACCGTAAAGGCGAGCGTGTTCAGGAACAGAACTTTATGTGACTTGGCGGTCGCGACTTCTAGCATCAGCCCTCCTCATGGAATCACGGTCATATAATAATATTGAATCAGCCGACCCGACGCTGCCGGTACCAGACGACAACCTGGTAAGGACGCGCCAGGTAGGTCAACGGGACGCTGACGACATGAACCAGGCGCGAAAACGGGAAGAGCGCCAGAATCAGAAAAGCGTTAAAGGCGTGCAGTTTTACAACGGTCGGCAGGGCTGCAAGATAATGGATCTGCGGATCGAACTTAATGAGCGACCAGAGCCAGGGGGTTGCCGTGTGCAGATACCAGACCGAACCCCAGCGCAAGGTGAAGGCGATGTAGACGCCGGTCGCAACCTGCAGCAAAAGCGCCGCCAGAACCAGCCAGTCGATCACGGTCGTCACCGCCGCAACCCGAACATTTGTGACCCGCCGGAAGAGCAGCAGGGCGACCGCGATCAGGGTGCTGATCCCGAGCGCCAGACCGGTGACTTCGAGCATGTAGAGACGGAGCGGTCGACCGAGCAGAACCGCCCAGCCTGTCGGGAAGAGGAAGGCGAGAAAGTGCGCCAGCAAAATAATAAGGATGGCATAGTGCCACGGGATCGACCCCCAGAACAGCAGACGACTCTCGAGAAACTGCGACGACTGTGACGACCAGGAGTAGCGATCGACGCGATATCGGTAGATGCCGACGCCGATCATCAACGCCACGGCCACATAAGGGAAGACGCCAAACAGAATCATGTCAGTCATGATAAACACTCCTCGGATGTCACTGTTTCACTCAAAAAGCTCTGCAGGGCACTGAGTAGAGCCATGTAGGGATGGCCGACGCCCTCAATTCCCACGGTTATTTTTTCCAACGCCGGCAACAGTCCGTCCTCAATAATCTCCTGACGGCACACCTGATCACTGATCGAACCGATAAAACGCAACACCTCCGTCAGGTGATCCGGGAGTTCGTTGCCAGAGACGAAATTATGCTGTTTGTACAGTTCCTGCAGTTTGATCATGAACAGGGTGCGCTGCTGGCTCTCACCGCAAAGCTGGTAACCGACATAGGGGTGACAGTGCGCCTGCAGATCAAAGGTGCCGGTAAAAGCTTCCTCAATACGGGTGAGCTCATTCGCCGCAAGAAAATCGGTAAAACCCGACAGCAAAGCTGCAGCCCCGGCATTGACCCCTTTCAGCTGTGTCGAACAGGCCGCCGCCTGCGCCACGACACCCGGCTCCGGATAACTGAGCAGGGTCGAAAATTGGCAGCAAAGCTCTTGATGTTGTTGTAATGCAGTCATATGAAAGCTCTTTCTTTAATGGACCTATAACCAAAACAAAGGTTTTCACCACAGAGGCACTGAGAACACGGAGAAATCGTAATAAACATGTAGCTTTTACTGATTTTACCTCAGTGACTCCGTGTCTCAGTGGTAGATAAAGATTTTTTGTCTCGACCTTCTTTTGGGTTATAAAACCGTTCTTTAATTACGAGTGCAACCCAATGGCTTCAGCTGACGCCATTTACCAGCGACGTTTTGGAGCTTTTCTAGGACCGAACCCCATCTCCTGCTTGTATTCTTCAGGATCCATCCCGGCTTCGATCGCCTGCTCGCGCAGCATCGGCGGGACGACGATGCGCTCCTTGATCCGGGTCAACGCGGTCATGCGGAAGATCGCATCGGTCTGTTCGACTGTCACTCCGGCAAGCGCACACGCCTTCGCCACCTCTTCTGACTTGATGTCGCCGACACTTTTATTCCGACGCTGGATACGGACCGCGATCAGCTTGCGATAGACCGCCTTGACCTCTTCTTCATTGCCGCCGGCAAACAGTCCGGCCAGATACTGCATCGGCAGACGGGCCTGCTCCAGGGTGGTAAAGAAATCGTCGGCCTGTTTCTGCGTTCCCTGACTCTCGATGGAGAGGACCGGCAACAGCGGCGGCACATAGAAGAGCATCGGCAGGGTGCGAAATTCCGGATGAAGCGGGAGCGCGATCCCCCACTCCTTGACAAACTTGTAGACCGGTGACTCTTGCGCCGCCTTGATGACCTGCTCGGGGACGCCGGCTTTTTTGGCCTCGGCGATGACCTTCGGGTCGAAGGGATCGAGGATCATCTCTCTCTGGGCCGCCGCCAGATCTTTATCGTCGCGCTGGGCCACCGCTTCGATCTGGTCGGCATCATAGAGGAGGACACCGAGGTAGCGGATCCGACCGACACAGGAATGGAAACAGGCCGGTGCTTCGCCCGCTTCCTGGCGCGGGTAACAGAGGATACATTTCTCTGACTTGCCGCTGCTCCACCCGTAGTAGGTTTTCTTGTACGGGCAGGCCGAGACACACATCCGCCAGCCACGGCACTTGTCCTGATTGATCAGCACGATACCGTCCTCACCCCGCTTGTAGATGGCGCCGGAGGGGCAGCTCGCCACGCAGGCGGCATTGATGCAGTGGTTGCAGATTCTCGGCAGGTGGAACATCACCATCTTTTCGATGGCAAAGAGCTGCTGCTGCTCCTCTTCGCTCAGCTTGACCACACCGGGATCGTTGGCGGCGTAGATGTTGGAACCGGAGAGGTCGTCGTCCCAGTTCGGTCCGGCCTTGATCTTCATCGGCTTGCCGCTCACCATGGAGATCGGGCGGGCGGTCGGCTGATCATTGCCGGGCGGGGCGTTGATCAGATCGTCGTAGCGGAATGTAAACGGTTCGTAGTAATCGTCCATGGTCGGCATGTTCGGATTATGGAAAATCTTTCCGAGCGTCCCCCAGCGGCCACCCCCCCTTAATTGCAGGGTCTCGCCCACTTTTTCCCACCCCCCCTTGTACTGCTCCTGATCTTCCCACTTGGTCGGGTAGCCGGTGCCGGGTTTGGTCTCGACGTTGTTCCACCACATGTACTCGACCCCTTTGCGGTCGGTCCAGAGGTTCTTGCAGGCGATGCTGCAGGTATGGCAGCCGATACATTTATCAAGATGGAAAACCGACGAGACCTGTGCGCGTATATTCATTGTCATAGCTCCTTTACCAGTTCGGCTCCCCTTTGAGTTTTCGCACCATGATGTAGGTGTCACGGTTGGCACCGGTCGGCCCCCAGTAATTCCAGGCGTAGGTGAACTGGCCGTAACCACCGAGCATCAGATTCGGCTTGAGTCGAATCCGGTTCAGGCTGTTGTGCCCACCGGCCCGCTTGTTCCCGCGCAGTGGAGATTTCGGCACACCGATGGTCCGCTCCGGGGCGTGATAGAGGAACGAGATGCCGCGCGGCAGGCGCGAGCTGACGATGGCCCGGGTCACCACCACGCCGTGATCGTTGTAGACCTCGACCCAGTCGTTGTCAACCACACCGATTTGGGCCGCATCCTGCTCGTTGAGCCAGAACGGGTGACCGCCGCGGGAGAGGGTCAGCATGCGGTGGTTGTCACCGTAGGTGCTGTGGATGCTCCACTTGCCGTGCGGGGTCAGGTAATTGAGCATGATGCTCTTCTCATCACTTTCCGTCGCCAGAAAGTCCTGAAGTGTTGAGTGGTCCGGCTTCGGCTTGTAGGTCGGCAGATGCTCGCCGGCGGCGATATACCCCTGGTGATCGAGGTAGAAATGCTGGCGACCGGTCAGGGTGCGCCACGGAACCAGTTTTTCAGTATTGAGACAGTAGGCGGAATAGGCCCGGCCGTTGTCGGTCAGACCGCTCCAGATCGGGCTGTTGAGCAGACGACGCGGTTGCGCGGCGAGATCGGCAAAGGTGGTCCGTACCCCGCGGGTCGCTGCAGCCAGATCGGTCAACGGCAGACCGACCTTTTTCTCTTCGGCCTCGAAAGCGCGGAAGGCCATTTCACCGTTGGTTTCGGGAGCGAGCTTGAGGATCACCTCGGCGGCGTCCTTCGCGTCGATCAGCGTCGGGTATTTATTGCCGCCCCACTCTTCGGTCTTGCCGGTTTCGATCATGTCATCGTAGTAATCCTCGACTGACCAGGAGAGACCATGTGCACCCACGCCTTTTCTGGCCTCGGGACCCAGTGAGATGAAGCGGTTGTAAAGGTTCTTGTAGTCGCGTTCGACCACCACCAGCCCGGGCATGGTCTTCCCCGGAATCGGCTCGCACTCCCCCTTGCTCCAGTCTTTGATCTCAAACTGGGCCATTTCGGCCGGGGTATCGTGCATCAGTGGAACCGAAACGATTTCGCGCACCGGATCCGGCAGATGGGTTTCAGACAGCTCGCTCACTTTTTTGGCCAGCCCCTTGAAAATATCCCAGTCACTCTTCGACTCCCAGCAGGGGGGGACCGCAGCCTGCAGCGGATGGATGAAGGAGTGCATATCGGTAGTATTGAGATCGTCCTTTTCGTACCAGGTGGCGGTCGGCAGGATGATGTCCGAATAGAGCGCCGAGGTATCCATGCGGAAGTTGATGTCGACCACCAGGTCGAGTTTCCCTTCCGGCGCCTTCTTATGCCACTTGACCTCTTTAACAAACTCCTCAGCCGTCTCGGGCGCGATGGTGTTGTTGTGGGTGCCGAGGTAATGCTTGAGGAAATATTCGTGCCCCTTGGCGCTCGACATCAAAGCATTGCCGCGCCAGATGATCCAGAGCCGCGGCCAGTTCTCCGGCGCATCGGGATCCTCGACGGCAAACTTCATCTTCTTCTCGGCCAACTGCTTGACCGTCCAGTCGACAATCTCCTGATTGCTCTCTGCTCCGGCAGCTTCGGCTTGCTTCACCGTCTCAATCGGGCTGCGATCAAACTGGGGGTAGAACGGGAGCCAGCCGTTGCGTACCGCTCTCACCTGATGATCCATGGTGTGCCCGCCGGTAATATGGTTCTCCTCGGCCACCGGGTTGATCCGGGACTCGTCCGAAGTCCGCTCGTAGCGCCACTGGTCGGTATGCACATAATGGTAAGACGGAGCGTTCTGGAACCGGGGCGGCTTCACCCAGTCGAGAGCGCCCATAATGGTTGCCCAGGGGGCAGCTGGCGCGAGTTTTTCCTGACCGACGTAGTGATTGAGACCGCCACCATTCTTGCCGACGCAGCCGCAGAGCATCAGGGCTACGATCCCGACGCGGTAGGTGAGATTGGAATGGTACCAGTGATTGATCCCGGCGCCGATGATGATCGAACATTTCCCTTCGGTCAGTTCGGCGGTCGAAGCCCATTCGCGGGCAAACTGGATGACATTGGCGCGATCGATCCCGGTGAACTTCTCCTGCCAGGCCGGGGTATATGCGCTGTTCTCGGCATCGTAGTTTTGTGGGTAATCGCCGGCAAGGCCACGGTCGACCCCGAACTGGGCCATCAGCAGATCGTAAACCGTCGTCACCGGGATCCTCCCCCTAGAGGTTTCCAGATAACGGACCGGAACGCCGCGCTGCAGCGATTTCCCCTCGGCGAAATCGTCAAAATCGACCGTCAGCACATCCTTGTTGCCGTCCAATAAGGAGAGCGCCGGAGCGAGCTCTGTGCCGTCCTGGCCATCCTTCATCTGCAGGTTCCACTCCCCTTTTTTCTCTTGCCAGCGAAAGCCGAGGGTTCCGAGCGGCATCCGCGGCGCCTGGCTGGTTTCATCCCAGACCAGATACTTGAAGCCGCCGTTCTCTGTATCACTGTAACGCTCCAGTTCACTCGCTCTCGCCATCCGCCCTGCGCTGAAGACGCCGTTTTTCTCCTCCAGCTCGATCAGAAAGGGGGTATCGGTATAGCGCTTGAGGTAATCCATGAAGTAAGGCGTTTTGGACTTATGATGAAATTCGCTGAGGATGACATGATTGACCGCCATCCAGAAGGCACCGTCCTGACCGGCGTGGGCCGGCAGCCACCAGTCGGCGTGCTTGGAGGTGATATTGAAATCGGGTGAGAGGACCGTCACCTTGGTGCCGTTGTGGCGGGCTTCGGTCAAAAAATGCGCGTCCGGGGTCCGGGTCATGTCCGGATTGGAGCCCATGACTGCGATATATTTGCTGTTGTACCAGTCGGCGCTTTCGGCGACGTCGGTCTGCTCCCCCCAGATCTCAGGGGAGGCATTCGGCAGGTCGCAATACCAGTCGTAGAAGCTGAGGTTGGCACCCCCCATCAGCTGCATGAAGCGCGAGCCGCCGGCAAAGCTGAGCATCGACATCGCCGGGATCGGCGAGAACCCGACCATGCGGTCAGCCCCATACTTCTTGATGGTATAGAGAGAAGAAGCGGCAATGATCTCCTCGGCTTCGTCCCAACTGGAACGACGGAACCCTCCCTTGCCCCGCGCCTGCTGATAGCTCTTGCGCTTAGCCTCATCCTCCATGATCGAAGCCCAGGCTTTTAACGGATCGCCATGTTCGGCCTTCGCCTCGCGCCAGAGATCGGTCAGGATCCCACGTAAGTAAGGATATTTGATCCTTAAGGGGCTGTAGAGATACCAGGAAAAAGAGATGCCGCGTTGACAGCCACGCGGCTCGTAAGGGGGGAGCCCCTCTTCGAGTTCGGGATAATCGGTCGCCTGCAGCTCCCAACCGACGATGCCATCCTTAACATGTACATTCCAGGAGCAACCGCCGGTGCAGTTGACCCCATGCGTACTGCGGACCACCTTGTCGCACTGATTCCGATTACGGTAAAACTCTTCCCATTTACGCGACTGGGGATCGACAATATCCTTTATCCAGCTCATGCTTTCTCTCCCTTCGAATTCCGGACCCGCTCAACCAAAGGCTGCCGAACACCTTGCAGCCGCCGCCAACCAAGAGCCCCGATCAATAACATCAATACAGCGGTAACGATAATCACGTGCAGCACAAGGTTTGACCCGATATCAGGTGCGGTACCGGTAGAGACCGAACCGAAAAAAGCGACCAGGTCTGATTTCTCACTCTCGGTCAGGGGACGACTGGCATAAATCGCAACCATGCTCTCAAAAGAGAGATCCCCCAGCACGCCGGCGATCCCCTCTTCACCATAGTTTTCAAACAGGTTGGTCAGATCCGGACCATAGTTGGCCCCGGCGGCGAGGCCGAGCTCATGTCCGGCAATACCGTGACACGCCAAACAAGGTGCCCCACCGGCAGAAAAGCTGACCGTACCGACAAAAAGCGCCTCACCTCGCTGCAGATCCCCAGACAGAGCCCAACTCAGACTTGCAGACAAGAGGAACAGTGTGGCAAGCAGCGACAAACGGATCAAAACCTGTTTCGTCATGAGATCTACCTCGTCAAATTGGAAGGGTTCGAGACTTTCGACTCCCCGGCTTCCGATGGCTAATTACAGCGTTACGTTAAAAAGGAAAAAACCCGAATTCATTTCACACTTCTAAACAGTACCGTAAACTTTTCTAATTTCTAGTTCGACTCAACTTAGAACATTGTTTTGATAACGGAATTGATCTGGGTCAAAAAATAAAATTATTTATAAGGCTGACTTAATCCCGTGAAAAGTCTGGGCTGGTTCAACCAGACTTAATGATGGGGATTCTATTGAATATTTAGAAGGGTGGCGTGGGGGTTTGTCTGAGTTTAGCAGTTAAAAAGCCCTTCTCCGGAAAAGGAAAGGGGCTTGGGTGGTTATCATGGGTGCGGGAGCTGATTTACAGGGTTGGATTTTGTAGGGCTTCAAAAAAGAAAACCCTATCCGGGAGTTGAGAGATTATGGTTTTAGTTAAGACAATAAATCAACAACATCCCTAGAGCTACGTATGTAAAGTCAACTTGTCAAGCCTGACCCCTCTACCATAGTTACCATAGTTAGAGGGGACATATTCTATGATCGCGTTCGTACCATACTAAATAAAAATGGTGTAAAATCCTAATCCCCCACACTCTTCGGTCAGTTCCGAGTCTAAAGCGAAATAATTCTTCAAACTGAGACAAAATCTCCAAGTCAAACCATCTTATTTGAGCCTCATTACATAAAGAAGCTAAACTTTGGTACTTGTTCGATCTTTTGCGGAATCCACCCTTCCCATTATATGTTTTTAGTTCTAATTCATTCCATGAATTGTTGTTGTGAGAAACCATCTGGGGTTTTATTATTTCTGCATATTCAACGTCAGTCCATTGGCGAGATTCGTTCCAACTCCAAGAACCTTCAATGTCAGCGTGAGTATCACACCATGCAAAATAATAATCTTTGTGGTTGTCGGGGGAGGCAGATCGAGGAATTTTAGATAATTCGGGCTTGACGGAAGATCTTATAAACTTGTCAGGGATTTCTATGTTAGCGGCGAGTCTTGAGCTTTTGTCATTCTTTTTTGCTGCTTTTTCAAGATTCCGTTTAAGGCGTTCTTCTTTTTTACTCATCTCCCTCGTCATTCCATATACCAGAATAGTATTCAGCTATTGCTGCGGAAGAAATAACAGTACTACATCGTGCCAGCGCTGGGATGTCGCCCCTTGCATCATTCCAAGGAGGTTCTTGATGGTTGATATCACTTAACTGTTGTGCGGTATAGGAACCGTAAAACTCAAGGACTTTATTAATTGTATTCTTATGTTCGGGGTCGATATTAACTGAGTTTGAATCGGGAAACATCTCAGCGGAGACCTTAAACATACCTCTATGTTTGGCATACAACACTGGCGACACCGCACCATTAGCCCAAGCCTCAAATTCCTCTGGGAAGAGCTCCTCTTCGTCCCAAACTAGACACCATGCCTTCGCATAAAAAGTAAGTTTTTGCAGTTTCATGGCAGTGCATGCACCCTGTTTCTCAAGGATATATTTTGCCACGTCACAAACTGTAGTGCTCACGATTGCCTCCCAATAAATAAAACGGGACAAATACTTAAAAATCAAACCAAACTGTTGCTGGAAATACATGTTGAGATGAATTAACTATACCACATAGCATGAATGAAACTTGAGAGCAAGGTTGAAAACATTCATTATGAAAACTGTGCATACTTGATTTGTGGGTATTTGCTTCCCTCTTAGTTTGTCAACTTGTCAAACCTGACCCCTTACTCCCAGCAGGTTACGCGTCTGATCAGGCGCTTCCGCAAGCGGGGAAAGCTGACATGGGACGTCTCACCGGCCAAAGGCTTTGTCTCTCGCTACACGACGGAGGATGTTCGTCTGCTGGCTGAGATTGAC
>Ga0314774_1000838_pt1 | contig 21818 bp, 23 predicted proteins | sample MetaGCBIA2018_FD_204515 | JGI IMG/M metagenome (GOLD analysis project Ga0314774, IMG submission 204515) | Cryopeg brine microbial communities from Beaufort Sea near Barrow, Alaska, United States - CBIA 2018 | ecosystem: Environmental > Aquatic > Marine > Coastal | place: USA: Alaska | collected...
GATATGGTATAACAGAGAGCGGAGACATTCTGCCATAGGAAACCTTACAATCCAGGAGTTTTGGAACAAAAAGTTAAATCTTAAAAATGCAGCTTAACTTATAGTGCGGTTTTTATTTGCAAGTCCAACCAGCGCACCTGCGAATAATCACCACTGGGTAGGTTATGTAGGGATGGGATATGAGTAATTAATTGACTGATTTTACTCATTTTTGGTTGATTTTGAGGTGGTTTTCACTGTTTTTCTTTAAAACATTGGTGCTATGTATCTGTGGATATAGATCTGAAAACGAATTGATTATCTCCAGTAACCCACTATATGCCCAATTGCGCTAAAACATTCCATCTTTTACCAATTAAGAAAGGCTAATCTTCCAAGATAATAAAGACCAAAAAATTTCACGGAAGACGAATGCATTGAAAATTTTTTGCAGCAAACTGAGCGAGCCACATTCAGATAAAAAGTATAGAAGTGACCAGTTTTCTACTGAAGAACATCAAGAGCTAGAAAACGATAAAATTGTATTTTTACACCGTAAAATTGAATCCCACCAGTGGGTTTATTAAAATAAAAATCACATGTATAAAAGCTTGATCATACTTGCGATCTTGGCCTTTGTAAGTTGCAAAGAACAATCAAAAAATAGCATATCTCCTGCGGAAAATGGTGAAAAGCGTATGCCAGTTGAAGCAAATAATGGAAATGGTGCCGGCGCACCAAGTCTTGAAGAGGATGGAAAGAACATTGCGAGTGCGCACCATAAATCGGAATTTCTAGAACATCCTGCAATTGCTTTTGACTTGGATCTTAATTTTAATGGTAAAGATCGTTTCGATGCCCGAATTACTATGCTTACCAATAGTGCAAAAATCCACATGGATAAGCCCGATGGAAGTAGTCTGGTTTTTACAGGGGAAAATGCTTATTTATCGCCAAAAACAGCAATTAATGAGGACGCCCGGTTCAATATGTTTAGCTGGCCTTATTTTTTTTCACTGCCTTACAAACTTAACGATCAAGGGACAAACCTTCGGGCGATGGGCAAAATACAACTGGACGGTGAAGAACGGGAAGCCTATAAACTCACCTTTGCCAGTGGTACTGGAGACACTCCAGACGACTGGTATATTATTTACCTTAACAAAAATCATACGATACACGCGGCGGCATACATAGTCACCTTTGGTGGAAAAGAGCAAACCACAGCCGAAGAAAACCCACATTGCATCGTTTATAGCGATTATAAAGAAGTACAGGGCGTTCCCATCGCCACCACTTGGAAATTCTATAACTGGTCTGAAGCCGAAGGTCTCAACGGGGAGCCTATCGGAGAAGGCACGCTTACCAACATAAATTTTACAGATCCCAGCCCTAATCTATTTACTGAGCCAGGGTCAGCTACACTTATTGAGTAGCGCGACGGTCAAAAAGCCGCTTGATCACCGAAATTTCCAGTAGAGCCATAAAACTGAAAATAAGTATGACGGAAATCAGCGCTTCAGATAATTGCGGCATTTTTTTGATTGAAAAAAAAGTGGAGAACCCGTTGATTTTGGAGGTAAACCATGAAAATTCGGGAAGCGTCACACCAGTATTTGGGTTAATTAAAGAATATGTAAAAACGGTCCCAATGATGCAAAAAATGGCTGCCCAACCCCAGAAATTGATCAAGGGTTTGTACTTAAAATAAGAATTGTCAACTTGGGTTTTTAGTATTTGCTGCATCACCTTATCAGAAAAATTCAGTGACGGATTTTCCAATGGTAAATCACTTAAAAACTTATTGCCCAGACGTTCTATTTTTTCATCTTCTTTCATAATAATTCCTTTTTATTAAAAGCTGGCATCGCCTGTAGCAAGGTAAATAGTTTTTTGCGACTTCGGTAGAGTTTTATTTTTACGTTACTCTCCGTGAGCCCGGTAATTTCTGCGATTTCGGTCACGCTGTGTTCCTTATAATAATAAACGGTGACGATAAAAGACTCTTCTGCTTCCAGTTGATTGATTGCCTCCTGTACCATTTCTTGCTGGGCTTTGCGCTCCATATGATCTAGCACATTTTCCACTTCATTTAAATTAATATCTGCAATAGCTTCCGTATTTTCAAAGGCCGGTTGCCTTTTTTTTCGCGCCAGCATATCCAGACTTCGGTTATAGGTGATACGGTACAACCAACTGGAAAATTTGGCATCGCCCTTAAATCCGCCAAGCGCTTGATAGGCTTTTACAAAAACATCCTGCGCCACTTCTTCAGCATCTTCGCGATTTTTCATCATGCGCAATGCCAGACTAAAAACCAGCCGCTCATAGCGTTTTACGAGCACCGCATACGCTTGGGTGTCGCCAGCGCGTATGTTTGTAATGATCTGATGGTCGTCTTGATGGTTCATAGTTGCATATAAGACGGTGGTTCAAGGACTCTGGTTACAAATTAAAACAGAAAAAAAATACTTGGGGAGATCTGTAACCTTATTTCGTTTTGCTCCGTCTTAACCTTTGAATTTTAATTCCACAAGTGGGTTTTAGGATATCCTCTTTCGGGTTAGAATTCTAAAATTTTTTCAATCAGAGCGCGTAGGTTTATCCCAACGTAGTTCATTTATTAATCAAAAAACACAGTATTATGGCACCAGGATTAGTATTCATTAGCGCATTTTTAGTCATTTTTGGCATCTTTTATTTGCATTATTCCACACGTAACAAAGAACGTCTGGCACTTATTGAAAAAGGCGCGGACGCCAATATTTTTGTAAAGACCAAAAAAGATGGGGAAAGCGCCCCAGTGTGGAAAATCTTCTTGTTAAATTTTGGATTGCTATTGGTTGGTGTTGGACTGGGAATCATTCTCGGGTTTTCACTGCAAGATCAGTTTAATAATGATGGGGCGGCCATTACAGCTTCCGTATTTTTAATGAGCGGGATCAGTTTAATTGTTGGTTTCTTTCTTACTCAGAAACTTATTAAATAGAAAGAAGACAAATCAAATAGTAGTACACCCACCGCATAATCAACGGTGGGTGTATTTTTTTGTCTAAATTTAGCTGAACTCTAATTAGAATCCATGAATTATCCCTGGCATTTATACTTGATGGGCGCAATGTATGCGATCGCTGGCTGCATTCATTTTATCAAACCGGCCATGTACCTTCGCATTATGCCCAGATACCTTCCTGTACCTGAAACGTTGGTCTATTTGAGCGGCATTGCCGAAATTATTCTGGGGATTGCAGTATGTTTCTCCATGACCAAAAATCTGGCGATTTGGGGCATAATGCTTATGCTTACGCTGTTTTTTATGGTGCATTTTCACATGTTTTCTTCAGAAAAAGCTGCTGCAGGTTTTCCTAAATGGCTGCTTATTGTGCGGATTTTTATGCAATTTGGACTGATTTACTGGGCATATTATTATTTGCGGTTTTAGGGATTACCAATTCCTCAGCCAACTTCAATCCCCACCCAACCTCCCCCAAGGGGAGGAGCTTCAACTTAATTATAATCTATTGTTATTTTCAAATAGTTACGGTCAAGTCTTTATTCTTTGATCTTTCAGCGAAGCGGTCTTATATCTTTTATCTTTTTCCAAATTACACTTCAGCGGTAAAAATCAACAGTTCAGGATGTTTAAGTTTTAAAAGCACTGGTTTTCTACCACCTTTACACTACTAAATAATCTTATTGACTTAGGCACATAACTAATAATTGTAACCCCTTTCTATTACTGGATTCCTCGATTCGAATGTTTGGGCTAAAGCCCGTGTACCCTCGCTCGACACCCCCGGCTGAAGCCGGGGGCTATTGAAGAAAACCAATCACGTTCAATTGCCATGGCCTTCAGGCCGTGGTTGAAAGGACGGTAATATATGGGCTTTAGCCCAACTCACATCCTGCATCTTGCAAAACAAGATTATTTACTAAGCGCCTAAATCAATAATCTTAAACATTTTGAATTATGAAAATCATCCTACTTTTAATCAATCTTGTGCTCGCCCAATTGCTGAGCGCTCAGGACTATGACCAGAACATGCAAAAAGCCTTAGAATCTTGGCATACAGGAAATGCTGTTGAAGCTTCCGCGCAGTTTGAAAAAATAGCGGAGTCTACAAAGGATAAATGGCTGCCCAATTATTATTTGGGACTGGTCAATGCTACCGAAGCTTTTAAAGTTCAGGACTATAACCAAGCTGACACTATACTTAAAAAAGCGCAGACAGCTATAGACGCCGAATTGGCAAAATCTCCTGAAAACCCTGAATTATTGGTTGTACAGGCACTTATTTATACTGCCTATCTTGCAAAAGACCCGATGATGAATGGGCAGATTTATTATCCCAAAGTCAATGCCATTTATGCTAAAGCAATGGCCATCGCACCCGAAAATCCGCGTGTAACACTGGAAAAAGCCATGTTTGACCTAGAAAGCGCGAAATATATGGGCGGTGATACACAATCGATTTGTGCAGATTTGCAACGCGCGAAGCAGTTATTGGATACTTTTAAAAGTGAGGAGCCCTTTTACCCTACTTGGGGAAAAGAGCAGCTTGACGAAGCCATGGCCAAGTGCAACTAATATTACCGGTATAATAGAACGACTATGAAGAGATTACTGCGTATCCTAAAAATAAGCCTTGTGATCACCCTAATCGTGATCGTCATCAATCTTGTTTTTTCTGATTTTGAATTTAAATATCTATTGGATATTAAGACACTGGGAATTTTCTTTTTCTATTCTTTTTCCCTTTCAGCGGTAAATGCATATTTTTTTGATTTCTTCAATAAGAAATTCGGGTGGGATAAAGCTTTGATCAAGCGTATCGCAATGGCTTCTTCGGGCTCTATTATTTTGACTCTTATAGTGTATTTCTTTTGTAGGGCGGTTCATCTGATTATTTTTACGAATAAGTTTACGTTTAATGAGTTTCTGGAACAGGAGCAATTTTCGTATTACTTTTTTCCATTGATCTTTACGATCGCAGTGATGCTGGGGTTTTATGTGATTTATTTCTATAAAGCGCTACAAGAACGAAAAGTCAAGGAACAGAAGATTATCGCGGGTACGGCAAATGCGCAGTTTGATGCACTTAAAAATCAACTCGATCCTCATTTTTTGTTCAACAGTCTTAATGTGCTGGCTTCACTGATTGAGGAGGATCCAGAAAAGGCCCAGAAATTTACGGGTTCGCTTTCCAAGGTTTATCGCTATGTTTTGGAGCAAAAAAATAAGGATCTGGTAACCGTGGCTGAAGAACTGAAGTTTGCCAAAACGTATATGGAACTCTTAAAAATGCGCTTTGAAGATGCCATTGTTTTCGAATTTTCGGAAGAATTGCTCAAAAGCGAGGCCAAAGTAGTACCACTTTCCCTTCAGCTTTTACTGGAAAATGCGGTAAAACATAATAGGGTAAACGCCGCAGAACAGTTGAAAATAAACATCTATGAATCTCATAAAATGCTTGTCATTAAAAATAAACTACAAGCTAAGGAAATTCTAAAAACCAGCAACGGTGTGGGACTCTCAAATATCAAGGAACGTTATAAATTGTTGACCCGCCGCCAAGTTGAAATACTTAAAACTGCTGATGAATTTATAGTGCTTTTACCATTATTAACCGTACAAACAAATCATTTACCCATGGAAACAACAACAGAATCAAGCAACTATCTACGCGCTAAAAAACAAGTAGACAAAGAAAAATCCTTTTACGGTGATCTCACGTCATATTGTATTATCATTCCCATGCTGGCTATATTTAATTTTCTGAGCACTTCCTTCCCATGGGTAATTTTTCCGGCGATAGGCTGGGGGATAGGATTGCTTTTTCATGGTTTTGCTGCCTTTAATTATAATCCATTTTTTGGAAAGGATTGGGAAGAGCGAAAAATCAAGCAATTAATGGATGAAAACGACCTATAATGGCTAAAGACGATAAAAAAATGAAAAATCACGAAGATAAATATCTGGAGGCAAAGGGTAAAGTGGAACAAATCAAAGGTTTTTATGTGCATTTTACCACGTTTATAATAGTCAATATAGTATTAGCAGCTTATAATTATTATGAAAACAGCTGGAGTTATCCCTGGTTTTTATGGGTAACCAGCGGTTGGGGCATTGGATTGATTTTTAGTTATTTAAAAGCTTTTGAAAGAAATCCTTTATTTAATAAAAAGTGGGAAGAGCGTAAAATCAATGAATACATGGCAAAAGAGGAACAACGACAGAACTGGGAGTGAAAAGTGAATCAGTAAATCTGTATAATGTATACTGTAAATTATTTGTACTGAGCTGTTCTAAAACCTGCAAGATGTTGCCGCAAGCCTCCTTGTAGGTTTGACGGTAAATGTTTTAACAAACTCAAAATATAGGTTTCAGTAAAAAATTTTAAATAAAAAGTGAAGAAAGAATAAAGAGCAGAGAAGTTGTAAATTGAATAGTATTAACGACAACTGAATTCAAGATTCTAATACTGTCCACTGCCACTGACCAGGTGGCTGAGTGAATTTCTTGAAGCGGTAGCGGAAAGAAATTAATACCGAAGCCCCGCATAATTTCAAAAAATTAATCAAAAACGGTCAATGCTAACTAACAAACTTATTAAAACCGAATGACAGCAGTTATTGTAGAAGATGAAAAACCCGCTGCGCGCAGGTTACAGCGCATGTTGAATAAAGAAGGGCTGCAAGTGGATGTTATGTTACACTCGGTAACTGAAGGGGTGGAGTGGTTTTCTAACAACGAAGCCCCTGATCTTATCTTTCTGGATATTCAGCTCAGCGACGGACTTTCATTTGAGATTTTTGAACAAATTGAGGTCAAAAGTGCGGTAATTTTTACGACTGCTTATGATGAATATGCGCTCAAAGCTTTTAAGCTGAACAGTATAGATTATCTGTTAAAACCAATTGATGAAGTAGAATTGCATGCGGCAATCCAAAAGTTTGAAAAACTGAATAAAAAGAATTCCATTGATTTTGATAAGCAATATTTTATGGAATTGCTCACAGGAAAAACTTACAAAACGCGGTATACAATAAGCGTAGGCCAACACCTCAAAATAGTGGAAACCGCTGAAATCTCCTGTTTTTACACAGACAATAAGGCCACATATTTGCAAAATGGTGAAGGCCGTAGTTATATTATGGATACCACACTAGATATGCTGGAAAAAGAATTGGATACTAACCAATTTTTTAGGATTAACAGGCAAGCTATAATTCAACTTAAAGCGATTGTAGATATTATTGCCTATTCCAATTCCCGCTTAAAAATCAACCTGAAAAACTTTAAAACCTTTGAACTTATAGTGGCCCGGGAGCGTGTCAAGGATTTCAAAAACTGGTTAGAATAGATGGTTTTTAGCGTATTAGCGTACAAAAACGAGTTCATTCTTCTCTAAATTCGAATATTCTATGCTAAACCCATAACCATCATAGTCAAAACCTTTAAGATCTTCCAGTGTTTCCACGTTTTTATCTAGGATATAACGCACCATACTCCCGCGTGCTTTTTTCGCATAGAAAGCGATTATTTTGAGTTTTCCGTTTTTATAATCCTTAAAGACCGGCGTGATTACAGGCACCTTCAGTTTATCTGTCTTAACCGATTTAAAATATTCCTGGCTGGCCAGATTGATAAAAATCTCGTCATCTTTCATTTCTTCATTAAGTGCATCGGTAATTTTATCGCCCCAGAACTCGTAGAGATTGTGTTTATGACCAGACTTTAATTTAGTGCCCATCTCTAAACGGTAGGCCTGCATAAGATCTAGCGGGCGTAACACCCCATAAAGTCCGGAAAGTATACGCAAGGTATCCTGTAATTTATCGATTTTATCTATCGCAATGCTGTACGCATCAAGTCCTGTATAAACATCGCCATCAAAGGCATACATTGCGGGACGCGCGTTCTTTTTTGTAAACGGCGTCTCAAAATCTTTAAAGCGCTGGTAGTTCAATTGGGCGAGTTTATCGCTGATGCTCATGAGCTGACCCACTTGAGCTTTGGTTTTTCGTTTCAGGTTTTTATTTAGCGTTTCCGCTTCCTCAAGAAATCGAGGTTGCGTGGCGCGGGAAGTAGGTAATTTTGACTCAAAATCAAGCGATTTTGCAGGGGAAACAACGATTTTCATAGACTGCTTTATTTCCATCAAAAATAAACAATCAGCTACACTTTGCGCCAGTCGCAGTATTGCAATGCACAAATATGTCATAGAGGATTTCTATACCCTATTTTTGTTCCCATAGCATTTTAATATTCTTTCAATTCCAGCCTTCAGAAGAATCAAAAGATCGCCTCTAAATACATATAATAAAGGGAGAAGAAGTAGGTGAAATCTGGTAGTCTGGTTTTTGCTATTGGAAAATGTCTAGGCGCAAATAATTACTGAAAATTCTTAGTTTGATGTTACCGCTTTCGATTCGGTATATTTTAGGGTGCGTTTACGTGAATGATTTCTGAATAAAAGGGTAAAGGTTGCTCCATTGTTAATACTACTTTCAATTTCTATTTTACCGCCTAAACTGTGCATATGGCTATGTACCAAATATAGGCCTATCCCTTTGCTGTCTGAGCTGTGGTGAAACTTTTCATGCATTCCAAACAGTTTTTCTTTGACTTCCTCCATGTCAAAGCCCATCCCATTATCTGTATAAATGATACGATCAAAACCATTTTCCCTTTTAGAATGAATTGAAATCATAGGCGGCTCATCAGGTTTTGCGTATTTAATGGAATTGGAAATTAGGTTGAGAAATACACTATGCAAATAAGCCTTATTGAACTTGACATTCTCTATTTCACTAAAATCAATCTGAATGTTTGTATTGGAGCTTTTAAGCAAATTATCAATGGTCAACATTACTTTTTGAAGAGTTTCATTCAAATTAATATCCTCCAAAGAACTTTGATCACGATGTTTTTCACTCAAAAGATCTACATAGCTATCAAGGGTTTCCTTAAGCTGCTCGGTAGCTAATTTTAAAAAATCAAGAAGTTCTAGGGTTTCTGTATCTTTTACCTTAGAAAAGTCTAATAAGGTAAAAATGGATAATAAACTGCTCACTGGAGACCGTAGATCATGAGACGTCATGTAGGTAATCTGTTTGAGGTCGCTGTTCATTTTGGTCAAGTTGGTCAAGAGTTCATTCCTGCTCGCCTCTATGTTCTTTTTATGGGTTATATTTTTCGCGATGGCAAAAACAAGTCGGTCTTTTTCCACGGGGAAAGAGGTCCATGATAACCATACGATCTCTCCACTTTTAGTAATATATCTATTTTCAAAATTAAACAATGGTTTCGCCCTGGTCAATTCTGTTCTTACCTGACTGGTGATTTGCTGGTCTTTGGGATGTACAAAGGTATTGATGGGCCGGGAGTAGAGCTCTTCTAGACTATATCCCAACAATATAGATAAAGCTGGATTTATCTTTTTAAAATAGCCATCAAAACCTGCCATACACAAAAGATCGGGAGATAATTGAAAAAAAAGCTCATAGTCAAATTTGGGATTATTTGCTGGGATCATTTGGGGATACTATTAAAAGTTTTTTAAAAAAGTAGATTTCAAAACATGAATAAAAAATGAATTAAACGTGAGCTTAAAAATAGGATTAATTGTTAAATTCTTCCCTATGAAGTCAATAAAATAAGTTTTTATTTTTATTAATGGTTTTTTTTGATTATTAAAAATATAAATATTATTGAAATTTATAGTACGTCTAATAATTGCGGAACGATATAAAATAATATCTTAAGAAATTTAAGGAAGAGTAATTTTTGCTTTAAAAAAAGGATTGGGAAATTAGATGTTTTCAACTGAAAATCAATCGATTTTGATACTGAAACAGTAATAAAACAGGGCAATTTGTCTGGTTTTTAAGCGAAAAGAGCAAATTACTTTTTGATGGACATATCAGTATTTGATTCATTTGAATGAGATACGTTCATTTTTTAATTAGAATGTTAGTATTGGAATTTTTTAAGTTTATTTTGGAAGAGATCTATTGGTCATTTATTGCCTAAAGGGATAGTTCGTCAAAGTTTACATTAACATTAAACGAAGTTATAAAACCTCAAAGCGTTCACTTTCGTAAGTACTCAGATGAAGCAAATACTCAGTGTTTTAATTTTGTTCCCGAGTCTCTTATTCGCCCAAAAAATAGACCATCTGGTCTCTTTTCGGGATATTAACAGCGATTCTTATTTCCGTTTTACGTATGAAAGCGATTATTTTGCCGCGACAGATGAAAACTATACGCAAGGCTATAACTTTGAGTTGGTGTTGCCGGTATTTGAAAAGAACCCTGTAAACCATTTGTTTTTTATTCCAAGCGATAGTAACACCAGATATGGTCTCGCCATTGAGCATATTGGGTACACGCCCAATCATTATGAACGTCCAGAAATCCAAATGGGCGACAGGCCGTTTGCTTCCGCTATTATGTTGAAGAGTTTTGCCATTAGTACAGATGTCCAAAAAAAATCGCTGTATACGAGTTCATTGAGTCTCGGTCTAATTGGACCTGGCGCCTTTGGGAAGGAAATGCAAGCGGGGATTCATAAAGCGACGGGAAACAAGGAACCTTTGGGCTGGGGCAATCAGATTAAAAATGATGTGGTGCTCAATTATAGAGTGAGTTTTGAAAAACAGTTGTATGCTTATAAAGAGCTGTTCTCCCTGCAAAGTTATACCAGTGCAGAAGTGGGAACGCTTTTTACCCAGATCTCTACCGGTTTTAATACGACCTTGGGTTTGATTGATTCTCCTTTTTCCAACCACAATAAAGGATTCCGAATGTATCTTTATGCCCAACCCACAGCTACTTTAGTAGGTTATGATGCCACATTGCAAGGAGGTTTATTTAATAGAGAAAGTCCGTACACCATTCGCAATAGCGATATAGAACGGGTAACTGCCCAACTTGATTATGGCTTGATCCTAAAAACGAGAACACTTTATTTTGAGTTTTCGCGAAGCCTTATTACCCGCGAGATTGCAACACTGAATTCTGCAGCTTGGGGTGGGATTAAGATTGGGTTTACTTTTTAAGGGAGAAAGGAAATTAGGAAAATGTTTTTAAGCTTTGACTGGCATTTTTAAACTTAATTTTTCTGTTTAAAAATAACTGGCTATTTGTAAAAAACGAGGTTTTTATATTCGCAAAGTATCCTAATTCCACGTCACCCTGAATTTATTTCAGGGTCGCACAAGAGGCTCAAGTGTTGTGATGCCGAACAATTCCGGACAAACAAAATGATGAAAGACACAGCTATTGTTCTCTTGCCAAACATTCCTTTGCTGTTAAAACCGGCAATTTTGAGTTTTTAAAATCTTTTTTGTTTCTAGTAATGATAACATCAACTTGATTTTCCATTGCGGAATAATATTGCAATCCGTCCTCAAAATCAGGAAAACTATCGTCGCTCAATGCGAGTTCTGTTATTTTGTCATCTAAACTCAATAATTCTACAAGCACCTTAAATTTTCTTAAGATCGCTCTGGCTTCTTTTGCTGATTTTAATTTTGTGAGTAGGTTATTGGTATTTGCAAAGGTCAATGCTGAAATTGTTAGTTTCAGTTCTTTTTTATCTGCTTGAGAAAATAAACGTGCCGCATCATCATAAAAATCTTTCCTTTTTGAAAGTAAATCTATCACGATGTTAGTATCGATCAGTAGTTGCTTTATTTGTATTTCTCCATTAAATATTGAGCATATTCATCTTTAATGTCAAAATCATCTTCTATTGAAATAACTCCGCTAAGGTTTTTACCAAAGGTGTGATTTCAGTTTCTTTTTGCGTCTGTTGCGTTAATGAATCTAAATAGGATTCTATTAATTTAGAGAGGCTTATATTATTTGACTTTGCGTAACTCTTTGCAGTTTCAATAATGTTACTGTTTAGACTTAACGTAAGCTTTTTATCCATTACAAATAGTTTTACGTACAAATATATTAATTAATTACGTAAAAATTAGTTGAGTTCGGTTCGATTTTGTTAAGGATTGACGATCTCGGTTTTGCAAGTAGGGCAGGCAACACGCTGTGATTTTTTGTCCTAGTTAAAACTTTTGCATTTTGCGATTGTCTTTCTTTTCTGAATATCTAAATCAAAAGATGTGGCAGTGTTGGGAAATACGGCTAAGCCAATGAATTTAGTACTTTAACGTCTATTTAATATAGCTATGACTATCTGCTGACTTTTCGTCTGTTATTTCCAGTAATTCGTAGCTCATTTTTTCTCTGCCCGTAATAAATTTAGTTTTATGAACAGCTAAATGTATTGTACAAGTTTTGTTTAGATATTTCTTATCATATTCGATGAGTCGTTCTTCCGAAATTTCAGGGTATATAATTCCGGTAATTGGATCTCCGTCATTTCCAATAATTTCAAATTTTCCAGAGTCCAGTAGAAAACCTCTCAAAATTCCATTGATGAAAGTTTCTCCTTCCTCATTATCAGTTGCATTTACTCTTTCGTAACCTTCTTTGATTTCTTGCTCTGATATGTTCACTCCAAAACTGCCAGTTTCAATTTTCAATATGGAATTGGCTTCTGAAACTGTTTTCAGGAAATTTTTTAAATTAGTTAAATTTCTTTTTGGTGTATTCACTACGGCTTGTTCAAATTTTTCATCACTTTCTGTCGATGCTTCTATAAGTTCAACAACTTGTTTAATGGCTTTAGAAACATCTTCTTCATCAAATAAATCATTGTGATCGAGTTGACTAAGTTCGATTCCGAATGAACCTGTCGGCAATGCGGTAAGATAAAGTTCTGAATTCACTGAATTTTTCGCCCTACCTCTTTCTCCAACAGTTCCAAAACGAACTAAAGCAGTTTGAGTCTTAATCAATTCTTGAATAGGTTTTATCGTATTGCTGACAAATTTTGATTTGATTCCAATTGAGCCTTTTACCGCATCTCCGCTAAATAACAATCTAATCTTAGATTCAACTATGTCATTAGAAAATGCTGCAAGTTTTTCTTTGAGATTTTTTATCTTGTCTTTAAGACTTTCGGACATAAGAGGATGCTCGCGTACTAATTCAAGCATACGTTCAGTGTCCAAAATCTGGGCTTTAATTCTCTCAATTTGCCAAAATACGCTCATAATCCCGTTGCGTTTAAATATTCTAACGCTAATTTATCTGTATCTGTTGTATTTAATTCTAATCTTAAAATTCCTTTCCAAACTCCTAATCTATTATGTGTAAATAGCTGAATCCAATATCTTGTCATTTCAACTGTAGCATCAGGACTATAACTGTAATCTACAGGATAATGGTCAAGTTTATATGTGCCTTTGGCAACTGTAGCCTTGGTGAATTCTACAAAATTTGCTTGAATATGTTTTTGGTCATCTATCGTTAAACCACCGTAGAAGGTAACCAAGTCTAAATCGTTTGGTGGCCTTTTTTCTGTTTTCTCAATATTTTCAGTAAAACTCCCATCCAGCCATTGAAAACCTTGTACGATTCCAAAATCCATCATTCTTTCTCTAAATTTTATAAGCCCCTTCAAAATTAAAACTCGTTCCTTTGTCGTCCCGAAAGTTTCGCAGAGTTCTAAAGTCGAACATTGGTAAGGACTTAAATCCTCTGGTTTAGATGGATTTCCTAAATGAGGTGGAATTACATTGTTATGGTCAAAGTTCGGTATCAATATTCTGTTTTTTTTTGCTCGCTTATAACGGTTTTTCATAAGAGAAAAAAAGCGCTAATATTCGGTGAAGCAAGAGCCGAATTTTCTTATTATCCTTCTTTTCAATAAGCTTAATCAAAAGATTTATGGTTTTGCGAATATAACTTAAATTGAATTAATCAGATGCCTGGATATGAATTGTATAAGATAATGTAAGATGTTTTATTTCCGCTTTGCCATATAATCTATTAGTAAATTTACAGATTTTAAATTGGTTAAATAATCGTCTGTGAATGACATCATTTCGACGGTAAATTCTTTTTCTTTTTCAAATCTATTCGATAATTCCAAAATCGTTTTTTCAATTTTCGAACTTGACAAAGGAAGAACTACGCCAAATAATCTATCACTCAATTTCGTGGATAATCTAAATATGGACTCCATATTTTTTTCAGTTATAAAAGGTACTCCAATGTGTTCTTCTGGAAACGGACCTTGAAACCAGCAATTTAATGGATAAATATTAGATTCAGGTTTTAGAAGTTGTTGCCTAATTCGGTTATATTCTTTGTCAAATAGAAATGCGTAACCAAATTTTTCGAACATTAGTAAATACGCATTCTTAATAATTGCAATTTGTAGTTTTTTGAAATCTACTCTAGTGGGACTAGGTTTCCAATATGGCTCATTTGTTCCTTTTCCGCTAATTATAGATATATACTTTTCAAGTTCTTCGGGGTTATTATTCTTTTTAGATAAATGCGCTTTAGTTATTCCGTTTTCTTCTATAATAATTTTACCATTTACTGTTATATCTAAAGTGAACTTACCTTTCATTTCAGCTCCAGCTATTCGATGGTAAAAATCCATTTCATTCATCCTTTCAGTTAGGTGCCAATCAATATCTCTACCCATTCCATTATTACACCTTTCACAGGTCAATACTATTTGCGAACCACCAAGAGATTTAGGTGGTGCATCTTCTAAACTCAAAGGATTTTCCAAATCTTGATTCAAATCAATCTTTTTGAACTTATCAAGACAAATAGGGCAGATGTAATCTCCTTGTTCAATTTGAATTCCGTCTGGCAGTAATTCATTTTCTTTCAAAAAATAAAGATTTTTGGAATATTTTTCAAATAGGAATTCTCTTTTCCTTTCTCCTTTGTTCATAGGTTTATTTAAATTGCTCAAAACGTCTATGTCAACGCAATAAGTTTATCCCACTAGTGTCGTGTCCAAATATAACAAAACCAATACCTTAAACAGTATGGAAAACCATAAACAAGAAAAAGAAAGTCTTAAAAAATAGATTAAATCAGCCTAAAATCGGCAAAAAAAGATAAAAATAACCAAGATAAAGACATGCTTTTCACCTGTCCAGAAAGCATTCCGGACAAGTTCAACAAGAATTAATAATCTAGAAATACAGAGGAGTGAGAACCTGTTCCGACAGCTATCGGAACAAGTTTAAATAAGATTAGCGCACTTACTCAGATGTGATTCTGAACTAAATTCAGAATGACGCTCTAAAGTGATAGAAAAAAGTAGAAGTTACCACCCTCCAGAAGCGCCACCACCACCAAAGCCACCACCACCGAAGCCGCCGCCAAAACCACCGCCACCTCCACCGGAGCCACCTCCACCGGAGCCACCGCCAAAGGCACCACGGCCTAGGCTACTCAAGATGATTGCGTCAAGCAGTCCGCCACCACGGCGTCTGCCACCGTTGCGACCGTTGCCGCCACGGCCACGGCTTAGGACTATGATAATGATTATAAAAAAGATAACAAAAGGTGCAAAACGGCGTACAAGATCTATAAAATCAGGTTTCGCCTGTGCGCGCTCGCCTTTGTACTCACCCAGAAGCATCTGAGCCAGCGCATCAGTGCCGGCGTTAAGACCAGCGTAGTAGTTTCCGTTTTTAAACTGAGGGATCATGATACGGTTTACGACCTGCTCTGCCATGCGGTCTGTGATAATGGTCTCGATGCCATAACCGGTATTAATATCTACATGGCGGTCGTCTTTAGCAAGAAGGATCAAAAGACCATTATCTTCTTTCGCCTGGCCAATGCCCCATTCTTGACCCCATTTTGCACCCAGCATACTAATGTCTTCGCCCTTTGTAGAACCTATAATGGCTACAACCATCTGGGTAGAAGTGGTGTCGCTGTACTTGACCAATTTATTCTCCAGATTGGCTTTTTCAGAAGCGCTCAGCAGCCCTGTATAATCATAAACGCTAGTCTGCAGATCAGGTTTTGGCGGCACATCATATTGCGCCATGAGCGTTCCACTGGCAAAAAACGCCAATAAAAGTGCAAAAATCAGTTGAAAAGGGGATGTTTTTAAGTTTTTCAAGAAACGGATATTTCGTCAGAAAGTTCGTTGCGGTCATCGGTATCCCAAGGGAAATAGGTTTGCAGCTGTTCACCAGCACTCGCAATCCCTTCGATTAGACCTTGTTTAAAACTTCCTTGTTTAAAATGCGATTGCATTAATTCTTTGGTAGACTCCCAGAAGTCGGCAGGTACTTTCTCGTTGATCCCGCGATCGCCACAAATTGCGAACTTGCGATCTTCAGTAGCGACATAAAAAAGAACGCCATTCTCCGCTTTGGTATTGTCCATTTGGAGCTTATGAAAAAGGACTTTAGCACGTTTCAGCGCTTCTCCTTTAACCTCGCGTTCCAAGTGCACGCGTATTTCGCCAGAAGTCCGTAATTCGGCTTGTCGTATGGCTTCCACCACCGCTTCCTCTTCACTTTTCGTCAGAAATTGACTTACACTTGCTTCCATTTATTTAGCTATTGCTTGTTCCAAAATCAACTTTAGGGGCAGAACTTGCGCCTTCATCAGCTTTAAAATATCCTTTTTCATCAAAGCCAAAAATGCCGGCTGCAATGGTGTTGGGGAATTTTTTGATGTATGTATTGTACTCCTGTACTTCACCATTAAAACGGTTACGCTCTACATTAATACGGTTTTCGGTACGTTCTAGTTCGTTGATGAGTTCTTTAAAATTCTCATTAGCCTTCAGTTCTGGGTAGCGTTCCACGGTCACCATAAGTCGGGAAAGCGCGGAAGATACACCGCTTTGTGCCTGTTGAAACTGGGCCAATTGATCTGGTGTAATATTAGAAGGATCTATTTGTACAGAAGTCGCTTTAGCACGAGCCTCGATCACTTGGGTAAGGGTTTCCTTCTCAAACTGTGCGTAGCCTTTTGCGGTACTAACGATGTTTGGGATAAGGTCAGAACGCCGTTGATAGGAACTTTCTACATTCGCCCACTGGCCAGTGGCTTCCTGATTCAGTTCAACCATGGTGTTGTTCATGCCACCTATCCAAAATCCGATAATGACAATGACGCCTACAATAACTATAATGGGTATAAGTGATTTTTTCATTGGTTTAGGTTTTTTTTAGTGCCTAATAGGTCATTTATTACTGCGCGAAGTTACGGTTTTGTATTTGAAAATTTTAAGGCTTATGATGTTTGCTTGAATTTTACGTGGAAACGCATACCTGCGGAAGTAAAAGCAACTGATTCTACCCCCAACTTTTCCAAAGTTCCAAACTTTGGAAAAGTTGGAAAATCGGGCAAAATCAGTCTTTTTTAGCCCTAAAACCACCTATTTTGAATGAAATAAACACGGCATTTAAACGGTTGCGTTCATTTTCTTTCTTATACACTAATCTTTGATTTCTGAATTTTGCGTTAGGGATTGAAGTGGAAATCCTTTTTGCGAGGAACGAGTAAAAAGATTGCATCGAAAAGCCCGACCCGCAGGGGAACGCCCAAAAATCGATAAAATAATTGAATAACCCTTCAGACAATAAGTAACCCTAATATATCTCGGATGGGATAACATTATATAAAGACGGTCTACGGATATTCAGAAACTTTGGAAAAGGTAAAATCATTATACAATATACAGTCATATGTTCTAATGCAAAGCGGTCTTACATCTATTATCTCAAATCTAAATACTATTTACAGATTTTCCTTGAGCGCTATAAGTTGGGCTTTTATGTTTTCCAGCTTACGGATCATGTCATATTTAGTAAGCGTTTCTTTCTTATTTTCCCGTAGGTGCGTTTTTGCACCTTCTAAGGTAAAGCCGCGCTCTTTGACCAGATGATAGATAAGTTCCAGATTTTGGATATCCTTTGGGGTGAATTTCCTATTACCCTTGGCATTTTTTTTTGGTTTGAGAGCATCGAATTCCTTTTCCCAAAAGCGAATAAGTGACGTATTGACGTCAAAGGCTTCGGCGACTTCTCCAATACTATAATAGAGTTTTTCGGGTAGTTGTACGTGCATTAATCCAATGATTGATTTTCCATCTGAGCACGTTTTAAGATCACGTTAAACTCTTCTGGGGTTAGGTTTCCGTAGTAAAAATTAATAGGGTTGATGCGCACATCGTCCTTAAAGATCTGATAATGCACATGCGGCCCTTCTGAGCGGCCGGTGCTACCTACAAAACCTATGAGATCACCGCGGTTTACCTTCTGGCCGCGCCGCACATTAAATTTGTACATGTGCGCGTAAAGGCTCACATAACCATAACCGTGATCTATGCGAACGTGGTTGCCAAAACCGGACGAATTATCATCTGCACGGATGACAGTGCCGCTTCCCGTGGCATAAATGGGCGTTCCGCGCGGTGCGCTGAAATCCATTCCCCAGTGCATTTTTTTCTGCTTGGTAAACGGGTCCGTACGCAAACCAAAACCGGAAGCGATACGTTTAAGGTCTTTATTGGCCACGGGCTGTATGGCGGGAATCGCAGCGAGCAGTTTTTCTTTTTCTTCTGCTAGCACAGCAATTTCATCCAGCGATTTGCTCTGCACCACCAGTTCTTTAGTAAGAATATCAAGGCGTTTATTGGCCTCCACAATCATTTTTGAATTATCGTAACCTTCTAGATCTTTATAGCGGTTTACACCGCCAAAACCGGCCTTACGCTGCGCTTCTGGGATGGGGTTGGCCTCAAAATAGATGCGGTAAATACTGTTATCGCGGTCTGCCACATCCGCAAGCACATTTTCTACCTGGTCCATTTTTTTGTTCAGCACATCATATTGTATCTTAGTATTTTGAAGTTCGCGTTGCAGCGCTTTTTCACGTGGCGTAACGAGATAGGGAACATTGAGATAGACAAGGAGCAGCATAAAACCAGCCAAGACAGCGCCTATGATAAAAAGCAGGGTCATACCCAAACTTTTACGCTTGCGTTTCTCTATTTTCTTGTAGGAGAGCGTCTCCTCGTCATAATAATATTTAACCTTAGCCATTGCTTAAATTATTCTACTTTTGCGTTAATTCCTCTGGCCTTTTGGCAACTTTTTAAAACAGCCAGCAAATATAAAGAATACCAATTAAAGTCAAAAAAATCGACTCAATTCGCTTAAAAACCACTCATGAAATCCCAAAAAATACGCGAGACTTTTCTTCAATTTTTCAACTCCAAAAATCACGCCATTGTTCCTTCTGCGCCTATGGTGATCAAAAATGATCCTACCTTGATGTTCACCAATGCAGGAATGAACCAATTTAAGGAATTTTTTCTTGGTAATAGCACATCAAAAGACAATCGCGTCACAGATACCCAAAAGTGCCTGCGCGTGAGCGGAAAGCACAATGACCTGGAGGAAGTGGGCAAAGATACCTACCATCATACCATGTTTGAGATGCTGGGGAACTGGAGTTTTGGCGATTATTTTAAAAAAGAGGCCATAGACTGGGCGTGGGAACTGCTTACCGAAGTTTATAAGGTCGATAAATCTAAGTTATACGTTACCATTTTTGAAGGAGATGGAAGTGAAAAACTGGAACGCGATACGGAAGCTTTTGATCTGTGGAAAAAACACTTGCCTGAAAACCGCATTTTAAACGGTAATAAAAAGGATAATTTTTGGGAAATGGGCGATCAGGGTCCGTGCGGACCGTGTTCTGAAATTCATGTGGATTTACGCTCTGAAAGTGAAAAGTCGGAAATACCTGGCGCCCTACTCGTAAACGCAGACCATCCTCAAGTGGTGGAGATCTGGAACCTCGTTTTTGTGCAATACAACCGCAAAGCAGACGGTTCGCTTGAAAATCTGCCTGCAAAACATGTCGATACGGGAATGGGTTTTGAGCGCCTGTGCATGTTGCTGCAGGATAAAAAAGCCACGTACGATACTGATGTTTTTACACCTATTATTAGGGAAATTGAAACGATTACGCACATTAAATATGGGCAGAGCACTGATCAGGATATCGCGATACGTGTTATCGCAGACCACGTACGGGCGGTGGCATTTTCCATCGCAGATGGGCAATTACCCAGTAATACCGGTGCTGGTTATGTGATACGCCGCATTCTGCGCAGGGCGATACGTTACGGTTTTACGTTTTTAAATACTAAAGAGCCGTTTATCTATAAGTTGGTGCACGTGCTCAGCGAAGAAATGGGTCATGCCTTCCCCGAACTTAAGAAGCAGCAAAACTTGATTTATAATGTAATTAAGGAAGAAGAGCAGAGCTTTTTGCGCACGCTAGATCAGGGACTTGTGCTACTTGATTCTATTATCGCTGAGGCGAAAGACAAAAAGGTTTCCGGCAGCAAGGCTTTTGAACTGTACGATACGTTCGGTTTTCCCATAGATCTTACTGCGCTGATCTTGAGTGAAAAAGGTTATACGCTGGACGAAAAAGGTTTTCAAGAGGAATTACAGAAACAAAAAGAACGTTCCCGCGCTGCCACTAAAGTGGAAACCGGCGATTGGACAGTACTTGATACCGAAACCGAAGAGGTTTTTGTGGGTTACGACACGCTTGAAACTCCCGTGCGCATCTCGCGTTATCGCCAAGTTACCAGCAAAAAACTGGGCGTGCATTATCAATTAGTGTTTAATATCACCCCTTTTTATCCCGAAGGTGGCGGTCAAGTGGGCGATAAAGGATACTTGGAAGCTGAAAATGGCGACGTCATCTACATTACCGATACCAAAAAAGAAAACAACCTGATTGTACACTTTGCCGAAAATCTGCCCAAAGATGTGAAAGGTGCTTTCAAGGCGGTGGTAGATGAGAAGCAGCGCAACCGCAGCGCATCAAACCATACAGCCACACATTTGCTGCATCAGGGATTGCGTGCCATTTTAGGGAAACATGTGGAGCAGAAAGGTTCTATGGTGCACAGCGGTTATTTGCGTTTTGATTTTTCGCATTTCGCGAAATTGACCCCGGAAGAAATTAGCGCGGTAGAGCAGTTTGTAAATGCGCGCATTCAAGAGCAGTTGATATTGGAAGAGCAACGCGCGATCCCATACGATCAGGCGATCAGTGAAGGAGCGATTGCACTTTTTGGTGAAAAATATGGCGATGCGGTACGCACCATTCGTTTTGGGAAATCCATGGAACTTTGTGGCGGCACCCACGTCAACAATACTGCAGATATTTGGTACTTTAAAATCACTTCAGAAAGCGCGGTGGCTTCCGGAATTCGCCGTATTGAGGCGATTACCGGGGATGCCGTGATGCAGTATTTTTCAGATCAAGATGAGCAGTTGGCACATATTCGCGCCCTGCTTCACAATACACAAGAGCCCGTAAAAGCAATCGGTAATCTGCAAGAGGAAAATAATGCCATTAAAAAGCAACTGGAAAGTTTATTACAAGAAAAAGCAGTCAGTCTCAAAAAAGAACTTTTAACCGAAATCGAAGCAAAAACGGACGATTCGGGGCTAAAAATCAACTTTTTGGCCAAAGAAATAGAACTTGATGCAAACGGAATGAAAGATCTCGCGTTTCAGTTGGGCAATGAAGTGGAGAATCTTTTTATTTTATTAGCCTCCCGGCATGAGGGCAAAGCATTACTGAGCTGCTATATTGATAAAGACCTCGCCAAAGCCAAAAACCTAAATGCAGGTACAATCGTGCGCGAACTGGGAAAACACATTCAGGGCGGCGGCGGCGGCCAACCGTTTTTCGCCACGGCCGGCGGTAAAAATCCCGATGGGATTCCGCAGGCATTGCTCGAGGTTGAAAAGTATATTGTATAATATGCATATCCGTTACTAATACCAAGTTGTTTCTAAAGCAGCAATAAGCAATCTATCAGATAATTTATCTCCAAAATATCTTCGGTTGAATTTATAACAGAATTCGTCCAAATAGTTTTGAAC
>Ga0314774_1000839_pt1 | contig 21812 bp, 20 predicted proteins | sample MetaGCBIA2018_FD_204515 | JGI IMG/M metagenome (GOLD analysis project Ga0314774, IMG submission 204515) | Cryopeg brine microbial communities from Beaufort Sea near Barrow, Alaska, United States - CBIA 2018 | ecosystem: Environmental > Aquatic > Marine > Coastal | place: USA: Alaska | collected...
TTCCTTCAGACCCTGCCGTTGCCAGCAACGCCCTTGCGATTCGGATTGTCTTCCCCCTGATCGGGGTGACGCCCGTATCTTTCAACGAGCCGGGTTTGCCAGCTACGCTGGGCAAACCAAAAAAAGGCCGGCGATAATTCGCCGGCCTTTTTTTGTTTAACATGACAGACCTGGATCACTTAGACTTCAGATACGAGCAGACATAATCCGTCACCTCTTCGACCACCACCTTGAAACGCGACTTTGCCGGAACATCGAATGAACAACTCCGCCGCAAGCAGCGGGGTATCAACAACCTAAAACCTTTTCGTAACCATTCAGCGCATCAGAGAAAGGTTGTCATTCCCGAGGGTTTAATCGGGAATCCAGATTTAGAACCATGGATCCCCGATAGAATCATTCGGGGATGACAGATTTTTTCCATGATATTAGTGCTAGTTACACCTTTGCTAATTCACGCCGCAAGCAGCGGGGTATTAGACCCGCGCTACGCAATAAAATTAAGGGCTTTGCCCTGACACCGTTTCAAAACGTTCCATTTTTCACCGACCGGCATAACGTCGACCGAGCATCTGCACCAGACCAACCCCGGTCGCCATCGCCATCGAAGAATAGATCAGAAATGCTTTGAGCGAAGAGACGAGCAGCGGGAGCCCCCCTCCTCCACTCTCCAACACATAGGTAACGAAAGGATTATCATAGGAACTCTGGGCAATAATCACGGCAATCGGGGTCAGTAGCAGCGCGACCCGAAACAACAGACTGATCAGCACCCGACTCCCCTCATCATTCGACCCTGAAATCGCCCCTCTGGTGGAGATAAGGGCGATCGCTAGCCAGAGCAGGTAGAGGAGATAGAGAGCAAAATTGTTCCAATCAGGAGCGATGAATGCGAGAACGGTCAGTAGCAACAGAACCAGACAACCGAGCGACTGAAGAAGTCTTAAATGCAGATGAATAATCGCATGTTTCCCCAGATGATTAACTGCGGCCACCAAGAGAGCGGAAATCAACAGCGCCAGCATCACCCCCCCACCGTTTGCTGTGACCGGTAAAAAGATCAGGCCATAAATCTCCCCACCACGACAGAACAGGGTAAAGGCAAGCGACAACGGCACCGTCCCGGCGATAAACAAAAGCAGACCACGCCAGCGCTTCGGTACCGCGAAGAGCGCAAACAACATCAAAATGGCAGAAATCAACGGCAGCAAAGCGTAGAGTTCGCTCCACTCTCCGGAGGAATAGGTCGCCATTGCCGCAGCCTTTTGAACACCTGAATCAACCCCGAACAGATTCCAGAACCAGACCAGCTGAAAGCTGTCGAATAACAGACTATATTTGAGGAGTGGCAACAAAAAGCCGATCAACAAGGCGGCGGCCAACGATCGACCCACTTTTCCAGCTCGCCCCGCAGATCAATTTCCCGAACAGGAACTCTTTCTTCAATTCTCTCCTCTTCTGTCAGCGCTTGATGCAGAGGGCGTATCACCGGCTTGACCTCGACAACCGTTCCGGGATCGGGAGCATTAATCGCCTGACGTTCAAGAGCTATCTCGGCCAGCAGCAGTGAAGCATGAATTTGCGAAGCGAGATGCAACGGTTCATCACCCCAGACGAGAGGGGCACCCCCCTGCATATAAGCCGCCGTTTTTTCATCGGCACACAATTCCGGATTTTGAGAGGCGAGAAAGGTAAGAAAATTACGAAGAGATGTCGGGAGATTAAGGTCAGCGACGCCCGGGAACTCTCCGAATGAAATCTGCATCCCGTCGATCAGTAGAGGGCGTTTATGTCCGGCAGTAAACAGGATCAGCTTTAGATCATTATTCCCCTCTGCCAACGCGAAGACAGTGACAGCCAGAATATCAGTGAAGGCGATAAAAGAACGATCGAGTCGTGTTGTCTCTATACCACCCGGATGAGAGGAGATACGACCACAACTGATCGGATTGAGGGTGAGGTCGGCTTTGACGGATGTCAGCGCAAAAACCTGCGGAGCACTCCCCGTGACCACAATGGGAAGAGGTTTTTCACCAACCGAACTTGCTGTCGTTTTTACAACTGCATCATTCGGCATCAACTGCAACTGACAAAGGACACCGGCCTGAGTCAGTCCGGCCAGCATTTTTTCAGCCTTAAGCAATGACTGTTTGCTCCGGATGACGGTCCCCGGTTTTGAGAAAACCGTACGGATTTCCTCTGGTGTTTTCCGAAACAACCGGGTCAAGTTTTCAAGTGCCTGTTTTCCCGAAACCCCCTCAACCAGGCGGCCGGTGAAAACAACACGATACAACTCTTCGCTCATCATTTTTCCATTTCTTGGATAACACGACCTGAACTGTTTAATAATCTGCTCTTTAAAAAAAAGGCCGGCAACAAAAAGTCACCGGCCCTCGCCGAACAGTTTAAATCTGAGCCATTACCCCTGGGCCTGAACCGCCGTAATCGCCGAGACCGAAATTATATCGTCGACCGAACAACCACGAGAGAGATCGTTGATCGGCTTGGCCAACCCCTGGATGATCGGACCGACCGCTTCAGCACCGGCCACCCGCTCAACCAGCTTGTAACCGATATTCCCGGCATCGAGGGTCGGAAAGATCAGGGTATTCGCCCTCCCCGCAACCTTCGACCCTGGTGCTTTTTTATTTCCAACCGACGGCAGCAGAGCGGCGTCGAGCTGTAATTCACCGTCGATCTGAAGATTCGGAGCGAGCCCTTTGGCGATTTCGAGCGCCTGGAGGACTTTGTCGCAATCTTCATGGCTGGCGCTCCCTTTGGTTGAGAATGACAGCATAGCGACGCGGGCGTCGACACCGAGGAAACTCTTGCAGCTGCTGGCGGTTGAGACCGCAATCTCGGCCAAAGCCTGAGCGTTCGGATTCGGATTGACCGCGCAATCAGCAAAACAGAGGACACCATTTTCACCGAAATTGGGATTCTTGGTCACCATCAAAAAAACCGAAGAGACCGTCTTCATGCCGGGTGCCGTACCGACCACCTGGAAGGCGGCCCGAAGAACATCACCGGTCGTATTGTAGGCTCCGGCGACTGCTCCGCCGGCATCGCCCTTACGAACCATCATCGACCCGAAGTAGAGATTATCGTCGCCGGTCAAAAGCTCTTTCGCTTGCTCAGCAGTCAACCCCTTCTTCTGGCGCAATTCAACCAGTTTCGCGACATATGCATCGAGTTGAGGCGCTGTTTTCGGATCGAGCAGAGTGACCCCTTCGAGGGAACAGCCGAGATCATCCGCTTTGGCCTGCAGCGTCGTCGGATTTCCGAGCAGGACGATTTTCGCGAGGCCATCGGCAACAATCTGCCCGGCGGCCTGGATCATACGGTCGTCATAACTTTCGGGCAGAACAACCGTCTGGAGATTTTTTTTCGCCTTGGACTTTATTTGATCGACAAGATGCATTATGTTTCTCCTTTGACATTGCAATTTTGATGTATTTACAAAAATTCATGAGATGGCTAAGCAAAAATTTGGTCCTACAAGGCTTGGTGTTTTTTCAGGGGCGAAGGCATACATAGGGTATGTCGAGGTCCTGAAAAAACGGCGTAACGCCGTAGGTCTGACTTTTTGCGACGCCATCAATTTTAAACTCAAACTTTCTTTTATAACGGATGGCCGGGCGAGGGTCAAGCAATTAGCCCCATTGCAGACGCGATGCGCAATTCTTTATCAGAATTTCGGCTTCTCCTGTACACTGTCTCTTTATACTCAATTCACTCGCCATTTTGGATCTCTATGCAGACGGACTTCACCGAAATTCTAACCCTCACTCTATTTGTTATCATTTCGCTGCTCTTGCATGCGTTGCTGCTGACACTACCGGAGCCGCTAAAGCCTGAGAAGCCAGCCACAAAACCGGTTTTTGTCGAAATTCAGACCGCACCTGAATCCGATTCGCCCAGTCGAGAGCTCGATCTCCCGTTGCAGCCGGACCAGCAGCGGACCAAGCCGGCGAAACGGCTCGGCCCTTCTGATCAGGTCGTCGAGAAAGAGACGGCCCCTAAAGGGGATGCCCCCGAAGATCGCCTCCCGGCGATCACCGTACCGGTGCAACCGGAGCCACAACCGGACAAACCGAAACCGGCAGAGAAGGGATTAAAGCCGGAGAAACTCCCCGACCTCGCCACACTCACAGCGCTGCCAAAAGAGACAAAGATGCGGATCGGCGAAGAGTGGCGCACCAAGGAGCGAACGGATGTCGCTGAAGGGGAAGCGATCTGGCTCGATACCGAAAAGGATATCCTGATCTCCTTCTTCCAGAGGCTGCGCAACGGCATCTATCAAAACTGGAACTATCCTGGCCCTTCCCTCGACCGTGGCGAGCAGGGGGCCTGCCTGATTGAGATGATCTTTGATCGGAAAGGGAAAGTTCTCGACGTGATTCTGCTGCAGTCCAGCGGCTTCGCGCTCCTCGACCGGGAAGCGATTGCAGCTGTTTACAAAGCGGACGGCTCCTACGGTGCCCTGCCGAAGGCGTACACCAAAGAAAAGCTCCACATCAAAGCTTTTTTTACCTACAATCTCGACCGCCGACCGACCATGTTCGGTCAGCAATGATCATCGCATCTTCGCGCCTCATATCTCTCTGACAACGCTCCGAGATAACGGGACCCGATCTGCTCACTCGCCAGCGCCCGCTTGACCGGAGGCAGCTTCAGAATCACCCCGGTCACCGCCGCAAGAGCCCGGTGACTCAGCAGAACCTGATTATCAAACAGCAGATGCTGCAATTCCCCCCGTTCGATCGCCATCAACACCGACTTGTGCACCGAATTGACCGGAGTGATCACCCGGACAGGGCGGGGTTGCATGGTTAAAGCGGAGCGCGGACAGTTGCGGACACATACGCCGCAGCCGAGACAGTATTTCTTCTCAACTACCGCCCGCTTACGCCCCACCCCCTGTTTTTTTTCGGTTTCCAGTGACAACACCCCGACCGGGCACCCCGGAAGACAGGCTCCGCAGCCGCTGCAGTTGTCGGCCACTTCAACGATAAAATTACTGGTATGCACCGCTTGCGTAAAACCGAAACGGCGAGCGGCGGCCATCGCCTCGCAGCAGCAACCGCAACAGTTACAGATAAAGCTGACCTCACGTTGAACATTCTCGCCGAATTGGACCAGATTCTGTTCCCACGCTTTGTGTAACAGCTCGCGGCATTCGCTCTTTTCAATCTGGCGGGCATTTCCACTCCGAATCAGTGAAGAGGCGACAGTCCCGAAGGTCAGACAGTTATCAAGGTCAGCCTTGCAGGCGGTACCGACATGCATCTTCTTGTGCCGACAGTAGCAGAGCCCGACACCGATCTGGCTGGCGGACGCAATCACTTCTGTCGCTTTTTCATAATCGAGCACATGCAGTGACGGCTCGCTACCGATCCCCTCCTCCTGCACGAAAACCCGCCCGAGTTGGGTTGTCCCTTCGGCAAATAGAGCCATAAGAAAATCATCGCTTTGAGTAATATATTGCTCATACAGTCCGGCCAGTTTTTTCTGGTCGATATCATCACGATAACGCATCAGGGCAAACTCGAAAAAACCGGCCATCGGCGGAGGGAGCACGTATTCTGTAGCGTCGTGAAGTTGCACATCGACCAGCAGCGCTCTCGAAGTGAGCCGTTCCAATACCGTCTCGCTTTCGGCAAGCGACAGCCGCCAGGCCTTGGCCGCCGACTCGGCGGTAAACGGGCGCAGCGGCAGTTTTGCTACCAGTTCGGCTTCACGCGGGGTAAAGAGCATAGCGAGAATCTCATAGAGGAGCTGCGCTTCAGGCGCCCCCTGAGCCGCCTTGTTCAGCCGCCGGATCAGATCACTGTAACCGCCGCGAGCAGTGATATGGGCCATGATCACTCTTCTTTATAGAGATGGAGATCGCGCTGTGGAAATGGGATAGAGATGCCGGCCGCATCAAAAGAGAGTTTGACTTTCTCGGTCAGATCAAAACGAACCGGCCAATAATCACTTCTTGCGACCCACGGTCTGACAATAAAATCAACGCTGCTTTCACCAAGTTCAGCCACGGCGATCTGTGGCTCAGGATCGACCAGAATCCGGGGTTCCTCGCTCAGCACCTCATGCAAAATCTCTTTGGCTTTCTGAATATCATCACCGTAGCCAATACCGAACACCAGATCGATGCGACGATTCAGTCGGGCTGAGTAATTGGTGATGGTGGCAGAAGATATCGCGCTGTTCGGCAGAATCACCTCGCGGTTATCCGGTGTGACTAGCATGGTGGTGAACAGACCGATCTTCTCGACCGTGCCACCGACCCCGGCCGCTTCGACATAATCACCGAAGCCAAATGGCTGCAGCACGATAATCATTACCCCGGAGGCGACGTTCTGCAAAGAATCTTTCATCGCCAGACCAATCGCCAGACCGGCTGCACCGACTACCGCAATCAGCGAGGTGGTTTCGACACCGAGATGGTCGAGTGCAGCGGCAAAGACCGCCACCAACAGAAGGGCATTGAGAATCGTACGCACAAATTCGACCAGAGCTTCGTTCTTGACCTTTTTCCCCATCGCCCGAGCCACAACCTGTGCAACGCCTTTAGCCAGAAGACGACCGACAACAAAAATCAGGATGGACAGAATAATCTTAATCCCCCATGCAACGACCAGTTCCTGATTCAGGCCTAATTGTTCTAAATCCATATTCTTATTCGTCCATAAGTCAGTTAAACCCAAACCCCAGATACGGCCTGCCCACAGGCCGAGCAACACCCTTCGGAGAGACTATTCTCCGAGAGCTCGAAATCGTGGCGGTGGATCAGCTTTTCTTCACATTTCGAACAGAAGGTCGATTCTCCATCCGCGTCAAACAAGTTGCCGGTATAGACATGCTTCAGCCCGGCCTGCTTACCAATCTGGCGGGCACGGAGCAGTGTCGCCATCGGTGTCGGCGGCAGATCCATCATCTTGTACGCCGGAAAACAAGCAGTGACATGCCACGGCGTCTCGCTACCTAACTCCGTCACAATAAATTCCGCAAGCTGCTCAAGCTCGGCGTCACCGTCGTTATGTCCAGCGATCAGCAGCGTCGTCACCTCAAGCCAGATACCGAGGCGTCGGTAATCGCGCAACGTCAGAAGAACTCCGCCTAGCGCAGCCCCTGTACACTTTCGATAGAACGAATCAGAGAACCCCTTCAGATCGACATTGGCTGCGTCGAGAAACGGTGCTATCGCCTCCAGTGGCTCTGTATTGGTGTAACCGTTAGTCACAAAGACATTCTTCAGCCCCGCCTCATGGGCAAGCTTAGCGGTATCATAGGCATACTCATAGTAGATGGTCGGTTCGGTGTAGGTATAGGAAATACTCTGACAGCCGGCTGCCAGCGCTTCTTTCACAATCTGCTCGGGGCTCAACAGCTCCCCCGGAATCTGATCATGTTCGTGCGGCCACTGGGAGATGTTGGCGTTCTGACAGTGCAGGCAGCGGAAATTACAGCCGACCGTAGCGATAGAATAACTCTTCGAACCTGGCAAAAAATGAAATAGCGGCTTCTTCTCGATCGGATCGACATTGGTCGCTACCGCCCGACCGTAGACCAGAGAGTAGAGAATACCTCCTTCGTTAGCCCGGACCCCGCAGCGCCCTCGCCCCTCTTCGGCAATCAGGCAGTTGAAGCGGCAGAGGTAACACTGGACAAAACGGTTATCTTTTGCTTTCCAGAATTTTGCTTCGTGCATGGTAGTTATCCTCTGTATATCATTACGAGACCATCAACTATAGCAGATCAGAGAAAAAGCTAAAGAGAGGGGAACAGAAAAAGAGGACCAGTCATTGCGGCAGATCAAAAGCGGACAGCTGTAAAGCGCCAACAGGGAAGAAGTGAGCAGTAGCGATAGCGACATCACACCGCTGAGGACAAGAAGAACAGAGCAGACCCAGTTTCAATCGCCAAACCTTAAAACATGAAACGTCGCATACTGATATTGAGCAACAACCCGACCCCGATCATAGTTGTGACCATACTCGTCCCCCCGTACGAAAAGAGCGGTAACGGCACCCCGACGACCGGCAACAGACCGATCACCATCCCGAGATTAACAACGATATGCCAAAACAGCATCGCCGTCACACCGAGGGCGAGGAACATCCCGAACCTGTCACCTGCGCGTCTGGCAACATAAATCCCCCAGCAGATCAGCAAGAGATAAAGGACCAGCAACAGCAGACAGCCGACAAATCCCCACTCTTCGGCAAACACCGAAAAGGCAAAGTCGGTATGCCGTTCCGGCAGAAAAGAGAGCTGTGATTGTGTCCCCTGCATAAACCCTTTACCAAAAATACCACCACTCCCGATTGCGATTTTCGACTGAATAATATGATACCCGGAACCGAGCGGGTCGCGTTCTGGGCTCAGGAAGGTCAGGATCCGCTCCTTTTGGTAATTATGCAGGTAAAAAAACCACCCGCCGACCGCGGAAATCCCCCCCATCATCGATATAAAAATCAGAGTCCGTCTCCGGATCCCGGCAAAGAGCGCCATGGTCGTCGCTATAAAAATAACCAGCATGGCGGTTCCGAGGTCAGGTTGCTTCATGATCAGCAGGACCGGAACACCGAGCAATGCAAGCGGCAGCGCCAGATCTATCAACGAAAAACCGAGATCTTTTTCATAACGGCTGAAATAACGCGCGAGGATAAAGACAATCATGATCTTCATCAGCTCACTCGGTTGCAGATTAAAAAATCCGAGATCGAGCCAGCGCGTCGCCCCCATTGAAACCCTGCCGAAGACCAACACCATCACGAGCAGAAGAATGTTGCCCAGATAGAGTGGCAGACCAAAATATTCGAGATGTCGATAATCGATGAGACAGAGAGCCAGAGCGATACAGAGACCGATCCCGAGCCAGTAAAATTGCTTAACATAAATCGGCGTACCGACCGGATCCCAACTCGAGGTTGCGCTGTAGAGATTGACAAGACCAATCCCGACCAACAGACAAACCTGTAATAATAGCACCCAATCAAAATGTGTCAGTAACCGTCGATCAAACATCACTCATTCACCCCGGGGTCTCCACCAAAAAAAGTCGTACAGCGCACTTCTGCTGCTTGTCCCACTGCTCCTGCTCTCGCTACTCCTGAATCTGCGGCTCCTGCTCGGCCGACTCAATCTCTTCCTGCTCGGCCGACTCGATCTCTTCCTGCTCGGCCGACTCGATCTCTTCCTGCCTCTGCACGAGGGCCTTCTGCGCCGCCCGCTTACGAGCGGCAACCGCCCACTTTTTCTCCCTGTTTTTAAGCTCGACCATATCGATGCCAAAATAGGTGCCGAGAATCTCCCGGGCAACCGGCCCGGCGGCCGAACCGCCGTGGCTCCCATGTTCAACAACCACCGCCACCGCTATTTCCGGATTTTCAGCCGGAGCGTAGGCGATAAACAGGGCATGATCACGATACCTGTACTTGACCTCTTCTTCATCCAGTCCTTCCATTTCGTCGTCACTCTTCATCGCGATAACCTGCGCAGTCCCGGTTTTCCCGGCGACGGTTATCCCCGGGAGACGGCACGACCAGCCGGTCCCGTGCGGTTCATTCACGACCGCTTCCAGTCCGCCCCGGACTGGCCCGAGTTCCGCTTCGGTCAAATTCGCCCTCCCGAGCTGTTCTGACGGCTGCTGCTGCACAACTTCACCGGCAAAAGTCTCAACCCGATCAACCAGATAAGGACGCATAACATTGCCGCCATTGGCGATGGTGGCGGTCATGATTGCCAACTGTATCGGGGTGGCCAGAACAAACCCCTGACCAATCGCGGCAATAACGGTCTCGCCATCGTACCACCGATCATTAAAGCGCTTCTGTTTCCACACCGTATCCGGAATCATGCCGCTGCGCTCACTATCCGGACGATACCCGCTGATCGAATCGAGCCCGAGTTCGCGCGCCATTTCGGCGATTTTGTCGATCCCGATTTTCAGTGCAACTTTGTAGAAAAAGACATCGCAGCTTTCACGGATCGCCTTTTTAAGAGTCGTTTTCCCATGCCCGCGCTTTTTCCAACAGCGGAATTCGCGATTACCGAGCTCGATCTTCCCTTGACAATCGAACTCGGATTCGGGCGTGATCAGACCGCTGCGCAGAGCGGCCAGAGCCGTCACCACTTTGAATGTCGAGCCGGGCGGATATTGTCCCTTGAGCGCTTTATTGGTCAAAGGGTGACGGTCATTTTTCAGCAGAGCCAACCATTCAGCACTGCTGATCCCCCGGGCGAAAAACGCCGGATCAAAAGACGGTTTGCTGGTCATGGCCAGAATCTCACCGGTTCTGACGTCAATCGCCACAGCGGCACCCGCCTGATCGCCAAAGGCCTCCTCGGCTGCCGCCTGGACCTTTCTATCAAGGGTCAAGAACACCTTAAGCCCTGGCTTCGATTCCAGACTCTTTAAGGTGCGCATCCCCTCCCCTTTCACATCGACCTCCAGCAGCCGGCTCCCCTCTTCCCCTTGCAGGTACTTTTCCAGATATTGCTCCAGCCCCGACTTGCCGACAAAATCGCCGCCGCGATAGTCACTAAAATCGTCGCTCCGCAGTTCAGCCTCTGTAATTTCACCGAGATAGCCGAACAGATGTGCGCCCAACTCACCATACGGATAAGACCGCACCGGTGTCACCTGAGTCAGAACACCCGGGAGATTGATCGCATTCTCCTGCACCCGCTCAACGGCATCCCTATCGACATTTACAGCCAACGGAACCGGACGGTAGCGCGGCAAAGATTTCCCCTTCTCCCAATTTTCAGTCAGGGTCTCCTCGTCAATTTGCAAATAGCCAGACAACTGTTTGACCATTGCAGCACTGTCACCAACTTCCTGACGCAAAGCCGCAATGGTGAATCCGGGGCGGTTATCAACCAACAGTTCACCCTTACGATCATAGATCGGGCCCCGTTCCGCTGCGACCGGAAGATAACGGATGCGGTTTTTTTCGGAAAGGAGCTGATAACGCTCAGCACTGATAATTTGCAAATACCAGAGGCGAAGCAGCAGCACGGTAAAAATCAGTATCACCATGAGGAGAAGGATCGTAAAACGGGATTTAAGTCTGGGGAGATCGACCCAGCGAGACCTAATCGTCATAACGCTCATCCAAGCGCTGCAGCCCCGGTACAACGAGGCGGAAAAAACGCTTTTGAAGATAGGTCGCAATGATCATCAGCACGGCGGCTGAAACGCCATTCATCAACAGTTGACCCGGTAAATGGTGCAGAACGATCTGCCAGAGAGCTCCGGCTTCGGCAAAGGTACCGAGAAGCACCAGAAGTCCGGACTGAAACAGGGTTCCGCAGAGAACCAGAAATAAAAGGAGAAATGGATTTTCAGCATTAAAATAGCTGATAGTGCTGCGAACGCCGAAAAAGACCAGCAGGAAAATCATCCCATACATACCGAATGCACTGCCGGCAAAAACATCATTCAGCAGGCCGAGACCAAATGAGAACAGACCTCCGGGACCGCACTTCTCGCTGACTCCGAGATAGACGATCAAGATCAGGATCAGATCTGGTTTTAAATAAAAGGGGAAGATCCGGGGGAATACCGCCGTCTGAATCAGCAATCCGACCAACCCGAAGAGGGCATAACAGAAAATACGCATTATGGACTCTCCCTGAGAAGAACGAGAACCTCCTCTAATCGGGAAAAATCGACGGTTGGCTTGACGCTCACCGGCTGAAACAGACCATATTCAACCGGCGAAACCTCATCGACATGACCGATGGTCAGCCCTTTGGGAAAGACCCCGCCGGTTCCTGAAGTCACGATCAAATCACCAACAGCGATATCTTCCAGACGCAGGGCAAAATCGAGGGTCAGATTGGCACCGAGCCCACGGCAAATGCCACGGGTCCGGTTCTTTTGAATCAGGGAAGCGACGGCCGAAGAAGCGTCAGTGATTAGCAATACCCTCGATTGGTCCGCCGCCACCCGAATGGTCCGGCCAACGACACCCTCGGCAACAACCACCGGCATCCCCTCTAGCACTCCGTCGTCTGACCCTTTATCGATCACTACGGTCCTAAACCAGCTGGAGGCATCTTCACTGATCACCTGAGCAGGCAGTGTGATCAGGTCAACCTCCGCCTTAAAATCGAGGAGCTTGCGCAGCCGTTCATTGGCCAGACGCACCTCCCGAACCTGCATCAGCTCAGAAGTGAGTACCCTATTTTCAGCCAGCAGCCGGTCATTCTCATAGCCGGCATCTATCAACCAGAGATAGTGAGTCCAGGTATCGGCGGCACCTTTCCAGACGACATCCAGGGCGCTTTGCATCGGTGCGGTCACCTGAAGCACAGCTCGCTCAAAGAGCGTTGAGGCCCCACCGCGGCGCAGATTGGCCGAATAGAAAAGTAGCGCTGCCAGAATAAAACCGCTGATCAGGATTTGTCGGCGATAGCGTCTGAGCAGATCAAACATGGAATAACACTCCAGCCGTTCAAGAAAAAAAGAGGGCCGCTGGCCCTCTTCTCTGTAACGTTAAATCAAAGATAAATAACGAGAAACCGCAGATCAGGACATAATGGCAACCCGCTTCAGCAGGTCGATTTCGTCCAGGACCTTGCCGGATCCCAAGACAACACAGGAGAGGGGATCTTCGGCAATAACGACCGGCAGACCGGTCTCTTCACGCAGCAAAAGGTCGAGGTTGCGCAACAGAGCACCCCCACCGGCCAGGACAATCCCTTTGTCGACGATATCGGCCGCCAACTCTGGCGGAGTCCGCTCGAGTGCCATCCGAACCGTCTCGACAATCGTATTAACCGTCTCTGACAGCGCTTCACGAATTTCTGCGGCGCTGATGGAGAGAGTCTTCGGAATCCCGCTCACCAGATCACGCCCCTTAACTTCCATAGTCCCTTCGCCATCTGAAGGGTAGGCGCTCCCGAGTTCGAGCTTGATCTGCTCAGCGGTTCGCTCGCCGACCAGCATATTGTAACCACGCTTCATGTGCTGAACGATCGCTTCGTCCATCTTGTCACCACCAACACGAACAGACTTGGCGTAGACAATTCCGGACAGGGAGATAACAGCAACCTCGGTTGTGCCACCACCGATATCGACAATCATATTCCCCGACGCTTCGGTAATCGGCAAACCGGCACCGATAGCTGCCGCCATCGGCTCTTCAATCAGGTAAACCTCACGGGCTCCGGCCGATTCTGCCGCCTCACGTACAGCTCGCTTCTCGACCTGGGTAATCCCGGACGGAACGCAGATCACAATCCGCGGCCGAGCCATGGTCTTCCGGTTATGGACTTTCTGTATAAAGTAGCGGAGCATCTCTTCGGTGATATCGAAATCAGCAATGACTCCGTCTTTCATCGGCCTGATGGCGACGATACTGCCGGGTGTTCGCCCGAGCATTTTTTTCGCTTCCATCCCGACTGCCAGAACCTTGGTCTGCCCCAAATTGTCTTTTTGTACAGCCACCACCGACGGCTCACTGACAACGATCCCCTCACCCTTGGAAAAAACCAGAGTATTCGCTGTCCCGAGGTCGATAGCAAGGTCGTTGGAGAACAGCCCCCAGATTGCGTCGAAAAGATTTGCCATTACGATTCATTCTCCCTGACAATGGATACGACAATAGCCGCCCCATAAAATAGTTGCTAACAATACCAAGATTCAATCTTGTTTTGCAAGAGGGAAAAGCAAAAAGTTATTGCATTTACAGCCCTTATTGTCTAACATTCGCCACTGTTTAAATCAAAAAAACCCCCCCCCGCAAGGAGTATATTAAAGACTATGCTTGACCTTATACGAAAAAAACAACAGACGACGCTGATCAAATTTGTTTTCTGGTTGATTATCGCCACTTTTATCGGGACTATTTTCTTAGTCTGGGGGAGGGGGGGCGACCGCGAGACAGACAATAAAACCGCAGTTATCACCATAAATGGCATAGACGTCTCTGCCGCGGAATATAAAAACAGCTATGATAATCTCTACCGGTTTTACCAGAACATTTATGGCAAAAGTTTCAACGCTGAAATGGAAAAGCTGCTCAACCTGAATCAGTCCGCGTACGACCAGATTGTCCGCCAGATTCTCCTCATCCAGGAAGGAGAGAGGATCGATGTCTCAGTCGACCGTCAGGAAGTGGTCGATGCTATTGCCAAGATTCCACAATTTCAGGTTAACGGAAAATTCGATCGCAACACCTATCTGCAGGTCCTCTCCTACCAGCGGATCCCAACCGAGGAGTTCGAAGCCGATCAGAAACGGACGATCTTCACACAAAAGGCCGAAGCGGCACTGCAGGACGGTGTCACCGTCAGCGATGCCGATGTCGAAGCAGAATTCGTTAAGCAGAATGAGAAGAGTGACCTCTCTTTTGTCCGCGTCAATCCAGCCGATTTTGAAAAAAATGTCAAGGTCAACGACGAACTGTTGAGCGCCTTCTACGCGGAGAACCAGGAACAATTTCGGTCCCCGGCCCATATCTCGTTGCGTTACCTGCAGTTCGATCCGGCCCGCTACATAGATGAGGTCGTACTCGAAGATGAGGAAATCAATAAATACTATCGTCGCAACAGTGATCAGTTTGTGGTTGATGAAGCGGTCACAGCAGCACATATCCTGATCAAGGTTGCCCCGACCGACTCCGATGAGAAAAAGGCTGAAAAACGCAAACTCGCCGAGAAGGTTCTGGCCAAGGCGAACGCCGGCGATGATTTTGCTGCGCTCGCTCGTAAATATTCAGACGACACGGGGAGCGCCACCAAAGGTGGCGACCTCGGCTCTTTCGGCCGCGGCACAATGGTCCCTGAATTCGAGCAAGCCGCCTTCTCTTTGAAGACGGGGGACGTCAGTGATCTGGTCGAAACCCAATTTGGTCTGCATATCATCAAAGTGACCGACTACACCAATGCAAAAATCAAAGAGCTCAACGCTGTCATCGATCAAGTCAAAGCCAGTCTCAGAATTGAAAAATCGGCAAAATATGCATTTGAAAAAGCGATGGACGCCTACAACATGAACCGCAAGACCGGAGACCTCGAAAAAGCAGCAGGCGAATTCAACCTCGGCATCAAGGAGACCGGACTCTTCACCCGTGGCCAGTCGATTGACGGTATCGGCACTTCGCCTGAGATTACCGCCGCCGCTTTTACTTTAAAAGAAGGGGGTCTGGCCCGGCCGATTGCCCGGGACAACGGGGTCTTTCTTCTCACATTGAAAGAGCGCAAGGAGAGTTACCTCCCGGAATTGTCTGCTGTCCGGGGAGCGGTTGAAGCTGCCTATCGTAAACAGGAATCGTCGATTCTCGCTCAACAGGCGGCTGAGAAGCTGGTTGCTGAGCTCAAAGACGGCAAGAAGCTGTCGACCCTCTCCACAACGGTCAAGGCGGAAGTTGAGCAGACCGAACCCTTTGCCAGGACTGTGGGGAACTCCATCCCGCGGATCGGTGAATCAGTAAAGCTGGCAAAAGCAGCCTTCGAACTCACGAAAGAATCACCGGTCGCTCCGGAAGTCTACGAGATCGGCGGTCGGTTCATCGTTGCGACATTAAAGAAGAAAGAGACTGCAGACCTGTCACTCCTCGACGATGCAAAACGGAGCGAGATCAAGGAGTCGGTCCTGACCGCAAAAAAACAAGAACTTTTGAACCTCCGCCTCGAAACAGTAAAAAAAGAGGCCGAAATCACCTTATCTTCCTATATCCTTTCACTTGGAGTTGAGAAATGATTCCTGTTGTCATGAACTGCGACCTGCCGGGACTTAACCTGGTGAACCGCGGTAAAGTCCGCGATATTTACGATCTTGGTGAGCACCTGCTCATCGTCACCTCCGACCGCATCTCCGCATTCGATGTGATTATGGATCAGGGAATCCCCTTTAAGGGGGAGGTTCTGACCCAGATCTCGATCTTCTGGTTCAACCAGATGGCCGGCCTGATCCAGAACCATCTCGTGGCGACGGAAGTCGACGATTTCCCGGTGGAAACCCACAAGTATCGGGCTCAGCTCGAAGGGCGAAGCATGTTGGTCAAAAAAGCCAAACCGCTTCCGGTCGAGTGTATCGTCCGCGGCTACATCTCCGGCTCCGGTTGGAAAGAGTATCAGGAGAAAGGGAGCATCTGCGGCATTGATCTCCCCAAAAACCTCCAGGAGAGTTCAATCTTGCCCGAGACGATCTTTACCCCTTCGACCAAGGCTGATCTCGGCGCCCATGATGAAAATATCTCCATAGCTGAGACGATCGAGCTGTTAGGACAAGAGACCGCTGAGCAGATCAGCTCCATCTCCCGGAAGATCTATACGAAAGCGCGCGAATTTGCCGACACCAAAGGGATCATCATCGCCGACACCAAGTTTGAGTTCGGTTTCTTCGAAGATGAATTGATCTGGATTGACGAGGCGCTATCGCCTGACTCGTCCCGCTTCTGGCCCAAAGAGAGCTACAAGCCGGGTGGACCGCAGGCGAGTTTTGACAAGCAGTTTCTGCGTGACTACCTTGAGACCCTCGAATGGGGAAAAGTTGCCCCCCCTCCGCAACTCCCGGACGATATTGTTGAGCAGACCTCAAAAAAGTACCGGGAAGCGCTGTTTCTCCTGACCGGGATTCAGATCGGATAATAAGTTTACGACTAAAGACGGGACCGAGCAGGTCCCGTCTGCATTGAAGCCATGTCAATCAAAATAAACTCTTCATACCGTTTCGATAAAATCGCCCTACATGTTGCAACTCTGCTGTTGCTCCTCTCTTGTTCTGCCTCTCTCCCGCCGGCTGATCCGACTCGTGCTGCACAGCTGAGGAATGAAGGGCTTAAGTTTGAGCTCAGAAATGACTTTGTCGCGGCAATTCAACCTTACAAGGAAGCGACACGCTACGACCCGGAAAACAGCAGCGCCTATCTGAAACTCGCTGAATTCCAGGAAGCGACCGAAAAACCGCAAGCGGCCTTCGATACGTACGAGCGCGCCCTGCAATCCCTCCCAAGCAGCAACCCCGATCGTGAATTCATCCTCTACCGCTCCGCCCTCCTTCTGGCCGAGAAACTCGGCAAAGCAGAGATTGCGCAAAGACGACTTGAGGAATTGAACAATACCGTTTTTCAGAGTGACCTGGCCGGCGTCATCGCTCTGCACCAAAATGAATCGAGGCCGGCCCTCAAACAGTTCCAGACAGCTCTCAAACAGAAGATGTCACCCGATCAATCCGCCCGCATCTACTTCCACGTTGCTCAGGCCTACGATCAACTCGGGGATGAAGAGCGGAGCCGCCAAGCGCTGCTGATCGCCGTCCCGAATGCGACCTCACGCGACCTCAAAGAAGATATTAAACGATTCTTCGAAGAAATGTTGGCTCAATAGTTTTCTCTTCTCACCAACTTGTCCGGTCCAGGCTTTTAGACCATTCAAAGGATTGCCCACCCTGCTCCAATCTGGCGAGAAGGAAACTCTCCCCTTTTTATTTTTCAGAAGTCCAGCCTGTGCTAAGGTACGAGAAATTTTAATTCATAAGGATAAGTATGCTTGAAAAAATGTTTAAGCTCAGCCAAAGAGGGACCAATCCGCGCACCGAAATGGTCGCCGGGATCACCACCTTTCTGACTGCCGGCTACATCATCTTTGTCAATCCAACGATCCTTGCTGATGCCGGCATGGATAAAGGCGCACTGATTACCGTCACCTGTCTGGTCGCGTTTCTGGCCACCATGCTGATGGCGATCTGGGCGAACGCTCCGCTGATGATGGCTCCGGGGATGGGACTCAATGCCTTTTTCGCTTACACTCTGGTTCTCGGTCATGGTCTTCCATGGCAGACCGCCCTCGGCGTTGTTTTTCTCTCCGGACTCTTTTTTCTGATCCTGACCCTGGTCGGATGGCGCGAACGTATTGTTCGTGCGATTCCGATTCCATTACGTCTGGCAGCGTCGGTCGGAATCGGGTTATTTATCGCATTTATCGGATTGAAGAACCTCGGTCTCATTACCCAGAGTCCGGCCACTTTAGTGCAACTCGGTGAGATCTCCGGAACCGTTTTGATTGGACTCGGTGGTCTGATATTGATTGCTGTTCTTGAGGGATTTAAAATTCGCGGCTCGATTCTGATCGGGGTCGTTGCCACAACCGTTGCCGGGATGTTATTCGGCCTCACACCGTTCCCCGACGCCATCATCTCACTCCCCCCTTCCCCGGCTCCGATCGCCTTTCAACTCGACATTATGGGAGCCCTGAAGTTTTCACTCTGGAGCAGTATCTTCTCCTTCATGTTTGTTGACCTGTTCGACAGCCTCGGCACCCTACTCGCAGTCTGTCGTGAAGCAGGGATGGAAGATGAGGACGGCAACATTCCGGCCCTCCCGAAAATGCTGACCGCCGATGCTGTTGCGACTGTCGGCGGAGCGTTGCTCGGAACCAGCACAACCACAACCTATATTGAATCGGCGGCCGGCGTCGCCGATGGAGGGCGCACCGGACTGACCAGTGTCGTAACGGCGACCCTGTTTCTGCTTGCCGCCTTCTTCACACCTTTGGTCGGAGCGGTGCCGGCTTTTGCCACGGCACCGGCACTGATCATCGTCGGCATCTTCATGATGCGCGGCGTCTCGCAGATCGATTTCGACAACTTTGAAGAGGCACTCCCATCGTTTCTGACTCTGATCCTGATGCCGCTCACGTTCTCGATTGCCACCGGTCTCGCCTTCGGCTTCAGCTCTTACGTCCTCCTGAAGATCCTGCGCGGCCAGATAAAAGAGTGTGATCCGGTTCTAATCATTATCGCCGCACTCTCATTTCTCAGCCTTTTGATTTGATGGTTTTCAGGGATGTAAAAATTCGACGAAATTCCGGTGGAGTCATCTCGATTACTGCGGAAACAAAGGGGACACAATTCTATTGACAGCAGACAGTCAACTTGATATAAGTACAATTCCTTTTGGGGCTATAGCTCAGCTGGGAGAGCGCTTGAATGGCATTCAAGAGGTCGGCGGTTCGAGACCGCCTAGCTCCACCAAACAATAAAAAAGGCTTGCAGAAATAATTCTGCAAGCCTTTTTTTATTAAAAAAAACTGTGACTGGAAACGCGATCCTCCCTGTCTGGGAGTTGACTAACCAAGATTCTTGAGAGGAGCTATCCAGAAATTAACGACCCCTTGCAGCATATCGACCAACCCACCAAACCCCTGTGGCTTGAGCAAACAACAGTTTGCATGAGCCTCATATGCGATCTGCACATCTTTCGGTGCGTTCGAACTGCTCATGATAAGGATCGGAATGTCAGCGTAGTTCGGATTCGCCTTAATTTTCCTGAGAACCTCCAACCCCTCCACCTTCGGGATATTCAGATCCAGCAGAATAAGCGCAGGAAGCTGAACTGTGGGGTCAGCACTGAACTCCCCTTTCTTGAAAACGTAGTCAAGAGCAGCCTTTCCATCAAAAACGTGGACGAAGGAGGTCTCAATATCGAGTTCCTTCAGCGCATGCTTGACAAGCAGGGCATGCGCAGGCTCATCTTCAACGCACAATACAATTGGGATTGAAGTCGTCATGCAATGTTGCTCCAAAATAATGAATCCCTAACAAGTTATAACAATAAATTGTATAAATTTTACAGTAACAGATATTAATCACCTAATCAATTCAAACGGCAATTGAATCCAGAACGTACACCCTTTCCCTTCCCCTTCGGACTCTGCCCAGATCTTTCCGCCATGAAAGACGATGACTTTTTTTACAATGGCCAAACCAATCCCTGTCCCTTCTGTTCTGGCACTCAGGCGCTTGAACAGCCCAAATATATTCTCAAGGTATTCCGGTTCAATCCCCTGCCCATTGTCCCTCACAAACATGAACAGCCCAGAGTCCGTTTCTGAAATACCGATTTTTATCATCTACTAAAAACTATACAACAACTGCGTGCGTATGGACATTGTACTCTTTTGATCGAGGGGCGACAGACGGTCAATTAAATTCCATCCAACCGAACCTTCTCACCAGCCACCTCCAGATACTTTGCTTCCAACCGCGGCACCACGACCAGACTCATCGCCACGTTCTCCTCGATCGGCATGGCCGACAGGGTCGACATCGAGAGTATCTTTAGCGTATTACCGACCAGAGTCACTGCCGCGATCGACAGGTGATTATAGAAGACGGTGTTACGGGCATACAGAACCCGTTGCGTCGAAAAATCGACAGGGGGGAGCAGCTTGTCGCCCGCTTGCAAATACTTTAAAACCTTGTCTAGCTGCATTTGGCTGCCGATAAAACCGATCGGGTTCATCCGCTGAGCTTCCGGCAGAACCCCTAACCCGGCAACCGGAAAATCGCCGCCGAGCGAAGAGAGAATCGGGACCTGGAGTGTGACAACTTCCCGGTTACTCCCGGCAGCAGGAACACAGGCCGTAGAGGTCACCAGGAAAACCACCAACAGAAGAGAGTGCAGCAATATTTTTTTCAGCATGGATTGTTTTTTTACCTCAATCATTAAAGATCCCTTCGCAAAAACCTATGAGATGGCTAAGCCATAATTAAAGAATCCCCTGACCGAAATGCCGCCTGGCTGAATCCTGCAATTTTCCGGCGACGCGAAAAGCTTCCTTGAGGATCTCCTGTTCGTTTTTAGTCAGGGCGTACGGGTCGATGTAATGCGAGGGCTCTCTACCCTGGTCGATCAATTCAATCTCTCGGCGAAGCCTGAGAAAGGTAAAGGCTTCCAGGGCCGCCTTGAGATGCTCTGCCGTCTCCTGATTCAGGACATTGTTTTTAAGCAACGTATCAATCCGATCGACAGTCGTGGTCGCATCGACACCCAACTCCAGCAGAAACATTCGAACACAGTCGACAATAAAGATACTTCCGGCCAGCTTAAGCGAGATTTCACCTTTGTGCTCGGGAGTTTTATCCAAAACAAAGCGCCCGAGCAGGCCGAGAGGCGGCTTTGCTTTCAGGTCATTTTCCAACAGAAAATACATAAAACCGGGATTTCTAGCCAACGCCTTCTTTACAACCCCCCGCAAATCCTGACAGAGGGAAGCATCCCCTGTCAGAGACATAAAATCAAAAAAGATGGTCGAGTACATCACTTTTTTCGGTTCCGGCACCTCCATCCAATCGGAAACACGCGCTTGCCAATCCTTAAGTCGGCCACGCCAGAGAGGATTATTAACCATCACCTCGCCATTGCAACGTGGGTAGCCGATCTCGTCAAACGCTTCAACCAGCTTTTCGGCAAATGGGATAAAAAAAGCGTCGACCTCCTCCTGCATGGAATCAGGGAAATCTTCATAGATAAAACCATTGTCCTGATCGGGGAGCAGCAGCATTTCCCGCCGCCCGCCACTCCCCATAATAAACAGACAAAAACGGATATCAGGAGGGGTCTCCCCCTGCCGTATAGTCTCTTCGAGAACAAGATCGAAGCAACGCTGAAGGAGACAATGATGAATATAGGAGAGGATCTCAACCATTTCAAAATGCGAGCGGACCTCGCTCATCAACGCCTTAGCCAGCTTGAAAACCTCCTTCCGGATAAGGGTCAACTCCTCAATCGTCTCTGCATCTTTAACCCGACCGAGGATCAACATCGACTTCTGACTCCGGTAGCGCATCAAATCATGAAGCGTGACCATCCCAACAAACTCACCTCGATCAACGACCGGAACATGTTTGATCTTGTGTCGCAGCATGAAGCTGGACGCCTCATAATCGAGTAGGGTGAGGCGAGCAGATCAAGCTCGCCCCAGCCCTCTCACAGAACCGTACGTACGGGCCTCGTATACGGCTCCTGCCTATTCTTCACCTCAATAACTCTGAGACAGGTAACCGGTTT